>JAEEGJ010014253.1_pt1 | contig 18923 bp, 18 predicted proteins | sample 8958761 | NCBI WGS metagenome assembly JAEEGJ01 (sample SAMN16246546, study PRJNA631951) | gut metagenome | biome: gut microbiome; feature: rumen; material: RS-attached | host: Bos | place: Iran: Karaj | collected 2018-10
TATTAGTCATACATTCTATCTGTTGGTATAAGGCAAGACAAAAATCTCCAAAATTGTCTTTACGATGAAAAGACTCCATTCTGCAAAAGTCTTCAATTAGTGTCGTTTTCAAAGCTGTTAATGGAAAATCCTTATAAAATTCTTCTGCTTGCTGATGGATAATCTTTTCTATACAATATTCATAAATTTGGGAAATGTATTCTTCTCCTAAAAAAGGAGAATTTGCGGAAGCGACCTTAAGTCGCTTTCGCAATTCTGTATCGAACTCAGTATTTTGCTGAGTTAAAGTGATTATCTTGTCTAAAGTGGATTTTAACTTGTCATCCATTGTATGTATTTAATAAAGAGTCCAAATCTTTATTGAGTTCATCGATATCAACTGGTTTCGATTTGAAAACAGTCTTTTTATCAACTAAATGTATTAACCAGAATTGTTCACCTTTCTCGTTCTGACAATTAGAGATAGACAATTTCTCTTTTTGCTGTTCACTATCGGGAGTAACATTCTTATTAACAGAAGCGCAGTGCGTTATTCCTTCAATTAAGAAAGAAGCAGCCCGCTTCTCGTTCTTCTTATGCTGAAAAGAAATGGTAGTTTGCATTTCCTTTTCAAATTCCAGAAGAGGTTTTGTATCTATATAGGTAATGCCAAGCGAATTAGTCTTTTCTGCACCAAAATCTCGTTTAACAAGTTCCTGAAACTTATCATGGAGTCTTACATATACAGAATCAAATTCTCCTTTGACCATTTTGAGATACATCAGTTTCCCATCTAGTACATTGATCAAGTTAGGAGTGCCTTTCTTGACATGTCCTTTATCTGCTCGATATTTCGGTAGGAATCTTGACATGGCTACACTGTAACCATACCTTTCCCAAATATATAAGAGGTTTCTTATGTTACGAATGTACTTCTTGGATACATTCAGTTTATCACTTACAATAATTCCAGTAACCTCTTGACGACTTCCGAGTTTCTGCAATCTAGTTTTAGCTTCATTTATGGTAAATCCTTGGCTCTCAATAATCCTCGTCAATTCTTTCCGAAATACCCCATCTTTGGCATAAACATAATGCATGGAACTAAATGTAATGTCATCCGCATAACGAGTATATCGCAACCCAAAACGCTTTGACAATCCTAACAACCGACGATCAAGAGTATCACAAATCATATTAGTAATGATAGGTGAAGTAGGAGCCCCTTGTGGTAAGACATAGGTTACGACGTCATTACCAGTTGTGTCCGTTCTTGTCTCTTTCATTGAACATAACCCTGCTATGACATTTGCTATTGATGAAGGAAAATTGAATGGAGCCAATTGCAGTCTTTTCCATATGCGAGGTTGTTCTATACTTGGGAAGAAGTCTTTCAAATCGAGGTTAAAAACATAATTTTGTCCCTTATGTACGTTAGCATTTGTAACGACAGAGCGGCCTTCCGTAAAACCCATGGCACTTTGCGCTGGAGTATACATCGACTTTAACAACTCATTCAACGATTGTAAAAGGAACATATAACTACTATTACGAGGAGACGTAATAAGACGAAAGCCACCAGACTTCTTTTTTATCTTGAATTGGGTATACCGATGAAAAGTATGGTTCGGATTACAGTAATAAAGCAGATGTTTCATTGTAAAAGGGAAAAATTTACTTTCGCTGCCATTATCCCCAACAATATCTTTTCGAATTTTGTTGAGTAAGGACAGTAAATCCTCTCTTTCTTGTATCTGATTTGCTACTTGAGCTATCTGGTTTTTATCCATTTAATGATAATAATAAAAAAGCTGTCTTTGAATATTGTTGCTAAAACTTCTTTTCTTTATGTAAAAAGAATAAAAAATAATAAAATATAGTCATTAATCATAATAAGAAAGTCTCTTCCAAGACTAGTTTACGAAATGACATTGTTATCTTCGTCACGCCTAAGGCGAACAAAGACATCCCGCGAATACGCTGGACTGAATCAAAATGCCGTTTCAACAATCAATAATTCAAAGACCGCTATATTTATTGAGTGCAAATATAAGCATTTTCAAATAATAAATATGTTTGCACTATACAAAAAACTATAAAAATATTAAAATATACTATTTTCTATGTGCCTTTTTAATAATCTGTCAATACTTTTTATCATATTATCTGAGTCTATTCTGACCACAGAAGAATCTTCCTTTAATATCTGTCTATTCAGATCGTACATGCTATTGTCTCTATGTTTGTTATCATTGTATATGACAGCACGTTTGATACCGTAAGACTTTGCCTTTCCCATGGCATGTCTAGAGCCACAATCCTTACCAGAATCATTAACTGCATAGCTAGCGACCAATAAAACTGCATCAGAGTACAACGCTTGCAATCTGTCTCTTACGACAAATCGACTGACTAGGTCATTCCGACCTTTAGGAGATTCATAATACTCACTAATTAACAATCCACCTTGTTGAACTATATCAAATGCCAATTCTGAGTTCTCCTTAGGATGTATATTGTTCAAAGGACTAGGCAGAATGGCTATAGTTTTACCGTGATTATTCAATGCTACTTTATGAGCTATTGTATCACATCCTAAAGCCAAACCACTAAGGATTGTCGCACCTTTTTTCACAATATAATCGGCTACTATTTTCTCGGAAATTTCTACCTTTTTATCTGGAGTCAAAACACCAATAATTGCTATGTTTAATGAGGTCTTTTGCAAAAGGGAGAGATTTCCTTTATAAAAAAGAGCAACAGGTCTATCGGATTTGTTCACGATACCTCTAGTCTCAGGAAAGTTTGCATCACCTATCGCCACAACTCCATCTGCACTTTCTCCAAGGCGAAATAGAGAATTTTTAATCTCGTCTCTTTTCTCACAAAAATCAGATAATTGACACTTCATCTTTTCGCATAACACATCTACAGATTCATTACCTATTAAATTGTTATGAATCCAAGCAGGTCCTTTCTTAGGAAACGAACGAACCGTCAATATATTTAAAGCATTTTCTGTATATTTCATATTGTCAATTCTTTAAAACGTCATAATCATTGAAGTACAGTTTTCCCTACTGCATAGAAAAAAACTCTACGAGCACCTTTGTCATACAATGCTTGAATGCAATCGTCATCTATACACACAGTCTTAGTATATATGTCATCAATCAAAAGAACATCCTTTCCTATGACACTATCAGAAATGGTACAGGTATCTTTAGTAATTCCGACATAAGGCAATTCGCCACTACCACCATTTCCACTATATGCCCGATGCGTAGTTTTCGTATCTACGCATCTAAGAATATCTAACGTCCCATCTTCAAGTCCAGGTACTTGAAGTACAACATTCTTTATGGCACTCCTGAAAAGCCGTTGGTTATCCTTATAAGAGTCTTCTTTCTTAGATCTCGGTACTACACAAATTCTCAAATTTTGCAAACCCAAATCCGTTTGGATAGATTTCAAATCCTTTTTTAGGATTGTTTCTAAATTAGAAACGGCATCGTCCAAACGCTCTTTTGTGTATGGCGTAATGTCATTCTTTAACGTACAGAGAAGGTTTTCAATAGAGCCTAACACTTTCCAACGACCATGACCATAATATAGTTCATGATAATATGCCTTAGTATTATGAAACAAGCAACACTCCATAACATTGGCTTTAGTACGACATTTACTTTCGGATACGTTGATAATAAATTTATTCATAATATCTAATCTGTTAAAAATCCACTTTGATTATATTGTTTCTACATATACCATTCTGTATAGCCTTGTTTTGAGATTCCACCTCATTCTCAAACAAAACAACATGATTCATATCTATGCCTTGTTGCAACAGATGCTGATATTTATTTTGCGAGTAATCTTCTCTGTAATATCGCTTGCTGAAACACTTCTCCAAACCATAGAATTTGCATATCTGGTTTGCACGAGACTTTCGGCTGTCTGTCAGCAATAAGGTTTCGTTACCATTATCATGCAGAGCTTTAAGCAGGTGGACAAGATTCTCATTCAAGACAGTTGTATGTAGATATCGAGTGAAAATTCTATCCTTACAATCTGAGACTTCTGCCCGCTGAGAAGGAGTCAAATTAATGTACTGGGATTCGTACAGATTATCTCTAGTAAAGCGTTCCCCGTTGTTGATAATCAACTTTATGCCAGCCACAGCACAAAGTGCGTCTCGATAAGAGTTGTTGTTCGCTTCATTAGTTTGTACCAAAGTATTATCTAAATCAAAAGCGAAAACTAAATTTGATTTTGAAAAAGTATTCATAATCTTCAATTTTTAATTTTCGCTGCAAAGGTAATGCTTCTTAACGAACTCTATGTTCGCAGTTTATAATATTCTTCCATCATAGCTAAAATGCGGTTATAAATTTGTTCAGTAATAGACTTAGGTTCAAGGACTACCAATTCCTTCCCGAAAGAACACAGTTCTCTTATTAATTCGTAATTTGGAATACAATCAATTGAGAAAAAAGTTCCACCAGATAAATGTGGATAAATATCTCTAAGACTATTATCGTTCTTAATATGATGTTGAGACCCAATAATTGGTTTTGTCAAAATATAGTCTTTAGAAGAGTCACTTGCCCAAAAAACAATATGCTCAATCTGCCTGTCATCGTACAAAGTTACTCCTATTATATCCTCAAATCTCTCTACTAGATTAATAATACATGGTTCAAACTTAATTTCTGGCAAAGGTGTAACCTTATCAATTCTATCCAATGCAAAATTGAGTATTTTGCCATCGCCATGAGCACCTCCAATGATATACCATCTATTATTGTATTGCTTCAATAGGTATGGATGTATGGTAACATGGCGTTTAGAAATATTCGAATAAGTATGATACTCTAACTCTATTACTGTTTGGTTAGAAGTAGTATCAAACAAGACTCCTAACAAATTAGAATTTAGCAGATATGGATTATTACTGAAACTGATTACTTTGGGTCTTTCTTTGAGATTAAGGCTTTTCTTTACCCCATCAAGCCATTCAAAATTTGCTAAACCATCGAACTGACCAATGGTATTAAGAACCTCTTGTAAAAGATTCTCTTCTTCGTCAGACAACTGTTTTTTGAAGATTGAAAAGGATGGATCTGAATATCGAATACAGCATCGACTACCAGTCCTATAACGTTCAATATCTGCACAAAACGGTCTACATTCTAAAAAATTAATATCCTTTTCCACACATCGTTGAGTTACTTCAGATAGGCCATATTCATATAAAGCCTTATTACAGTAATCTGTTAAGTCATGAATATCAAATAAATGATGCCTATCGGATAGTAACCCATCCAATACCTTATATCTTATTAATGCATTTTTATTTGTTGGCATATATTCTACATATTTTAATCGTTATCATTCCATATTTCAAAGAGTAATACTATATAAAGATTGACACGACACAGTTTAATCACCTGAATGAAATTGGCATTATAGTCTGTATTATATGGAACCTACTTTATGCTTAAAAGTGAGTACAACAAATTGGACACACTAATTCTTGATTATCAATTGCTCAACAAATCATCAAAATAAGTTGATATTATACCGCTTTCATTGCGAACGCATCTTCAAAGGGGATGCGTTCGTGTTTTTCATGATGCAACAACCAAGCCTGCTCCTCATGACTGATATTGGATAGTTCTCTGGATGATTTAGAGCCGAAACGGGAGCATACCTTGTCTAAAACCTGAATATCGGCAGGGGTGAACACAGATACGTCGGCAGGTTGGGTGGCAGTTAACATATTACCCTCGAAATCACCCATCTGCTTGAGTTCCTGCTTAACCTCTTGGAACTCACTATAAACGCGCTCCCAATGCTCAGGCACTGGACCATAATCGATAGCGCGGTACGACAGTCCTGTCATAGCCATTCCTCGGTCGCGATAAGAGAGGAAATCTACATAAAACAGGAGTTTGTTCATCTTGGTGCACCAAACATCTCCGCAGCGCTCCAACAGATAAAGCATGATGTTTTTCAACCTAACCAACGAGGTCTGGGCGTAACCATTGTCCAAACCTCTGGTCACATTAAATATGCGTTGAGTCTCATATTGCTCTATCTTGTACGACTCGCTGTCGGCAATAATAACCTTTACCTTATTAGTTATTTTGTCGAACTCCGATGCTGACAATTCATTCTTACAACTCTCGACCATGCTCAGCATCACTTTCGGGTTCATGATGCTGCGTATCATACGACCATTGGAAACACTGGGCACCTCACCTTGTTCATAAAGACGGTATTGGTTGACACCGATTCCCAATATCTGGGACATCTTGGCAGCACTGACACCATATCGTTGACGCACGGCCACAATCTCGTCTGTATAAGGTATGCCGTACTTGGCTCGATATTGATTGGTCACTTGCATGAAGCTGGCATCATCGTCCGCATCCTCGGTAAACTGCTCGCCTGTATCCTGACAAAGCCATGCCGAATGCAGATACTCAAACTGCTCACCACGGAAATTCCATGTACGACGCTCGTACACTCGCTTCATCTCTTTACCTGTAAATGGACTCTTCATCGTTGTTACGCCTCCTTATCTTTGAATGGATATGCCAAAGGATGTTCTGCAATATGGAAAGATATACAGATAGTTTGACAATTCTCGCCACCCATCATAATCTTGATATAAACCTCCCTGCCTTTCACGTCCTTGCCGAATACCCACATCTCTCCGAGATGGTTCAACTCATCAACAACTGGGCCTTGCACATAATCTTCTGTAACGAGACTCTCTATAATGACTTTTCGATAGTAAGGCACTATTTCAAGTTCTTCGAGTGCTTTCTTGTTCTTGCCTCGGTCATCACGGTATAGGATGCCATATATCTTCAACTTCTGGTGAAATTGATTCAGAAATCTCTGAACATCTTCTTTGGTAATCATTCTTTTTTATTTGGGGTGCAAATATATGCAATAAATAATAAAAAAACAAATAATCCAACCTTAAAGTTGCAATAATAGATTAAATTGTTCAATAATTACACATTTTTTGGACTTTTATTTCGATAAAATGCCTGTTTTTCGGAGACTTACCTCCCTACGCTGACCCCCTTATGCCGTACCGCTCAAGACAGGACGAGGAGGTCAACGTAGGGTAAGCTACAGACGAAAAGTGTGACATTGCACAAAAAAAGTACGCAGAAGGACGATAAATGGGAACAGGTCAAAGCCAAGAAGATGGAACTGATTCATAAATAACGTGAGTTCGATGAAATATTCTTACAGAAACCACAGGGCGTTGCCCTGGGCTATTCGATGTTGCGCTTTCAGCGCGTCTCCCCGCCGCAAAAACAATTCGTCGAACTCACGTTAAATAATATCCCCACAAGAGAACGATTCTCCTGTAGGGATATTGTTATCGTGTGCTCCGATGGGAAGGAGCTGAGTATCTGCTTATTACTTCTTGAACAGGTGAGGCAGGAACTCGTGGAGGCAGCGGCGCCAGGTGAGCCACTCGTGGGCAGTGCCTTGACTCTCATAGAGATGGGCGTCGATGCCCATGCCTTGGAGCTCCTTGACCATAGCCTGGGTACCGAAGTTCTCCTCCGTGCCGCAACCCATGAAGAGGTAGTGTACCTGCTTGTTGAAGTTGGCAGCGTCGTTGAAGACACCATTGGCCACCTGGTGTACGTTCATGCCGAACAGAGCGCCGGAGAAAGTGCCGATGTACGAGAATTTCTCCAGGTGTGGCAGGGCAGCCTCCCACGTCTGACGGCCGCCCCAAGAGAGACCTGCCATGGCACGATGCTCGCGGTCGGACAGGGTGCGGAAGGTCTTGTCAATCATAGGAATGAGGTCGGCATGGAGCGCCTCGACGAAGGTATGACCATAGTTGGCATGGGTGGTGCCGCCATAACCGAAAGGCGCTTGGGTGTCGCCACTCTCCATGACGACAATCATCGGTTCGCACTGACCGGCAGCAATCATGTTGTCGAGGATAGTACCGGCACGACCCTGAAGGCTGCTCCAACCAGTCTCGTCCTCGCCCATGCCGTGCTGGAGGTAGAGAACAGGATAACGCTTGGTGGGGTTGGTGTCGTAATCGGCTGGCGTATAGACCATGACGTGACGGAACTGGTTCTGCGATGCGGCAAAGTAGTTGATGCTTCGCACCTGACCCTGTGGCACATCCTTCTGGAGGCGATAGTAGTCACCCTCGGTGCCCTCTGGAATCTCGATGCCGCCTGCCAGACGGTTGCAACCGAAGTAAGTAGTGGTGGCAGGGTCGATGACACTGAGGCCGTCGGCAATGAGGAAATAGTAGTGGAAGCCCACCACCAATGGGTCGGTGATGCAGGTCCAGAATCCCTCCTCGTCCTGCGTCATCGGGTATTTCTTGCCACAGATATCGACCATGAGGCGAGTGCTCTGAGGCGAACAGAGTCGGAAATAGACACGACCCTCCTTGTCGATGCGTGGGTAGTCGGCGCCGTCGATGTTGGTCTCGGCAGCAAATGTGCCCTCGGGGAAGGTGTGTGCAACGGGTGCCTGACGGGCTGGGAGCATCTGCCACCAGTCGAAGTTGAAGAGTTTGCAACCCTTCAAACCACGGAAGACGAGGAAGAGGTCGCGCGTGCGTTGACCCTCAGCGACAGCACTCATATCGACGTCGGCTGTGAAGGAGCGGAAGTCCTCCCAACCGCCGGTACGGGCGATGTTGACCGTGGAAAGCAGAGGACCACGAACTGAGTCCAGTCGGACCTCGATACGACCACCCTGAAGGGCACTGGCAGCGCTGACCTGAATGCGTTTGATGTCGGCGCTCAACTCCACCTCGCGCAACTTGATCCAGTCGCCGTTGTGGATGTCGCACACATAGACCTGGTTGCGGTTCCACTCTGCGTGGATACCTTGACTGAAAGCCATGGTCTCGGCCTGCACCTTCTGCATGGGGTTGAGCGTGCCGATAGGAGCAGGACCCTCCTTGGAGGGACGGATGGTCGGCAACGTGCCGTCGGCATTCCACTGGAACTCCTCGACACAGGCGCTACGACCGAAACCGCCACCGCCTGGCAACCAACCGGTGTGGTAAAAGAAGTAGCTGTGACCCTTGTAATCGACAATGCCGCTATGGTTGGTGAACGACTGCGTCTCGTTGGTCTGAGGCATGACGTCGCCGACGTAGGTCCAAGGACCCTGTGGATGGTCGCTCACGCTATAGGCAATGCTCTCAGGAATACCGCCTGCAGCGTACATCATATAGTATTGATTCTGCTTACCCTCGACCCACTGCTTGCGCTTCTGGACCATCTTCTTGCGCTTCATGATCCAAGGGCCCTCGGTGTAACGCTGCACCTCGGTGTCGCACTTCACTTCGCCGTCGAGTTCAATCATGTTCTCCTTGAGCTTGACGCTATAGAGTTTCGGGTTGCCCCAATAGAGATAGGCCTGTCCGTCGTCGTCAATCATGACAGTAGGGTCGATGTGGTCCCACTTACCGTCCTCGTAAAGCGGTTTGCCCAACGGATCGCGATAAGGACCTTCCACCTTGTCGGCCACAGCCACACCAATGGCCATGCCGTGCGAGATGTTGGAGTGAACTGGTACATAGAGATAGAACTTGCCGTTGCGCTCGATGCACTGAGGAGCCCAGGCGCGGTCGTCGGCCCACTTGAAGTCGCATTGTGCCAAGGGGCAACCGTGGTCGGTCCAGTTGACCATGTCGGTGGTCGAGAAGAGGCGCCACTCGTTCATCCAGAAGAAGTCGGCCTTCTCCTCGTCATGGCCGGTGAAGACATAGAGACGGTCGCCACTCACCATAGGAGCAGGGTCGGTCGAAAAACATGTCTGAGCAATGGGGTTCTGCGCACAGAGGGGGAGCGTCAACATTCCGCCCATGAGTGCCGAAAGTAAGGTGTGTTTCATTTCCTTTAGAATTAATATGTGTTTTATGGCGCAAAGTTAGCGACATTTCGTCAAATGCCCAAACCCATTTGTTGCAAGTAGATTTGAATATGAAACATGACCTCCCGATTTTGTAACAATTGTGGCAAAAATAGTCCCGAAAGGGCAAAAAATAGCCCCACCAAAAGAATTGGTGAGACAGAGATTACTTCTCGCGCATGAAGATTTACAATCTATTAGTTCCGTATCGTGCTACTTTTCGGTATCTGCTTCGTCTATAACGATAAAGCAAATGTCGCCAAAATGTTGTTTCCCGACTTTCTCGCCTTTGAGGATGGGTGGCATTGAAACAAGACCTTTAGTTTCAAGTATTTCAAGCAAATCTGGCATTACTTCATGGTAGAATATAATGTGTCCTAACCTCTCCGAAGAAAGATTGTAGGCAGAATACCAAGTTTTACAGTAATTCTTTACGGCAACGCTTAACTTGTCGGCAATGCTCTTACAAAGAATATCGACGTCGTCGTTGTTGTTACGGTGCAATACAGGGATTAAAATATTGCCATTTTCGTCCACGAGACCCAAACCAGCAACAGTATCTATCACATCTTGGTTCGCAATACGATTTCCCTTCGTTTTTATTACCTCATCTGCAAACGACATCAGTTTTTTCGAACCGGGCCAATATTTGAGGCTGTCAGTACAATTCATACTCAATGGGACATAGCGATTCGTTCCGACTTTTTCATGCTTGCGGCTGTCGAACATGGCCCAGTATGCCCCACTCCACGTACCATGTTCTTCGCAATCTCTTTTTGAGGCCAATCGCCCATTGTCCCAAATATAACCATCCAGAAGATATGAGAATACAAGGCTATATTTGCAGCGAGAATAGCCTAATTTCTCAAAGCAGGAAATAAGTTTCACTATTTCTGGTTCAATTGCAGGAAATATGCTATCGGCAAACTCCTTGGATTGCTTACGTATGGCATCTGTTTCTTTCTTGCCAAAGATTGGCATAGAGGTCGAATACTTGCCATTATCAAAAGAAAGCAAACCTCCTACTTCAAGCAGCCTTAACTGACTCTTGTTATAAGCTATACCAAGTGAGTCTAATTTTGCAGCAGTCCCTGGCTGTACAAATGCACAAAGAATATCCCAATTATTATCAGTAAGATATTGCGACGGGTGAAAATTATTATAGGCGCAATAAGCCGTCACGTCAAACGCTTTATATGGGCGTCCAATAAAAGAATTAGGTTCTTGATTTGTTGATGCTGGCAACTCTTTGGAAGAGAATCGGTTGTCAATGACCTTTTGAGTTGTTTGAGTCACTCCCCCCCACTGCGACGAGGGCGAGCATCATAGCAATAATTGCTTTCGTGTTCATGTTCGTTAAAGTTAAATTCTGTTTCCTTAATATATACTTTAGGTACACTAGTGTCCAATTATAATTTTAACAATTGTCGTAGATTGTTAAATCGGTCAATCCCTCTGCCAAGTTCTGTTTAATAGAACGGGAGGCCTGCACCATCTGATCGACAGTGCGGTCCCCCCATTTTGGTAAAAACCTCTCACAAAACGATTTGGTGAGTTGCACAAGCACGTCACTCTTTTGATAGAAGTGCAGTTTGCTGTAGTCAGTACGAGGCCTAAGTACACTCGGCGTGCCATCTGGATATCGTACCAAGGGCACTTGCTTGTGGTTTTCCATGTCGTTTTGTGGTTTTATATTGATGTTAATTTACTTCTCGCGCATAAAGATATTGATAGGAGTGCCGGAGAAGTTCCACTTTTCGCGAATCTTGTTTTCGAGATAGCGACGGTAGGGTTCCTTGACCCACTGAGGCAAGTTGCAGAAGAAGGCAAACGACGGCACTTGTGGCACATTGATGATCTCCTCGTGCGACTTGTCGTCCGAGACGGTCGTGGTGGCCTTGAGCTGGGTGACGTACTTGATCTTGACGAACTTACCCTTGTTGTTGGGCGGTGGATAGGCCGAGATGCAGTCGAGCATGTACTCGTTGAGTTCGCTGGTCTTGACGACGCGCTTGCGGTTCTCATAGACCTGGCAGGCAGTCTCGATGACCTTATAGATGCGCTGCTTGGTAACGGCCGATGCAAAGATGATGGGGAAGTCGCGGAACGGAGCAAAACGCTCGCGGATGGCATCCTCCATACACTTGACCGACTCCTTGCTCTTGTCGGCCATGATGTCCCACTTGTTGACACAGACCACCAGACCCTTGCGGTTCTTCTCGATGAGCTGGAAGATGTTCATATCCTGCGCCTCGATGCCACGGGTGGCATCGATCATGAGGATGCAGACGTCGGAGTTCTCGATGCTGCGGATGGAACGGAGCACCGAATAGTATTCGATATCCTCGTTGACCTTGTTCTTCTTACGGATACCGGCCGTATCGACCAGATAGAAGGCAAAGCCGAACTTGTCGTACTTGGTGTAGATGCTGTCACGTGTCGTGCCGGCAATGTCGGTGACGATGTGACGCTCCTCGCCAATAAAGGCATTGAGCAGAGACGACTTTCCGGCATTAGGACGGCCCACAATAGCAAACTTGGGCAGGTCTTCGAGGTCGTCGTTCTTGTCGTTCTTGAAGCGCGAACAGATCTCGTCCAACAGGTCGCCCGTACCCGAACCGTTGGCCGAAGAGATGATGAACGGATCGCCCAAGCCAAGGCTGTAGAATTCAGCCGCATAGGCGTGTTGGTCATAGTTGTCGGCCTTGTTGGCCACCACGATAACCTCCTTGCCACTCTTGCGCAGGATACGAGCCACCTGATCGTCGAGGTCGGTGACGCCGTTCATGATATCGACCAAGAAGAGGATGACGTCAGCCTCCTCGATAGCGATTTCTACCTGTTTGTTGATTTCGTCTTCAAAGATGTCTTCGGAATTGACTACCCAGCCACCTGTATCGACGAGTGAAAACTCACGGCCACCCCAGATGACGTGACCATACTGGCGGTCACGGGTGGTTCCCGCCACTTCGCTGACAATGGCCGTGCGGCTCTCCGTCAGTCGGTTGAAGAGGGTCGATTTGCCCACATTGGGACGACCCACAATAGCTACTAAATTTCCCATTACTTGAATTTGAATGAAATAAATGATTGAAAATGATACACGCAGTCAGCCTATTTTCTGTCCCAGGGGTATCCGACCGAGAGGCAACCATCACGATTGTTGAGTCAGCCCCAAAGACTATGGGTAAGGTATCCGACCACGGTATTACGGGTGCAAAGATACGCATTTTTGCAGGAATGACCAAATTTTGGACCTGAATTGACGATTGAATGTGTTATTTTGCTATCTACACTTGCTCTTTAGACCCAAAAATAGGGGTATAATACTAACATTTTGTCACTTTTTATTCCATTCAATCAAAAAAAACATTTATCTTTGAGCACCCTAAAAACAGAAGTAGGGCACAGTTAACTAAAACAAACATTTGTATACCTATGAAAAATTTTGTTCTTTTGATTGCAGCCATGTTGCTTAGCATTCAAGCCTATGCTTTCGAATTTGATGGAATTAACCTGAATGATGATGTAATTAAGGTAACGCGAGCCATTTCTTCCAAGAAATATGTACAGGATCCTGAACGCAACTGCCTGAAGGGTGTTTGCTTCGGTACCGAGATATACCTCTCGCTCAACATTGAGGACGTCAACACCAAGGGTAAGGTAGGTCAGCTCATTGTCGATGTGCCAATGTCCGACAAGGAGGCCTTCAAGACCTGCTCCGAGCTCCTCAACGTCATCTACCACCAGATTGACAAGAAGAGTGATTGCGTGGTCTATGCCGTTGACGCTGACGGTACCACCCTCAACCTCAAGGCCGTTCCCGAAGGCGTGAAGTTGATTTACAACACTCCATACTATAAACCAGCAAAGTGAGAATATAATATAGATTGAATAAAACTACCTACTTGTACAGAGGGATTCAACCGACAGGCTACCCTCTTGCAAGTAGGTTTTTCAATGCCAATGAGATGAATGTACTGACGAAAGAAGGGATGCACGACCTGCTCCGACCGCGCCGCCCCGACAGTCACAAGGGCGACTACGGACGCGCCCTGTTGGTGGCAGGCAGCCGTGGCATGATGGGAGCCGCCCTTTTGTCCTCCCGAGCCTGTATGCGCAGTGGTGTAGGTCTGCTCACCGTGCGGGTGCCGGCCTGCGGTTACGAGGTTCTGCAACTGGGCATCCCCGAAGCCAAATGCGACTGCGACGTCTGTCCCGACCACCACAGCCTCATCGTCGTGCCGTCCGACACCGAAGTGCTCGGCATCGGTCCCGGCTTGGGTCAACATCCCGACACGCAGACGGCGCTGCTCCACCTCTTGGAACAATATCATGGGCCGATGGTGCTCGACGCCGATGCCCTCAATATCCTCGCCCTGCACCCCGATTGGTTGGAACAGGTGCCAACGCACTCCATCCTTACGCCCCACGTCGGCGAGATGAAACGTCTGGGCAACGACCCTGCCGCTTTGGCACAGAAGTACCGCCTCATTCTGGTTGTAAAAAGCCACCAGACGCACATCTATCTGCCCGACGGCACCATCTGGTGCAACACCGAGCATGGCAATGCCGGCATGGCGGTAGGTGGCAGTGGCGATGTCCTGACGGGCATCCTGTTGGCTCTTCTGGCTCAACACTATTCCCCCGAGGATGCCGCCCGCCTGGGTGTATGGATTCACGCCTTGGCTGGCGACTTGGCTCTGGCCGACCACCAAAGCATGGAGTCGTTGCTCCCCTCCGACCTCATCGACCACCTCGGCAGGGCTTTCCGATACACGTTGGCCAACCCATAATTGTCCGACCCCACCAACCAACATCGCCGCCGCAGGAGAATGTACTCTCCAACGGCGGCGATTATTCTTGTCGGCTATCGACCGATGCTTTATTCGGGCTTATAACCAAAGGCATTGAGGTCGCGCAGGTTATTGCGCCAATCTTTCTCGACCTTGACGAAGGTCTTGAGCATCACCTGCTTGCCGAAGAAGGCCTCGATGTCCTTGCGTGCCTTCATGCCCAACTTCTTGAGCATGGCACCCTGCTTGCCGATGAGGATGCCCTTCTGACTGTCGCGCTCGCAGAAGATGACTGCGCTGATGTCAATCAGTTTGTCGCTCTCCTTGAACTGCTCCACACGCACCTCGCAAGCGTAAGGTATCTCCTTGTCGTAGAGTTCGAGAATCTTCTCGCGGATAATCTCGGTGACAAAGAAACGGGCGGGCTTGTCGGTGAGTTGGTCTTTGTCGAAGTAAGGTGGACACTCGGGCAAGAGTTCTTTGATCTTGTTCAACAGAATGTCCGTTCCGAAGGCGTGGAGCGCACTGATTGGGATAATCTCGGCTTCGGGCAGACGCAGATGCCACTCCTCGACCTTCTGCTCCAAGGTAGCCTGATCGACGAGGTCCATCTTGTTGAGCACCACAATGACCTTGGGGGCGGCTGGACCCTTGTCCTCGCTCATACGGATGACGGTCTGGAGGAACTGCTCGTTCTTGTCGGGCGTCTCGACCGTATCGGTGAGGTAGAGCAGGATGTCGGCATCCTGCAACGCGCTCTTGCTGAACTCCAGCATCGACTCGTGCAACTTCGAGACCGGTTTGAGCACGCCTGGCGTGTCGCTATAGACTATCTGCATGTCCTCGGTATTGACAATACCCATGATGCGGTGACGGGTGGTCTGCGCCTTGGCCGTAATGATGCTGAGACGCTCTCCCACCAAGATGTTCATCAAGGTGGACTTCCCGACATTGGGATTACCTACGATATTGACAAAACCGGATTTATGCATATTATTCTGGAAAGGAAGTGACAGGGAAGTGACAAAGAAGTGACAAGGAAGTGAAAGGGACTTTTGCTGCGGCTAAAGCGACTTGACATCAACCTAAATGATAGGTTGTATTGTCTTTGTCACTTCGCTGTCACTTCCTTTTCAATTCCCTTAATATCTTTTCAACGAATCATATCTTACACTCGCCCCAAGTGAGGTAGATGGAACCCCAGGTGAAGCCGGAACCGAAGGCAGCCAAGAGCAGACGGTCGCCCTTCTTGAGTTTGCCTGCCTGAGCAGCCTCGTGGAGGGCAATCGGGATGGATGCCGACGAGGTGTTACCCACATGGTCGATGTTGCAGATCACCTTCTCCTCGGGCGCATTGCAGTGCTCGCGGACGGCGTCGATGATACGTTTGTTGGCCTGGTGTGTGCAGATCCAGTCAATGTCGTCCAGAGTGAGATGTCCCTCCTCCATCACTTCGCTCACAGCGCTGGTCATGAAGGTAACGGCGTTCTTGAAGACGAACTTACCGTCCTGGATGATATAGTGCAGACCCTTCTCGATAGCCTCGGCCGATGGAGGGCAGACCGAACCACCACAAGTGTGGATAAGGTGGTCGTAACCGGCACCGTCGGCATGGATCTTGGCAATCTCGACACCATACTCCTCGCTGGGTTCAATCAGTGCGGCAGCACCACCGTCGCCAAAGAGGGGCAGGGTGGTACGGTCGGCAGGATTGGTGAACGAAGAGCACTTCTCGGCCGAACAGATGATTATTTTCTTGTAGATACCAGCCTTGATGAAGGCCTGGGCCTGCTGGAGGCAATAAAGGAAACCGGTGCAAGCCGACAGGATGTCATAGCACATGGCACCACGGATATCGAGGGCATCGGCAATGACGCAAGCCGTTGAAGGCCATCCGGCATAATCGGGCGATGAGGTGGCACAGATGAGGCACTCCACTTCGCTGGGAGCGACTCCCGACTTGGCCAATACGTCGCGTACGGCAGGTATGGCCAACTGGCTGGAACCCATATTCTCGCCCTTCAACAGACGACGCTCACGGATGCCTGTACGCGTAGTGATCCACTCGTCGTTGGTCTCCACCATGGTGGCGATCTCGTCGTTGGTCAATACGTAGTCGGGCAAATAATGACTCAGGGCTGTAATGGCGGCTTTAATCATAGCATAAAGAATTAACGGAGATAATAACGGAAGAAATGCCCAAAGGCTAATGCTTACGAAGAGGGAAAATAAAAAAGGCGTGTCTCGCGGCACGCCTTATAGTTTTTGGTTTACAGAGCAGCCTCTTTTTCAATAGCAAGCTTGCCACGATAGTAACCACACTCTGGACATACGGTGTGGGCTAAGTGCCAACCGCCACAGTTAGGGCATACTACGATTGCCGGAACAACGGCCTTGTCATGCGTACGGCGCTTGGCAGTACGTGTGTTTGATTGTCTTCTTTTAGGATGTGCCATTTGTTTTTATATATTAATACTTAATCCTTCTGATTTAGGTCGGACGCCTCCCCCATCGCGCCCCGGACGCTCTGTGTCCGATGCGAGGAAAACCTCCGTGTGGGGTTCAGTCCTCCGACTTCAGCCCCTTGAGCGCGTCCCAACGTGGGTCATAACCTCCACCCTGCGACTCTCCGTCCTCACCGCCATCGGCCAGACCTTCCTCGTCGGCGTCGAAGGTGATATGCTCGCTCAACTTGCTCGACATGCCCTGGTTGCACTGCCCGAAGGGGTGAACGTGCTTGATAGGGATAGCCAGTTCGACAAACTCATACAGGAACCAACTGACGTTGATGATGCCCTGCTCCTCGGGGACAACGACTATCTCGTCGCCATCGTCCTTGAACTCCTTGCCAAAGCGGACAATAAGGTGTCCGGAAGTCTTGATGGGTTGATCCATCTCCTCCAGACAGCGGTCGCACGTCACGACTACCTTACCCTCCAACTGGAAGTCAAGTTCGTGCTGCTTGCTATCCTTGCGGATGTTCACCTTGACGTTCACATCGCCTTTCTGGATATCGACATCCTCCAAAAGGGCAAAGAAACCATTGTCGAGGTGATACTCGATAACACTGGTGCCCATCGGGAGTGATTTGAGCTGAATACTGTAAGTATCGAACTTGCCCATCGTTGCGGAAATGAGTTAATCGGCTGCAAAGGTACTTATTATTTCTTCATGTTGTACCGAAAACCGACAAGAAATTGAGTTTTTTATGCAAAAAACGCGACTTTTGCCTTATATAGGTGCTTATTTCGGCGGCGAAAGTGTTGATAAGTCGATGAAAATGACAAAAACAGGCGCTATTCACTTCCGGTCTTTCCTCTGGGAAATCGGCTCCGAATAGTTCTCTCCTACTCTCCTATTCTACCCCTCCGTCACGGTCCAGTGCCCCTATCCTCGACGTTACGTCCCGTCGGGCATCGTTCGGAATAGCCTCTGCTTTCCATCGTCGTTGGACCTTTCTTCGAAAAGAAGCAAAAAGAACCGAAAAAGAACGAAAAAAGAACGAAAAAAGAACGCAACTCCGTACTGTCATAGGTGGGTCGTCGGGCTCGGAAGCTCCTGTCGATTTAGTATCGGATTACAGTTCCAATCGGAAGGTGGTGCCCAGACCGACGGCGCTGGACTTGACGTAGATGCGGCCGTGGTGATACTCCTCGACGATTCGCTTGACCAGAGCGAGGCCCAATCCCCAACCGCGCTTCTTGGTGGTGTAGCCAGGCAGGAAGATGGTCTTCCACTTGTTCTTGGCAATGCCCTTGCCGTTGTCGGTCACCTCGATGACCAAACGGTCCTCCTGCATCAAGTGTATCTGGATATGTTCCTTGGGCTTGTCCTGCGCGTCGATGGCATTCTTGCAGAGGTTCTCGATGACCCAGGCAAAAAGAGGTTCGCAGATGTAGGCCTCGACCGGCTGGTCGGGCAGGTCGGCGGTGATGTTGACGTTCTGTGACGAACGCTTCTGCATATACTCCGCTACGCCTTGAATAACGCTCCTCAGGTCGCACTTCTCCAGTACAGGGTCCGAACCTATCTTGGAGAAGCGATCGGCCACTATGCGCAATCTCTGCACGTCCTTGTCCATCTCGGTGCCCACCTGGACGTTCTGCTCGGAGTCGCTCGCCTTGAGCAGTTCGACCCAACCCATCAATGACTGTATCGGGGTGCCCAACTGATGGGCTGTCTCCTTGGACAGACCTACCCACACGCGGTTCTGTT
>JAEEGJ010014254.1_pt1 | contig 18922 bp, 16 predicted proteins | sample 8958761 | NCBI WGS metagenome assembly JAEEGJ01 (sample SAMN16246546, study PRJNA631951) | gut metagenome | biome: gut microbiome; feature: rumen; material: RS-attached | host: Bos | place: Iran: Karaj | collected 2018-10
GCTCTCTTTTGCTTTGTTCGATGTACGAACGTTAGCATATGTAGCGCTCTGCATACCGAGAACGCAAACGATAGAACTCATCAAGGCACCCATGAGGAATGTGATACCGCTTGTCTTCTCAACAAAGAGTGTGAAAATAACGGCAACAGCAGCCACAACGATGGCGATGCTCTTGAACTCCGTCTTAAGGAAGGTCTGCGCGCCGGAACGGATGATACCGGAAAGTTCGATCATCTCTGCTGTTCCTTCGGGCATCTTCTTAATACGGAAGTAGTTGACTGCAACGTAGACAAGTGCAAGGACTACTACGCCGAGTACAACCAACCAGGAAGAAGTAAGTAAACTGGACAACATATACCTTGGTCCCCTCTCATATAAAGTTTTGATATGGTTTTGCGGGACATTCAGACATAAAAAACCTACTGCCCCATTAAAAGCCCAAAGCATTATACATATATTTAAAAGCTTTGGCAATCAAATTATTTAAAGAATTGTTTGATTTTTTACGGATTTGATATCACTCTTCGAGCAGCGAATCCACGAAGACTTCAGGGTCGAAATCCACAAGATCCTCAGCACTTTCGCCGAGTCCCGCAAGTACGATCGGTTTGCCGCTCTGGTAAGCGACTGCGACAGCCACTCCGCCCTTTGCACTTCCGTCAAGCTTGGTGATACCGATATAGTCGATTCCCGTAACCTCGCCGAAGCTCTCAGCCTGGATAACGGCATTCTGTCCTGTCGTAGCATCGATAATAAGAACGGTCTTCACTTCCGCTTCAGGGGCTTCCCTTGCAATAATGCGGCGGATCTTTGCGAGCTCGTCCATGAGATTCTTCTTGTTATGAAGACGTCCTGCCGTGTCAACGATAAGGATGTCAGCCTTTCTGGAAAGTGCGGCATGAACCGAGTCAAATACGACGGCAGCGGGATCTGCTCCGTCAGAGCCCTGGGAAATGACTGTCGTTCCGGTCCTCTCCCCCCATGCCTTCAACTGGTCAACAGCTGCCGCACGGAATGTGTCAGCCGCGCCCATGATGACCTTTTTGCCTTCATTCTTCCATCTTAATGCGAGCTTGCCCGAAGTCGTGGTCTTGCCGGTACCGTTAACTCCGATCATGAGGATTATGTTGAGCTTGCCGGGAACGATCTCGAGAACGGATTTCTCGCCTAAGATCTCGGTCATCCTCTCCCTTACAGAACCCAGAACAGCATCATGACTGTCATCACCGGTCTTCTTAATATTCTCTTTAACTCTGCCGATAATGTCCTCGGAAGCGGGAACACCGCAGTCAGCCCTGATCATGAGCTCTTCGAGTTCATCGAGCATATCCTCGTCGAAATGCCCGGTGCTTGCGGCGATCTTCGTAAAGCCGCCTGCGAAAAAGTTTCTGGTATTAGCAAGTCCTCTTTTGAAAACGTCAAGGATTCCCATTATTTAAGCTCCATAGAAAGAATTTTCGAGACTCCGCGCTCAGCCATGGTTACACCATACATCTGATCGCAAGCCTCCATGGTTCCCTTACGGTGGGTAACCAGGATGAACTGCGACTTTTCAGAATGCCTTCTGACGAAGTCCGTGAAACGTGAAATGTTTACATCATCCAAAGCAGCCTCGACCTCATCGAGAATGACGAAAGGCGAAGGTCTGAGCTCTAAGATAGCGAAAAGAAGTCCGATAGCCGTAAGGCATCTCTCACCGCCCGAGAGCAGTGACAAAGTCTGAAGCTTCTTTCCCGGCGGCTGTGCCTTGATATCGATATTGCATCCTAAGACATCTGTCTCGTCATCTAATATGATCTCTGCCGTACCGCCTCCGAAGAGATCCGTAAAGACTCTCTTGAAGTTCTCGTTTATGGTCCTGAAGTGCTCGGTAAACTCGGTCTTCATGCTCTCGGTCAGTTCTGCGATAACGTTTTCGAGGTCCTTCTTGGCTGCCTCGATGTCATCCTTCTGGCCGTTCATGAAGTCAAGACGCTCGGAAAGCTCCCTGTATTCTTCAAGCGCATTAAGGTTAACAGTACCGAGCTGCCTGATCGTATTCTTGAGTGTTGCAATACGCTTGCTCTGCTCACCCGGTTTTTCAACCGGTTTGACGCCGTCCTTAATGTTGTCATACGTTACGGAATAGTCTTCCCAGAGCTTGTTCTTGTCTGTGTCTATCTCGTAGATATATTTGTCATACTTGGCAACATGTGCGTTGAGCTTCTGCTCAAGCGAACTTATTATGTCTTTTGACTGCGCAAGCCTGTCGCCGAACGTAGACATTTCGGAAGCCAACTTGCTCCTCTCGGCATTCAGCTTGGCGATCTTCTCCTCGCTTACCTTCTCGAGCGCCAAAGTCTCATTGATCTCTTTATCGCAGACCTCGATCTCCCTTGAGATCTCCCCTGCTTTCTTGGTTATCTCCTTGACCTCGGCTTCGCCGTTCTTGATGCTGGTCTTAACCTCTTCGATCTGACCCTTGATATGCTCGGCAAGATCGATCGCACCGTTGCGCTCTGTTATCTTGCGCTCGGAAAGTGCTACCGCAGCAGCAAGCCTGTCGGTAAGTTCCTTCGTCTTATCGGCAAATGCCTTGGAACGTTCCTCTATCTCGGCAACGCTGTCCTTATATTCCTCAAGATCGGATTCTATCTCCTTCTCGATGGTTTCGAGTTCTTCCTTATCTTCGGTCATGCGAAGCTTATTGCCGGAGATCTCAAGGCTGTCCTTCTCGCACTTTTCAACTGCTTTCTTATTCTCATCGGCCCTGTTCTCTGTATTGCGGTAATCGCCTTCAGCTTTGACTTCCTCAAGCTGGAAGAACTTGAGCTGTTCTGCAAGCTGGGCAAGTTCACGCTCCAAAGTGCCGATCTCATCGTCGATCTCCTGACGGCGCTCTTCTGAATCGGAGAGCTTTGCCTCTATCGAAGCAATGTTGGCTGAGATCTTCTCGATCTCCTTCTGCCTTCCTAAGATTCCGCCGCCTCTGTCGTTCTTTCTGAGGCTTCCGCCCGTAAGAGATCCGCCCGGATTGACCGAATCGCCTTCAAGCGTCATGACCTTGACGGAACGCCCGGTCTCATAAGCTATCTTTCTGGCATTATCGAGATTATCTGCAACGATTATCCTTCCTAAGAGATTGGAAATGATATTGGTAAGGTCACGGTCGCACTTGACCAGATCCGAAGCGATTCCGATATAACCTTTGATGCGCGAAGCCTGATCCTTGACCTTGTCGTCAATCGGGCGTGCCTTGATGTTCTCGATAGGAAGGAATGTAACTCTTCCCAGACGCTTAGTCTTAAGAACATCGATAAGTTCTGCTGCATCCGCTTCGCTCTTAGTAACGACGTTGTTGATAGCCGTTCCGAGAGCCGTCTCAATGGCCGTTGCATATTTCGCATCACTCTCGATGAGATCGCCAACGATGCCTACGATAAGGCTCTTTACGTGTTTGTTGGCTGATGCTTCATCGGAAAGCTTCCTTACTGATTCCTGATAGCCTTCCTTAAGGCGCTCCAAATCTTTGAGCGTCTTGAGTCTTGCTTCCTCTGCAGAAAGCTCTCTGTTGTATTTATCAAAAAACTGGTTTAACTCGACCTGTCTGCCGTGAGCCTTCTCAAGCTTCTTGTTGCGTTCTTCGATATCAGACTTGACCTCCGAGGTCTTTATCTTCATCTCGCGCCACTTGTCATCGGCTTCCTTGAGATGTTTTTCAAATTCCTTGCCGTTCTCGATAGCCGCAATGCGCTCTTCGGCAAGCTCTTTTACCCTGCCGTCGATCGAACCGATCTGTACCTTTAGCTCATCTATCCTTCTGCGTGTCTCATAGAGTTCGTCGGTCTTGGCCTTAACGCTTGCACCGACCTTGTCCATGTCCTTGTTCTGCTCTTCATACTGTTTCTGCGCAGCGTCTTTCTCTGAAGCGATCTTCTCGCTCTCTGCACGTGCGTCATTGGCTTCCTGCAGGAGTTCTGCGGCATGCTCAGTCTTTTCCTTTAAGTCTGATTGGAGCTGCTCGATGCGCGAGAGCATGACTGTCTTGTCAGATTCAAATGTTGCGAGCTGGTCTTCGGTCTGCTTGAGTCTTTCAGCAGAGACCTTCTTCTCGGTAATGAGCTCATGCTCCTTTTCAGTCAGGTCAGACAATATCTGGCGCTCATCCTCAATCTTCTCATCGAGCTCTTCGCTTCTGTTAATGACTTGCTGATTGGTCTTTCGCAGTTCCTCGAACTTGTCCTGCTGCTCGGCGATCTCAGCTTCAAGAGTCTCCTTGAGAGTAGCGGAATCGCCCATTGCCTTCTCCGCCTCATTGATCCTATAGACCAGGAGCGAAGTCTCGAGTTCCTTCATCTCTTCGTAAGCGGCATTATACTGCTTGGCTTTTCCGGCCTGCTCTTCAAGAGGTCCCTTGCGCTCTTCCAATTCATTCAGGATATCGTTGATACGCAGGAGGTTCTGCTCAGTGGAGTTGAGCTTTCTCTCTGCCTCTTCTTTTCTGACCTTGTATTTGACGATTCCGGACGCCTCTTCCATAACGCGGCGCCTGTCTTCTGACTTGTTTGAAAGGATCTCGTCGACCCTGCCCTGTCCGACGATCGAATAACCGTCTTTTCCGAGACCGGTATCAAGGAACAGGCTCGTAATGTCCTTAAGCCTGCAGTTGACCTTGTTTATCTGGTATTCGGATTCACCTGACCTGTAAAGCCTTCTGGTGATGCATATCTCAGGGAAATCGTAATTTACAAACCTGTCCGCATTGTCGAACGTGATGGTGACTTCGGCATAGTTCATCGGTTTTCTCGATGACGTGCCGTTGAAGATGACGTCCTCCATCTTGCCGCCGCGGAGCTGCTTGACGCTCTGTTCTCCCAGTACCCACCTGACAGCGTCGGTAACGTTGGATTTACCGCTGCCGTTAGGTCCGACTACGGCCGTGAGACCTTTGTCGAACTCGATACATGTGTATTCCGGGAATGATTTAAAACCCTGAAGCTCAAGTTTTTTAAGATACATTAACTTTCCTGACTGCCTTCCGGAAACTTTTCGCGGTATATGCGCACTGCTTCGGCAGCGCACTTCTGTTCCGCATCCTTCTTACTGTGACCGGTAGCCGCAGCAAGCTTGATATCATCGGCATAAACCACGACATCAAATTCACGCATATGCGCCGGTCCGCGCTCAGCGACGGTCTCGAATCTTATCGCATGACTATTGCCGCGCATCTGTGCAAGTTCAAGAAGTCTGCTCTTGTAGTCCAGAAAGATCTCTCCGTCTACGGCCTTTCTCACCGTCTCGGAAAGATTTCTCGTGATTACTTCTCTGGCCTTCTCAAACCCGCCGTCAAAATAAACTGCCGCAATAACTGCCTCAAAGCAGTCCGCAAGCGTGGAATCCTTGTCTCTTCCCCCCGTCTGTTCCTCGCCCTTGCCGAGAAGCAGATAGCTGCCCATATCAAGTTTTCTCGCTGCCTCGGCAAACGATCTTTCACAGACAGAAATGCTGCGCATCTTGGAAAGGTAGCCTTCATCGGCTGTCGGATTCATCTCATAGAGCATCCTGCCGACTACCAGGTCACCCACAGCGTCTCCGATAAACTCAAGTCTCTGGTTGGATTCCCAGTGTCCGCCGCCCTGCTCGAAAACATATGTGGTGTGGGTGAACGCGGTCTCAAGGAGTGATTTATCCTTAAAGACATATCCCAGCTTTTCTTCAAATTCCGAAAAATCCGTGTTCATAATCCACCGTATAAATCTAACGGCTGAATGCATGAAGCTCACGCACTCAGCCGCCGAACTTTACTATTTAAGTTAGCTTAAATGAAGCCCTGTTTATCAGCCCTCAGTAAGGTTCTGGATGTACTCGACTGCGTCCTTGACTGTAACAACCTTCTCAGCAACGTCGTCAGGGATCTCGATGTCGAATTCCTGCTCCATAGCCATAACGAGCTCGACCATATCGAGAGAGTCAGCATTGAGATCATCAACAAAGGAGGAATCCTCTGTGATTGTATCCTCGTCAACACCCAGCTGGTCAACGATCATTCTCTTGATGCTGTTAAAAAGTTCTTCGTTTGTCATAAAAATGTTCCTCCGTATGATTATGTATGATTATATTCAATCCACAAATCTGTTTTTAATGTATGTTACCTGTTTTGTCAATAGTTTATTTTGATAATCGAAGTTTTTTGAGGATCAGCCCTTGAGATACTTCTTTCCCTTAATAAGATAATCAGCTCCGGAAATGACACACATGACCATGCTGATGCCGAAAAGCACGTTTCCTATTACGGTTATGACATTCGGCTGAAGGGTTGCATAACCCGTAAACCCGAAGCCGAATATCTTGAGAAGGATAGGTTCGAACATGAGATAAGTGATGGCGACCATCTGTGTTGCGGTCTTGATCTTACCCATCATCTTTGCGGCAATTACTTCGTTATTTGCAGCAGCTATCATACGCAGGCCGGAAATGGCAAATTCCCTGAGGATAACGATGATAAGGAGCCATGCAGAGATCCTTCCGAGCTCTACAAAAGCAATCAGCACGCTGATAACCAGTATCTTATCTGCAAGAGAATCAAGGAACTTTCCCAGATCGGTAATGAGATTATACTTTCGGGCGATCATGCCGTCTGCAGTATCGGTAAGCGATGCAACGATAAAGATAATAGCCGCTACGATCATTCCGTTGCTGTTGATGAATGCGTTCCATGATTCAGGCTGCCAGCCGAAAAAACTGATCGGAAGCATGAAAAGAACGGTTACAGGAACCAGGAAGATCCTTATAAGGGATAATTTATTAGGTAAATTCATTTATAATGCACCTGACATTAAATATTTTTTTCACGAATATAATATCTTAAATTCAGTCCCCGTCAATCGTTACGGCCGTCATGTCATAATCATCCGAGCAGTCGGCGATCTTAACATCGACGAATTCTCCGATCTTGAGTTCTTCCTTCTGCGAAGCGACATATATGACAGGATCGACCTCCGGAGCCTCTCCGTAGCTTCTTCCGACATAGAAAATGCCGTCGTCGGATATTGAGCAGATATTTACTCTGGTAACTGTCCCCAGGCGCTTTTGCGACTGCTCGGCCGAGATCTGCTGCTGGAGCTCATAGATCTCGTCATATCTTCTCTGCTTGGTCTCCTCATCGATCTGGTCCGGCATATCGAATGCCTTTGTTCCCTCTTCAGGTGAGAAGATAAAACAGCCTAAGCGGTCAAACTTCCATTTTCTGAGGTTATCCTTGAGTTCCTTGAAATCCTCTTCAGTCTCGCCCGGGAAACCTACCATGACCGTTGTCCTGATTATGCAGTCAGGCATGGCCGCTCTTATCATCTCAAGCCTGGAAGTGATCAGCTCCGCAGTATCCCTTCTGTTCATGGCCTTCAGTATCTTATTGCACCCGTGCTGTATCGGGATATCAAGATAGTGGGCAACCTTAGGGTTTTTGGCCATCTCTTCGATAAGATCAGGAGTGATCCCGTCCATGTAACCGTACATGACACGGATCAGCTCGATTCCTTCGATCTCAGACAGTTTTCTCAAAAGCTTGGTCAGGCTTCTTTCCTTATACAGTTCGATACCGTAATTGGTAGTATCCTGTGCCGCAAGAACGATCTCCTTTATGCCTTTTGAAGCAATGATCTTTGCCTCTTCAACAATATCTTCCATCGGACGTGACACAAAAGAACCCCTGATGAGCGGGATTGCGCAGAAGCTGCACCTGTTCAGGCACCCTTCGCCGATCTTGAGCCATGCATATGCCTCGGTAGAGATCTCCCTTTCCTTCACAAGATGCTTATAACCGCCCACACCGGTTGTCAGGTTGATCTTTTCGGATTCCCTGTCAAACTCTGATGCAAGTTTTGCAACGATGTCAACTATGTCGCCATAGTGGGCAGTACCAAGGACCGCATCTACCTCAGGGAGCTCCTTGATGATATCTTCGGGGTATCTCTGAGAAAGGCATCCGGAAACTATTATCTTTTTAACGTTGCCGTTCGGTATCTTGTAATCAGCCACATCGAGGATGGCGTCTATTGCTTCCTTCTTGGCAGACTCGATAAAGCCGCAGGTATTGATGACCACAATATCAGAAACCGGTACATCATTGATAACGTTATAGCCTGCCTCTTTGAGCAATGTTGACATGGTCTCGCAGTCAACCAGGTTCTTGGAGCACCCGAGAGCCAGAAGCGTGATCTTAATACTTTTATTATCAGTAATATTCATATCCATAATGTAGGCATTATAACAAATAAGAACGAGCCTTTCCTGCCTGTCTCTAATTTTTCGACATTTTATAAATTTTTATCGTTATTCGATATATTTCTCTTGATTTTCGAAAAGTCAAATGCTAATATGCTGGTATAACAAAGATCTACGGAGGGGACAAAATGGAAAACCGTGCTGAAAAGAAATCATCTTCTGTGAGCATACAGGGTATTATCGGTACAGTCTTATTTTTCCTGTCTTTCCTCCCGGTCATCTTTGCCGTTTACACAAGCTACACCGGCGTATTTTTTGGTCTTCAGGGATCTGCCTGGTTCTTCGGTCTGCCCGCCATCATCTATACCCTGATCAGTGAATGTATGATGTTTTTCTTGCCTGTGGTATGTCTGATCTTCCAGATCTTATTCTTCAGCAACTATATCAGAAAACATAAAAAGCTTAAGTTTGCATCATTGATTCTCACCTCACTAATTATCTTTTTCTCACTTATATCGATCGTATTTTCGGAGCAGCTCCTTGACCTTAAGCTGCTGACTTCGCATTCAAAGATAAAAACTCACATGACCGAAGTATGCGGTGAAAAAGCCGCATCTTACATCGGCTTTGCAACTGAATCAAGATACGAAATGATTTACTGCGCCCATTCCCCCATACTTCCACAGGACAAGACCTTTGAGATCCGCGTCATTACCAACGGCCGCATATATGACAATCTTATCGACTCATTTACGGAAACCAATAAAGACTTCATGACAGGATTATGTGATTACGTTATTGCCAAAGAAGGCATTCCTTCCGAATACCGGTACGATATCAGGATCGTCTCAATAGATTTTCAGGACTACAAATACGGAGATGACTATAAGGCACTGTACGGCAGGACCAGATATGTCATCAACGGCTTAACAAAGGGGCGCTACAGAGTAACTGAAGCAGATGTTACGGATATCATCGACCAGGTCTGGAAAAACGTCTATCACAAAGTCCCCTTAAACGACGACCGCTTTACAATTGATCTCAGTGAAAACGGAGATACTGCCGTATACATATTAATTGACAAGAACAGGAAGAGTAACGAAATGCAGGCTGAGATCCATGACATGACAGGTCCGGATTTCAGAACTCCCGGCAGATTCTCATCGATCGATAATAAGGTGATCCCGCTCAAGTGATACAATATCGCCATGATAACAAGGATCAAATACGGCAATACAAACACTTTCCTAATCCGTGGAACAAAAGGCAGTCTGCTCGTTGATACGGACTATGCAGGTACACTTCCCGCTTTCTATAAAGCGATCAAGGAACTCGGCATAAAGGTATCTGATATCAGCTATGTACTGGCTACTCACTATCATCCCGATCACATAGGTCTGGTAAGCGAGCTGACGGATCAGGGCGTAAAGCTTGTCGTAATGGAATCACAGACAGACTTTATTCATTATTCGGATCCGATATTTGCAAGAGAACCTCATCTGAACTACAGACCGATAGATGAAAGAAATGCGTTGATACTTAAGTTTGACGAAGCACCTTCTTTCCTTTATTCATTGGGAATAAACGGAAACATCGGAAGAACATTAAGTCACAGCGAAGACAGCATCTATGTCTCATTATCAGACGGAACTTTTATCTTAGGTGACTTGGAGCCTCTCGAATACCTCGAAGCATATAAAGATAATCAGCTTCTGAAAACCGACTGGGATAATATACTCAAACAGGATCCGAAACTGCTTTTATATGCGCATGCAAACGATAAAAGGATAAGTAACTGATCAGCCGTCAAGATACTGCCTGAATGCAGTCCTTGCTGTCTCTATTCCGTATCCTCTGAGCTGAGCGAGCCTGATGAACTCTTCTTCCCTGTCAGGACTGTCTTCATCGGGCACGCCAAAATTGGCTTCAAAAAGAGACTTGCATGTAGCAACATCATCGGGGAGCGTGGCAACGACATCATCCGCGATATCCGGATCTATTCCCGCCTCAAGCAGTCTTTTGAGCATATAATTCCTGCTCTCCTGCTTTTTACCGGAACGGGTAAACAACACCTTTTTTGATGCCCTTTGGTCATCTATGTAACCGGTATTAACGAGCTCTTTTACTGCAGCTATGCTGACAGATTCATCATAGCCTTTATTCTGAAGGAAAAAGCAGATCTTCCCGGATGAATATACCCCTGTCCCGATATGCCTGATGGCACAGGATACGGCTTCTTTTATTTCTTTATCACTCATATGAATATAAACAGTTCTGCCGGAACCGTCTGGTCATAACAGTTCCGGCAGACATTGGTCAAATATTAAAGATCGATACCGAGGATATCATCGTCTTCTTCTGCAGGTGCGGGAGCAGCGTCGTTGGCTGCAGGAGCAGAAGCTTCAGCGTCATCATCTTCAGCGGGCATATAAGACTCTCTTACGAGTGTCTCGATCTCATTCCTTACATCAGGATGTTCGATAAGATATGCCTTTGCGGCATCACGGCCCTGAGCGATCTTGTTGCCCTTATATGCAAACCAGGAACCGCTCTTGTCGACGATGTTATTCTCGACTGCGAGGTCAAGGATGCATCCTTCGGAAGATACTCCCTTACCATAGAGGATATCGAACTCAGCTTCCTTGAACGGAGGAGCGACCTTGTTCTTAACTACCTTAACTCTTGTGTGGTTACCGATAACATCAGTACCGTTACGGAGCGTCTCAGTCTTCCTTACATCAAGTCTGACAGAAGCATAGAACTTGAGTGCACGGCCGCCCGGAGTGGTCTCAGGGTTACCGAACATAACGCCGACCTTCTCACGGAGCTGGTTGATGAAGATGCAGATAGTGTTGGACTTTGCAACAACAGGTGCAAGCTTACGGAGAGCCTGGCTCATGAGTCTTGCCTGAAGACCTACATGGGAATCACCCATCTCGCCTTCGATCTCTGCCCTCGGAACAAGAGCTGCTACGGAGTCGATGACTACTACATCGATGCAGCCGCTGCGTACCAGAGTCTCGCAGATCTCAAGTGCCTGCTCACCTGTATCAGGCTGTGAAAGAAGAAGGTTATCGATATCTACACCGATATTAGCTGCATAGTTCGCATCAAGAGCATGCTCTGCATCGATGAATGCGCAAGTACCCCCCTGCTTCTGAGCTTCTGCTACGCAGTGGAGCGCAACAGTTGTCTTACCTGAAGACTCGGGTCCGTAGATCTCAACGATCCTTCCTCTGGGGAGTCCGCCGATTCCGAGAGCGATATCAAGTGTCAAAGCTCCGGTGGGGATCGTCTCTATATCGATGTGAGTCTGGTCGCCGAGCCTCATTACGGCGCCCTGGCCGAACTGCTTCTCTATCTGCGCCATTGCGGCGTCCAGAGCCTTCTTACGCTCGCTCTGGTCCTGAACAGGTGTTACTGCGCTTTTTGTTGAATTCTTACTCTTAGCCATAATAGCCTCCAATCAAGATGTTGAACATTTGTTCTTATTTATGAGTTAATTCTATTGTTATGATACACTTTTGTCAACAGAATATGTGCGACATTAATGGTACAAATTCCGACAAAACAGAACATAATGTTCTTTTGGCTTTACAGATTTTTACCGACAAACACCGACAAAGTGAACACTGTTTTCTCAAATATAAATGACAGCGTTTTCGTGTTTTTCGGGCGTTATCAGGCTTTTTTGCCTCCGCGTTTCAGCTTCCCGCTGATCCTCTTTATCCAGAAATTCGCTTCCTCCATCTTGAGCAGGATCGCGATAAGGAAATAAACGATTACGGCCGTAATGCCTTTTGTTCCGAAGATCATAAGCTGCTGGATCTTCCTTCCGTGTCCCGGAAGGAGCTTATCGAATATAAAGGTAACTCCTGCCATAACGGCGGCTGCCGCAAATCCTTTTATAAGGAAGCCGACTATACCGTGCGGAGCAAGCTCTTTTCTTCTGCAGTAAAGGACAGAGAGCAGTATCATCTGGCACAGATTGGTTGCCGAATAAGCAAAAGAAAGCGACAGAGGGCCGATTCCCATATTAATGAATAATATACAGAAGATAGGATTAAGCACGAGACCTACTATACCTGCAAGAAGCGGGATACGGGTCTGGCCGATCGCATAGAACGCCTGATTAAATACGTGGATAACTGCAGCCGTGACTATCGCGGACGAGAAACCCAAAAGGAATACCGATGCCGTATATGCGTTCTTATCCGTATATCTTGAAGACCACTGGTAGATCGCCTTTACAACATCAAGGTTCATAACGGCAATAAAAGCGGCTGAAGGTATCGACAGGAAGAGCGCATTCTTCATTGATTTGGAAAGAAGTGATGAGCACTCCTTCAGTTTGTTTGAACCGTAGTCACCGGCGAGCTGGGGAGTCATGACTGTGGTGATCGCGACAACAAAGACCGAATACGGGATCTGCCATATGGTGGATGCGTTGCGGTAACCGTATATGCTTCCCTTGTCAAAGCTGTTGGCAAAGAAGTTAAGGACAACGATATTGATCTGCGTGATCGAAGCCGAAATAAGAATCGGTATCGCTCTCTTGAACAGTGCAATGAACTCCTTATCAACCGGATTGAAATTGAACCTGAACTGCTTCATCTGCTTGAAGCCGAAGAAGTACTGGCAGAAGAAATAGATCACGGCAGATGCAAGGATTCCGCCCGTGGTCATCATGAGTTTCTGCTGGGTCTGACCGCCGAAGACCGCAATAGCGGCAAGGACCAGAATGTTATAGATAACAGGTCCGAACGAAGTTATAGTGAACCTTCTGTAAGAATTGAGAACGCCGTTACAAAGTGCCGCAAGCATAATGAAAAAGATCTGCGGGAAAAGCATCTTGGATGCCTGTGCGGCAAGCTGGAGAGTAATAGGATTAGTATTCTTGTTCAGTGCATAAAGCGAATAGAACTGTTCAGAGAAAACAGTTCCGAGAGTACAGAAGAAAATCATTACAACGGATACAACGGAAATGAAGATGCTTACCGTTCTTACGCCCTTCTTCTCATTGCCCGTAGCAAGCTGAGCCGACAAGTAAGGCGCAACAGTCGAATAGATCGCTCCGCCTACGAGAAGGTTGTAGAAAAGATCCGGAATGGTAAAAGAAAGAGTGAAAGCATCACGGTAGATATCAGCAGTTGCGGGATCAACACCGAACCTGTCAGAAACGATAATGTCCCTCAAAAGTCCCGATGCTTTAGTGATAACAAGCCCCAATCCTACAATGAAAGCAGATAAGCCGAAGCTCATCCCCTTCTTTTTCTTAGCAGTATTAACAGTCTGTTCCGAAGTATTCTCTGACACTTATATCTTTCCTTCCGCAATCTTGATCAGTGTCTCAAGCGCACACTGTGCAGTCATCTCACGTACTTCAAGACGGCTGCCGCTGAAATTGCGTCTGAAAGACCCGTTCTTCCCGCCGGTGTGGAAACCGAAATAGACTGTACCTACCGGCTTTCCGGGAAGTTCTCCTGTGGGGCCTGCGATACCCGTAACAGCTACGGAAGTATCGCACCCTATCACTTTACATAACCCCTCAGCCATCGCTTCGGCACATTCTGCCGAGACTTCGGTATGTTCTCCGATAACAGTTTCGGGAACGCCAAGGACGTTTATCTTTACATCATTTGTATAGCAGACTACAGAACCCGAGAAAACTTCTGAAGCACCGGGGACACCTACGATCTCAGATGAGATCATTCCTCCCGTAAGGCTCTCGGCAAAGCCGAAAGTCAGACCCTTCTCCTTATACAGCTTCACAACGCGTTCTGCATTAGTCATATCAGCTGTTTCTCGCCTTCATCTCGAGCCATTCGGTCTTGGTAACAAGGATCTTACGGGGCTTGCTTCCTTCGAAAGGACCTATGATCTGCTTTTTCTCCAGTTCATCTATCAGACGTGCCGCACGCGGATAACCGATGCCAAGACGCCTTTGGAGAACTGATACGGAAGCGCTTCCGTTCTCGATGACAGTCTCTACCGCCTGCTCGAAAAGATCGCTCGAATCGCCGGATCCGCCACCCTGCATTCCGTCCGTTATACCGCCGTTCTCTGCACCTTCGGCAGTGCGGTCGATCTCGTTGATGATATCCTCGTCATACATCGAACCGTATTTGTTCTTCAGGTATTCGACAACAACCTCGACTTCCTCATCCTTAAGGAATGCACCCTGACCTCTTACAGGCTGGGGAGCACTCATAGGAGCATAGAGCATGTCGCCTTTTCCTAACAGTTTCTCTGCGCCGACATGGTCAAGTATCGTCTTTGAGTCGACACCTGATGTAACGGCGAAAGCGATCCTTGAACCGATATTCGCCTTGATGACACCCGTAATGACATCAACAGAAGGTCTCTGTGTTGCGATAAGCAGATGGATACCGGCTGCTCTTGCGAGAGCAGCAAGACGGGAGATATAGAGTTCAACTTCCTTTGCCGCTACACTCATGAGCTCGGCAAGCTCATCGATAACAAGAACGATAAACGGGAGATGCTCGACTGTCGGATCGTTTGCATACTTTTCGTTGAAGCCGCTGATGTTTCTTACCTGGCCTTCAGCAAAGAGCTTATATCTTCTCTGCATCTCGACTACAGCCCAGTTGAGTGCGGCTGCCGCCTTTTTAGGTTCTGTAATGACAGGCATGATAAGATGCGGGATACCGTTATATACGGCAAGTTCAACTACCTTAGGATCGACAAGTATCATACGGACATCCTTCGGAGAAGTATGTACAAGGATACTTGTCAGGATCGAGTTGATACAAACTGACTTACCTGAACCTGTAGAACCTGCGATCATGAGATGCGGCATCTTTGCAAGGTCACAGTAGATAGGTCTTCCCGGTATGTCACGTCCGAGAGCAACGGTAAGAGGCGTTGAAGCTCTGAATTCCTTCGTCTCAACGAGACCTCTCAAATGTACCGCAGTAGGCTTATCGTTCGGTATCTCGATTCCGATAGCGCTCTTGCCCGGAATAGGAGCTTCGATTCTTATGGAAACAGCTGCCATGGCGAGCTTGATGTCATTCTCGAGCTGAGTTACCCTTGATACCTTTGTGCCGGTCTGGAGTGTAAGCTCGAATCTGGTGATAGCAGGACCGTGGGTTATATTCTTGACTTCAGCAACAATACCAAAGCTCTTTAATGCATCCTCGAGCTTATAAGCCTTCTCGCGGAGCATTGCATCCTTATTGCCCGTATCACGCTGGACTTCATCGGGCGAAAGCAGATTGGTCGGAGCAGGTACATATTTCCTGAGTCTGCTGTCGCGGGCTTTCTTTGCCTTCTCTCGTTCCTGCGTCTCGGCAGTAAACTCGATATTCGGATTCTTAACACGTGAAGGAGCATCGCCGGTCTTCATTATCCTGCCTTCGGTCCTGCTGAAATTATCCGTATCTTCGCTTTCAGCGTTGATAGTGATCCTTCCGGTGTTGGATACAGGCGTCTTTCTTGCGGGAGCATCAGTAAAAGACGGTACTTCGGCAGCGGCTGCTGCGCCTCCGATAACGCTTGTGTCAACGGAAGGACGTCTTACCCTGCGTTCTGCCTCATCGGTAAAGTCATAGCCTGTACCTTCAATATCGTCATCGACCTCATAAGGATCTACGGGAGCGGAATCGTAGTAATCATTCTGAACCTGCTGTTTTGCATCATCGGTCATTAGATCATAGAAATCAGGTTCCTTGTGATTGGGGTCAAGGAAATCGAGATTCTTTGCAGGCTTCTTGTTCATCGTTCCCGGGATCGTCACCGCATCGGCTGTGTAAGCGAAATCAGCAGAAGGTGCATTATCAGCGCCTCTGACGTTATATTCCTTCTCATTGAATGTAAGCTTATTGGGATCCTGTGTACCTTCCATCCTGCTGTCGCCCGTCATTCTTGCAACATCAACAAAGCCCGTGCGGCTGTCTATCGGGAGCGAAGAATTAAATGCATCTGCGGCAGGTCCCTGTACGAGCGGATTGCCGTTCACGGGTTTGCGTGTATTTCTCGGTCTGGGGGCAGGCTGTGTATCACCATAGTTAATGTTGGGACCGTCTGCTCTTCTCTGATTGGCCTGCGGTCTGTTTACGGGACGGCCATACGGATCCCTTCCTGTGTATGCGGGATTTGGTCTGTGACTTTCCCTTTTGGAAACCACTGAGTTATATACCCTGTTGGATGCCGTACTGATCGCCTTGTAAGTCTTCTTTGCAGTTGCCTTGAGCGATACGCGGAACACAACGATGACCTGCGTGATAATGAACACTACAGTAGCAAGTATCGCGATTATCTTGCCCGTTACTTCGTTGAGTGCAACGGCAATGGAGCCTCCGACGATGCCGCCCGGGAAAACGGCCGCCGATCCGGGTCTGCAGATCATTTCCTGATAACCGCCTGACTGCCAGAGGATACCGAGTGCTTTGATCGCGGATACCTTGCCGCCGTCAGCCGCCGAGATCTCCCTCATATAATCGAAATCCATGGTGATGAGCGCAAGGAGCGCGGAGAAGCTTACGAGCAGCAGGATTATCGAACGGACTCTTATGCCGGATACGCCTTCCCTTTTCTCGAAAAAGACATCGAGCGCCGCATAGAGAACATAAAGCGGGATGGCATAAGCCATGCATCCGATAAGGCCGAAGAATACGGTCTTAACAAAGCTTCCGATAATACCCGTCAGGGTGACCGGCAAATAGAATATGAGGATGATCGCAGCAGCTACGAAAAACAGTATCAGGCCGACTGCTTCTTTTTTTAGCTCAAATCTGGTCAAATGCCGAACCTCCTGGCTGCCTTGTAGATCAATACAAGTGTTTTCGCATCTTCTATTTTACCGCTTTCAGCCATTTCAAGAGCATTTTTAAGCGGACATTTTACGGTTCTCAGGTACTCATTCGGATCAGGCGCTCCGCCTGTAAACTGAAGGTCTGTGGCAATATAAAGACTGATTATCTCAGAGCAGTATCCGGGAGTTGCAGCCATCTTTCCGACGTACTCTATTTTGCCTGCAGTAAAGCCTGTCTCCTCGGTGATCTCTCTAGTAGCGCAGGCCAACGGGGCCTCGCCAGGTTCGATCTTGCCTGCAGGTGCCTCGGTCATGACCTTCTCAAAAGGACTTCTGAACTGCTTTACGAAATAGCAGTTCAGCTCAGAATCAACGGGAAGTATCGAACATCCGCCGTTGTGGAGCACTATCTCCCTGTGGCTTGTCGCACCCTCAGGTGTAGTGATGGTCTTAACCTCGACCGTGAAGACTTTCCCCGTAAACTTTGTCTCCCTGGACTCAGTCTTCTCGAAAAGCATATCGTCAGAACAATCTATTCTGCCCATTCCCCTTTTATCGCCTCTTATTACTTAAATTTGCGGCTCTCTGCAACTGCGAGCTCGTCACATCTGTTGTTGAGCTCATCATCAGCGTGCCCTTTGACCTTGCTGAAAGTCACCTGATGTGTGGCAGTAAGCACTGCGAGTTCTTTCCAGAGATCAGCGTTGGCAACTTCGGCCTTTGCACTGTTTTTCCAGCCGTTAGTCATCCATTTGGCGAGCCATTTTTGGTTGAACGCATTAACGATGTAAGCACTGTCGCTGTATATCGTAACTTTGCACGGACGCTTAAGTGCCCGAAGGCCGTTTATGACACCTGCAAGTTCCATTCTGTTGTTAGTGGTCTGAGCCTCTCCACCGGAAAGTTCTTTCTTAAAGTTTCCGGCAATAAGGATCGCAGCCCAGCCTCCCGGTCCGGGATTGCCCGAGCATGCGCCGTCGGTATAAATGGTTACCTCAGAGATCTCCGCCATCTTCTGTTATTTCCTGCCCTGCATCTTAAGTGTCTTGTCGTAAGCCGCGGTAACGGACTTGATGACCGCATTACGGAAACCGTTCTCCTCAAGTGCCATAACACCTGCGATGGTTGTTCCTCCGGGAGAGCAGACCATATCCTTAAGTACTGCGGGATTCGTTCCCGTATCAAGGCAGAGCTTGCCTGAACCCATCATGGTGCCGGCAGCGATCTTGAGAGCATCATCGCGCTTGATGCCGAGGCTTACGGCAGCGTCTGCCATAGCTTCGATGAAGAGCATAACATAAGCAGGGCCCGTACCTGATACGCAGCCGATGGCGTCAAGTGTCTTCTCATCACAGAGGATGGATGTGCCGCATGTATCCAGGAGTTCTTTTACGAACTTTGTCTCCTCATCAGAAAGGCCTACGGGACATACCGCAGATACACCGCATCCGACCTGAGCGGGCGTGTTGGGCATGATCCTGACAAATTTCCTGCCGCTTCCGAGGATCCCTGCGATCCTTTCACATGTAACGGCAGCAGCGATAGAAAGAACGATCGCACCTTCCTTGAGGCACTCTGCCACATCCGCAAGAGCGGGATCGAAATGCTGGGGCTTTACAGCCATAAGGACATAATCCGCATCCTTTACACAGGTCTGAACACTGCCTGATGTATTGCATCCGAGTTCGGCTGCACATGCATCCATCGCTTCAAGCCTGACGTCAAAACAGTAAGCATCAGATGCTTTGATCGCTCCGCCCCTGATAAATCCGCCGAGAAGTGCCTTTCCCATGTTGCCTGTACCGATTACAGCAAGTTTCATATGTCCCACTCCTTTTATTATTTATAATACATGGGTAAAATCATACCATTGACCATGACAGAGTGCAAACCAACGATTAAACTAACATACGTTTTACAGGGGAGTGGCTCAACGGTAGAGCA
>JAEEGJ010014255.1_pt1 | contig 18921 bp, 17 predicted proteins | sample 8958761 | NCBI WGS metagenome assembly JAEEGJ01 (sample SAMN16246546, study PRJNA631951) | gut metagenome | biome: gut microbiome; feature: rumen; material: RS-attached | host: Bos | place: Iran: Karaj | collected 2018-10
TAGGCCTTGAGGGCGCGCAGATTGAGGACAAGATTCCTCTTACCACGCTTGAGAAGGAGCAGATGTTTGTGGACATTCTGCCCCAGACCGAGGAGGACGACGGAGTTGCGTACCTCAATTTCTTTGTGGAAGAGGGCGACGACGGCAAGCTTTTACTCGACGACAGAAGCGAAACGGCCAAGGAAAACTTTGGCGAGGATTTGTCCTATTCTCTCTACACCGACGACGGTACCAAGAAGATTATCTGGGACAAGGAAGAGCTTCTTAAAGCGATTAAAGAAACTCTCGACGAAGTTAAATCCTGGATGGATATCGGCGCGGGAACCGTTGAGATTGATAAGACCGAGGACATCGACTGGATCAACAACTGGAAGAACTATTTCCACCAGTTCACGATTGATGACCTCCTAATCACTCCTTCATGGGAAACGGTACAAGAGAAAGATAAGGACAAGAAAGTCCTTCACATAGACCCCGGTACGGCATTCGGAACCGGCATGCATGAGACCACAAGACTCTGCATTAAGCAGCTTAAGAAATATATTAAGGAAGGCGACAGCATTCTTGATGTCGGAACGGGTAGCGGTATCTTAGGTATCGTGGCACTTTTATACGGAGCGGGTCACGTAGTGGGAACCGACCTCGACCCTTGTGCCGAGCCCGCAGTAGCGGAGAACCTCGAGATGAACGGACAGTCGCAGGACTCCTTCGACCTGATACTCGGCAACATCATTACCGACGAAGTGGTTCAGAAGCAGGTTGGAACAGGCTACGACATCGTATTTGCGAATATTCTTGCGGAAGTTTTGGTACCTTTAATGCCCGCGGCAGCAGCTGCTGCGCGAGAAGGCGGTATCATCATCACTTCAGGCATTCTTAAGGAAAAAGCATCCATGGTGGCCAAAGCCATGGAGGACGCAGGCCTCACCGTAGTCGAGATTACGGAAGACGGCGAATGGGCAAGCGTAACAGGACGTAAATAATGAAAGAAATATATTTGGACAATTCCGCCACCACTAAGGTCTACCCCGAGGTGGCTAAACTCATGACACAAATCATGCTCGAGGATTACGGCAATCCTTCCAGCATGCATACCAAGGGCGTTGACGCCGAGAAATACGTCACCCTCGCCACCAAGCAGATTGCCAAAGCACTGAAAGTTCAGGACAAAGAAATCCTCTTTACCTCCGGCGGCACCGAGTCCGACAACCTCGCACTCATCGGCACCGCCAGAGCCAACTGCCGCGCCGGCAAGCACATCATCACCACCAAGATTGAGCATCCCGCGATTCTTAAGACGGTAGAGTATCTTGCAAGCGAAGGCTTCGAGATTGACTACCTCTCGGTTGACAACATGGGACGCATCAGTCTTACGGAACTCGAAGAGAAATTAAGACCCGACACCATCCTCGTATCCATCATGCATACGAATAACGAGGTAGGAGCCCTCGAGCCCATAGCCGAGGCGGGCGCTTTGATTAAAAAGAAAAATCCGGGCTGCCTTTTTCACGTAGACGCAGTTCAAGGCTTCGGCAAGAACGAGATTCTTCCCAAGAAGATGAACATCGATATGTTGTCTGTAAGCGGTCACAAGATTCACGGCCCCAAGGGCATCGGAATCCTCTACGTAGGCGAGAAGGTTAAGATTAAGCCCATATCCTACGGCGGCGGCCAGCAGAAAGGCATGCGTAACGGGACGCTTAACGTTCCCGGTATCGCAGGCATCGGACTTGCGACCGAGCTTATTACCAAGGACTTGCAGGGTAACCGCGAGCGACTCTATGAGCTTAAGAGATTCTTTTTACAAGAAGTGTCTAAGATAGACAGAGTCAGCATCAACGGCTGCGACCCGGAGAAAGTCGAGGAGACGGCACCTCACATTATCAATATTTCCGTGAAGGGGCTTCGCTCCGAGGTGATGCTTCACGCGCTCGAGGAGAAGGGTGTGTACGTATCCGCCGGCAGCGCTTGCGCATCACACAGTAAGAAAGAATCCTCTACGCTTAAGTCCATGGGTGCCACAGCCGAGGAAATGGACGGCGCGCTCCGCATCAGTATGTCGGAGTTCACCACACACGAAGAGTTGGAATTTGCGCTTCAAGCGTTAAGAGAAGTTATAGACATGTATTCACGTTTTGTTAGAAAGTAAGGTAAATATGTTCAGTTCATTTTTGATTAAGTACGCCGAGATAGGCGTCAAAGGAAAAAACAGATACATCTTCGAGGATATGCTCGTACGCCAGATTAAGTACGCGCTTAAGAGCGTGGACGCTCACAAGGCGGTCACCAAGACCTCCGGCCGAATCTTCGTGGATTTTGAAGGCGAATTTGACTACGACGAAGTAATCGAGAGCCTTCAGCACGTATTCGGTATTTCGGGCATCTGCCCCATGGTTCGTATCGAGGACATGGAGCCCGAGAACCTGTACAAAGAAGTCGTTAAGTACTTCGACAACGTATACCCCGACAAGAACAAGACCTTTAAAGTTAACGCAAGACGTTCCAACAAGACCTATCCCCTTGATTCCATGGAACTTAATGCAACCGTCGGCGGCGCGCTTCTCGATGCGTTCCCCGAGCTTAAGGTAGACGTTCACAACCCTGAAATTACCGTTACCGTAGAGGTACGTGAGAAGATATTTATTTACAGCGAGATCATCCCCGGTCCCGGCGGACTTCCCGTGGGCACCAACGGCAAGGCGATGCTCCTTCTTTCGGGCGGTATCGATTCTCCCGTTGCAGGTTACATGATTGCCAAGCGCGGTGTTAAGATTGACGCGACATATTTCCATGCGCCCCCTTACACCAGCGAGCGCGCCAAGCAGAAGGTTGTGGACCTTGCCCGCTACGTATCACGTTACAGCGGTCCCATCTACCTTCATATCATTAACTTTACTGACATTCAGTTATATATTTACGAGCAGTGCCCTCACGAGGAACTTACCATCATCATGCGTCGTTTCATGATGAAGATTGCAGAGGAAATTGCCAAAGAAACCGAGTGCCAGGCCCTCATCACCGGCGAGAGCATCGGCCAGGTAGCCAGCCAGACCACGCACTCCCTTGCTGTTACCAATGAAGTCTGCACACTTCCCGTATTCAGACCCCTCATCGGATTTGACAAGGAAGACATTGTTACGATTTCCAAGAAGATTGACACTTACGAGACCAGCATTCAGCCCTACGAAGACTGCTGTACCATCTTCGTGGCCAAGCATCCCGTTACCAAGCCGAATCTTTCTGTTATCAAGAAACACGAGCTTAATTTAAATGAGAAAATAGACGAACTTGTGAAGATTGCGCTTGAGACAAGAGAAACTATTATTGTAAGCGCAGACGAAGAATAAAGGGTAAAAAAATAAGCCCTTTAGGGCTTCGCGGTTGAAGTATTATTAATATTGTTAACAGTTACAAAATTTCGGGGCGCGTTTCGGCGCCCCGCATATTAATTATTGATTAAACCATGTAAGCCTTGAGAACTTCAAGAACTTCCTCAGCGCCGTCTTCAGCGTGGATGTTTAAGTCGATGGGCTTGGAAAGATCCAAACTGAAAATACCCATAATGGACTTAGCGTCGATTACGTATCTTCCTGATACAAGGTCGAAATCATAATCGAACTTGGTGATGTCATTAACGAATGACTTAACTCTGTCAATTGAGTTTAAAGAAATCTGAATTGTTTTCATGTTGTATAACCTCCTATAGGTAGAACTTCAACCTTCGGTATAATTATCCGACAATTCAACATGTTTTGTCAACGCTTAATGTTTAACAAAAATATAGGACGATTTAATGAATACTGTAGCATTTCACAGCTTAGGCTGTAAGGTAAATTCATACGAGACTGATATTATGCAACAAAAATTCACGGAAAACGGTTTCCGAGTTGTGCCATTTACTCAAAAAGCCGATGTTTACGTGATAAACACCTGCACAGTTACCAATATTGCCGACCGTAAGAGCCGTCAGATGTTACATCGTGCCAAGGCCATGAATCCTGACGCGATAGTAATAGCAACCGGCTGCTACGTTCAGACCGACACCGAAGGCGTACTCAAAGACGCCTCTGTTGACATAGCCATCGGTAACAACGAAAAGTCCCGTATCATCGAGATTTTGCAGGAATACGCTTCTAAGCAAAAGAAAACTTCCAGTATCTTAGACATTATGCATACCTCCGAATACGAGAGCATGATGCTTACCGAGACCGCCGAGCGTACCCGCGCATATATCAAGATTCAGGACGGCTGCAATCAGTTTTGTACATATTGCCTTATTCCTTTTGCCAGAGGTCCCGTAAGAAGCCGTGATAAGAAAGAAATCCTTGAGGAAATCAAGGCTCTTGCCATTAAAGGCTACAACGAATTTGTCTTAACCGGCATCCACGTAAGTTCATACGGAGTAACCCGTCCCGGACATCTGGAAGAGAATCGTCTTGCGGAACTTCTTGAAGACATCAACGCTATGCCCGAGGTACACCGCATTCGCTTAAGTTCCCTTGAGCCCAGAGTTATGACCGAGGAATTTGTACAGCGTATAAGCGCTCTTAAGAAGCTCTGCCCGCACTTCCACTTATCATTACAGAGCGGCTGTGACGAGACCTTAAAGCGCATGAACCGCCACTACACCTGCGAGGAATTTCTTGCCGGTGTTAGTCTGTTACGCAAGTATTTCGACGACCCCGCAATCACCACCGACGTTATCGTAGGCTTCCCCGGCGAGACTGACGAAGAGTTCGATGAGTCTCTTAAATTTGCCGAGACCGTAGGCTTTTACGAAATGCATATATTCAAATATTCAAAAAGAAAAGGCACCGTTGCCGAGAAAATGCCCGGTCAGGTAAGCGGAGTTATTAAGGACGCCCGCTCCGACAAGATGGAAGCTCTCGAGCGCGAAATGTCCGTAGCTTTCAGAAAGCGCCATATCGGCAAGGCCTACAGCATTCTTTTTGAAGAAGAGAAGACTATTGACGGTAAGAAGTACTACATCGGCCACACTCCCGAGTACATTAAGGTTGCAACAGCTTCTGACACCGACCTTTCAGATAAGATTGAAACCCGCACGCTTACGGGCTTTTTGACAGACGACATTTTGCTCGCCGAATAGTTTTCTTTGACTGCGAAATTCTATTTAAGGATTGTTTAATAAATTCTGTCTTACAGTGTGTACGATCAATCAAGAAAGGGAGGACACATAATTGTTTTTCAGAATTCTCGGAAGAGACCTTAAGAGAAAAAAGATAATGAACACCATACTGCTGCTGTTTGTAATTCTTTCAACAATGTTTGCAAGCAGCAGTGTCAACAACATGGTCTCCGTATACGGAGGCATCGACTACTTCTTCGAGAAGGCGGGTATGCCTGATTTTGTCATACTTACCCTTAACACCGGAGGAGAGAACCCGGCAGATAAGATTATTAAAGAAGCTGATTCCGTAACAGATTACGGGCGAGAGGACCTTATTTATTTCCCGGCCAAGAGCTTAACCAAAGACGGCAATAAATATGTGGAATTCGAAAACCCCGGTCTTATTACTTCCATTGATGATGCAGACCTTAACTACTTCAACATGGACGATGAAAAGATTACGGAAGTTCCGAAAGGACACATTTACTTCAGCGGACTTTTGGCAGACACATCCAAAACTACCATCGGCGACACCGTCACCATAGAGCTTGGAGAGGTTTCGATTGACTTTGTGATTGAAGGATACTGTAAAGATGCACTGTTCAGTTCGCCCTTCCTCGGTAACCCCAGAGTCCTTATGAACGACGAAGACGTGCAGGCTTTCCTTGCCGACGAAGAAGTGAAAAATGCGGATTGCGGTTGCGTCTACTATGTAAACACCGACAATCTCAAGGAACTCAAGAAAGACTTTGCGTACATACCCAGCGCCCTTTTTGCCAAAGAAAGCTCAGTTATCAAGCTTACATACATGCTCGATATGCTTACGGCCGCAATTATCCTTGTGGTGAGCATCTGCCTGATACTTATATCTTTCACGATGCTTTCTTTTACCATTAAGTTCACACTTACGGAAGATTTCAGAGAAATCGGCGTGATGAAAGCTGTGGGACTTAGGAACACCGCAGTCAGAGGCCTTTACATGATTAAGTACCTCTGCATCGCCTGCGTGGGTGCCGCAATCGGATACATTTTAAGCGTTCCTTTCGGCAAGATGCTTCTTAAGAGCGTATCTGCCAGACTGGTGCTTGGCAACGACAACAGCGTACTCCTCGGTATTTCAAGTGCAATCGCGGTTGTAGTGATAATTGTTGCTTTCTGCTATTCCTGCACAAGAGGAATTAAGAAGCTTTCTCCCATTGACGCGGTAAGAAGCGGTGAGACGGGGGAGAGATATCATAAGAAATCTGTCTTAAGACTTACCAAAAGCAAGGGCAACAACAACTGGTTCCTCGCAGCCAATGACGTGCTCAGTAAGCCCGGCCAGTACATGAGCATGCTTATCACATTTACGGTATGCCTGCTTTTAATCACGATGCTTGCAACCACAGCCAACACTCTTGTAAGCGATAAGCTCGTATTCTTGTTCGGAACGACTGAAAGTGATTTGTACTACTCATCTACAGAAAAGATCATGGAGACTATGGGTACGGAAGACCCTGAGGCTCTTGATAAGATAATCGCCGACATGGAAGAAGAGTTAAAAGAAAACGGAATGCCCGGCAAAGTTCATGTGGAACTTATGTACACACTTCCCATCGAATTCAAGGGCGAAAAGATGCAGATGACGATGCAGCAATGCAAAGATACCAAGGCATCAGATTACGTTTACAGCGAGGGCGTCGCTCCCATGTACGAGAACGAAGTTGCCTTTGCACCTCAGGTTCTTAAGGACCTCGGAGCTTCCATAGGCGACAAGGTTATCATGGAGATAAACGGGGAAAAGAAAGAATACTTAATTACCGCAACGTTTTCTTCTTTTAACCAGATGGGACAGATAGGAAGACTGCACGAAGATGTGCCTGTATGCGCTAATGATGCTTCTTCCGCTCATGCTTTCCAGATAGACTTTGATGACAATCCTTCCGATGAAGTGATTGAAGAAAGACTTATCAAGCTTAAAAGCATTTTTAACACCAATAAGATATACAACAAAGCTGACTTCGTGGACATTTCCACCAATTCCTCCTCGGCTATCGGCAGTGCCAAGAATCTTGTAATGATAATTGCGCTTATTATTGCCGCTTTGGTGACCGTTTTAATGGAGCGTTCTTTTATCAGTAAGGAAACCGGTGAGATAGCGCTTATGAAGGCTATCGGATTCAAGAACCGTTCCATCAGTGCGCAGCATACCTGCAGATTCGTGATACTGATGATTGCGGCGACGGTAATTGCTTCGGCTTTGTCATATCCTTTTACGAAGCTTATATGCGACAGAATCTTCGCCATTATGGGAGCGTTGTCGGGCGTTGAATATGCAATCAAACCCCTTGAAATCTTCGTGATTTATCCGTTGATTCTCGGCGCGATTGTAGTGGCGGCGGCATTCCTTACATCACTTTACACGAAGACCATTCACTCAGACCAGATGGGCAATATCGAATAACAGGGAGGATTAATAATGAGCACAGTAATAGATGTTAAAGATCTTTGCAAGACATATGTAGTAAATAAAAAGCACAACAACGTACTTAAGAACGTAAACTTTCATATCGACGAGGGCGAGATGGTAGCCATCATGGGCCCCTCGGGTTCCGGTAAGTCCACACTTTTATACACAGTATCCGGCATGGACAAGATGACCGCCGGCAACGTAACTTTCTGCGGCAAAGAGCTTGCGAACCTTTCAGACAACGAGATGGCTGACGTAAGACTCGACGACATGGGATTTATCTTCCAGCAGATGTATATGATGAAAAATTTAACAATACTGGATAATATTATATTACCTGCGGTAAAATCAAATAGGAATCATGAAAAAAGAAGCGAGACCGAGAAGCACGGCCGTGCCCTCATGAAGAAGCTTGGCATCGAGGAAACCGCAGACAACGACATCAACGAGGTATCCGGCGGACAGCTTCAGAGAGCCTGTATCTGCCGCAGCATGATTAACAATCCTAAGGTAATCTTTGCCGACGAGCCCACCGGCGCTCTCAACCGCACCTCTTCCGACGAAGTTATGTGCGAGATGGTCAAGCTCAACAAAGAAGGAACCACAGTAATGCTCGTAACCCACGACGTTAAGGTTGCTGCGAAATGCACCAGAGTCCTCTACATCGTGGACGGCAACATCCAGGGCGAGTACAATCTCGGCAGCTACAACAAGCCCGAGGAACTCAGAGACAGAGAAAGACAGCTTAACAACTGGCTTATGGAAATGGGCTGGTAACACAACCCGGGGCCAAAGAAAGCGATAAGGCATCATGACAGACATTTTGATTGTTGAAGACAACACCGAATTAAGAGAAGTCTTAACCGACTTTTTAAGAAACGAAGGCTACACCGTCTCCTCCGCGGGAGACGGCGACAAAGCCCTCGCTCTTTACGAGCGCTACGGAGCAAGGCTCTTGGTACTTGATATCATGCTTCCGGGCGCAAGCGGCATGACCATTCTTAACAAGGTACGTGAACAGTCCAACACTCCCGTCATCATGGTCAGCGCGAAGCTTGCGAAGGACGATAAGCTTAACGCAATAATTTCCGGCGCCGACGACTATATTGAGAAGCCTTACGACATAGATATATTGATTGCCAAGATTAAGGGCATCTTCAAGAGACGCCTTGCGGTAGATGAGCTTACAGATGACAACATCAAGCTCGACATAGCTCACGAGCAGATTCTCAAAGACGGAAAAGTCATTGACGCAACCGCCAAGGAATTTGAATTACTCAAGCTCCTCATGGAGAATAAAGGACAGACTCTTTTAAAACACTATATATTCGATACGGTTTGGGGCTCCGACTCAGAATCCGAATCTCAGACGCTTACGGTTCATATCAGGTGGCTTCGCGAGAAGCTTGAGGACGATCCTCAGAACCCGAAGAAAATCATAACCGTCTGGGGAAAGGGGTACAGATACGAATAACTCGGAAGACAAAAACATAATCCGTAAGAACTATTTTCGGATGTGTCTCATGATTCTGGCGGCACTGCTTATCATAGCGGTGGCGGCAGATTTTGTCGTGCGCGCCAAGAACGACAAGCTTGTCAATCTATACAAAATCGAGATAAATCGCGTAGAGCAGGAACTTCGCAAGACAAGTGACACGTCAGTCACAGACATGGATTTGTCGGCGTTTAAGACCATAACGGGAGTCGTTATGCTTACGGATGAGAATGCGGATTCTTTTTACGAGTCCGACAACAATTACAAAGTTGCCGACATAGACGGGAAACTCTATCGCATCGAATACGCCATAGACTTATCCGGCGAAAAAAGAAGCATGCTCAGAGTGACGCACATCGTTATTGCGCTGATGCTTGCGGCAGCAGTGCTGGTGATGGTTTATATTTACTCGGTACTTATCAGGCACTTTAACAAGATTTCGGAATACCCGACGGAGCTTGCAAAAGGCAACCTCACGATTCCTCTGTCGGAAGAAAAGAGCAAATACTTCGGCAGATTCCTGTGGGGACTCGATATGCTTCGAGAGAAGCTGGAAGACGAGAAGCGCAAGAACCTTGAACTGCAGAAAGAAAGGAATGTGTTCCTTCTTTCGCTGTCACATGATATGAAGACTCCTATATCGGCTATCAAGCTTTATGCCGCGGCGATTAAAAAGAATCTGTACAAAGACCCGGAGCGCCTTCAGAAAGTAGCGGCCAAAATCGACGAGAACGCAAATGAGGCTGAAGGGTATGTTGCCAAGATTATTTCGGCTTCGGGTGACGATTTCCTCGACCTTAGCGTAAAGAGCGGCGAGTTCTACCTGTCGGAGGTAATAACGCCCATCAAGGAGTATTACAGCGACAAGCTTAAGACTGTGGGAACGGAACTTAACGTGGGCGCGTATACAGATGTACTTTTGAAGGGTGACCAAGAGAAATTTACGGAAGTGCTCCAGAATATATTTGAGAACGCTATTAAGTACGGCGACGGGGGCTATATTAAGGTTTCTTTTGCCGACGAAGAGGATGCAAGGCTCGTCACGATAACCAACAGCGGCTGCACTCTCAAAGAAGAGGAGACGGAGCATATCTTCGACAGCTTCTACAGGGGTACGAATGTGGGAAGCAAGCCGGGAAGCGGCCTGGGACTGTATATCTGCAGGAAGCTCATTCACAAAATGGGCGGCGAAATCTTTGCGGAAATCGAAGGCGGCGAGATGCGCGTTACCGCCGTGTTACATAGGCCCTGTTGATTCTGTGATATTTCCAAAGGAATTTTTAAAAGTTTATTCAGATTTCTGTAATTGATTGAAAACACTTTTGTGATAGATTAAAATAGCAAGTGTAGTACAAAGAAAGAGAGACTATTTATGGCAAGTATTGACCAGACTCAGTTTTTTAAAGTTGAACAGGAAAGACCTTTAAGCGCTTCCGAGATACTCGAGATTGTGTACAGAGCCAATGTGGAGAAGGGTTACGATGCGGTTAACCAGATTACGGGTTACCTTGTATCCGACGACCCGACGTACATAACCTCTCATAACGATGCCAGAAAGATGGTTCGTCGTATCGAGAGAGACGAGATTATCGAAGAGCTCCTTCTTTCTTACGCTAAGGTTAAAGGCTGGAACTAGGTATCAATTTATGAGAATAATGGGACTCGATTTGGGCTCAAAGACAGTGGGTGTGGCAGTAAGCGACCCACTTCTTAACGTTGCCAGAGAAGTAGAAGTAATAAGGCGCAAAGAAGAGAATAAGTTAAGACAGACCCTTGCCCGCATCGAGGAACTGATTGTTGAATACGATGTTAAGGAGATAGTGCTGGGACTTCCCCTTAACCTTGACGGAACCGAAGGCGAAAGGGCCGAACTGTCGCGTGAATTCAAGGACAAGCTCGAGCGTCGCACCGGACTTCCGGTTCATATGTGGGATGAGCGTCTTACTACCGTTGAGGCCATAGAGATAATGGATGCCGACGGTATTAAGCCCAAGGATAGAGAAAAATATGTTGACATGATAGCCGCGCGTGTTATACTTGAGGGCTATATGGAGTTTGCGGGCAAGTAGACTTGCCCGGATAAAGGGAAGCTTGTATGGAGAAAATTTCTTTTGCCGGCAACAACGGCGATGCCATTGAATTTTATGTAATTGAAAAAACCACCCTTGGCGGTGTTGATTATATGTTGGTAACCGAGAGCGAGACCGAAGACGGTGACGCGTATGTGCTGAAGGACCTTTCGAAATCGGGTGATTCGGAAGGCGTTTACGAAATCGTTGATGACGAGGACGAGCTTCAAGCCGTAGGTCAGGTATTCGGCGCACTTTTAGAGGATATCGACATCCTGCAGTAGTCAGGAGAAAGGATTTAATTGAATAAAGAGAAAGAAAAGAACGTTTCAAAGCTTAAGATAATCCCCTTAGGCGGCTTGGAACAGATCGGAATGAACATTACTGCCTTCGAGTATGAAGACAGTATTATTGTCGTGGACTGCGGTCTTGCATTCCCCGAAGGCGATATGCTGGGAATCGACCTTGTAATCCCCGACGTAACATATCTTAAAGAGAATATTGATAAGGTAAAGGGATTTGTAATTACTCACGGTCACGAAGACCATATCGGCGCGCTTCCCTATGTGCTTAGGGATGTTAACGTGCCTATTTATGCTACCAAGCTTACAATCGGCATCATTGAAAACAAGCTCAAAGAACACGAAGGACTTTTAAAGAACGTTAAGAGAAAGGTCGTTAAGTTCGGTCAGAGCATTAATCTCGGACAGTTCAGGGTTGAGTTCATCAAGACCAATCACTCTATTGTTGACGCGGCTGCTCTTGCTATCTTCTCCCCCGCGGGAGTTATAGTGCACACCGGCGACTTTAAGGTAGACTACACACCTGTATACGGCGACTCTATCGATCTTGAGCGTTTTGCCACCCTCGGTAAGAAAGGCGTGCTTGCACTTATGTGCGACTCCACCAACGCCGAGCGTCCCGGATTCACCCCTTCGGAGCGTACCGTCGGCAGAACCTTCGACACTATATTTAATGAGCACAAGAATACGCGTATCATAATTGCTACTTTTGCATCCAACGTTGACCGAGTTCAGCAGATTATCAACACTGCTCACGCTCACGGACGTAAGGTTGCGGTGGAAGGCCGCAGCATGGTCAGCATCATCGATATCGCGCAGACTTTAAAAAGAATATCCATTCCTCAGAATACCCTTGTGGATGTGGATCAGATTAAGAACTTCCCGCCGGAGCAGACGGTTATCATCACCACCGGAAGCCAGGGCGAAAGTATGGCCGCTCTTTCCAGAATGGCCGGCGGCACTCACAAGAAAGTATCCATCGGTGCCGGCGATACAGTTATTTTCTCATCTAACCCCATTCCCGGTAACGAGAAGGCGGTTACGAAGATTATCAACGAGCTTTTGCTTAAGGGCGCTGACGTTATTTTCCAGGATGCTCACGTATCCGGACATGCCTGCGCTGAAGAGATTAAGCTTATTTACTCACTTGTACAGCCTAAGTATGCACTTCCCGTTCACGGAGAATACAAGCACTTAAAGGCTCAGGCCAAGATTGCTGAGTCCTTGGGCTTTGAGAAGGACAAGATAGTTATTCTTCGTTCGGGTGATGTACTCGAACTTTCGGAAGACAGTGCCAAGGTTGTGGACAAGGTTCCGTGCCAGTCTGTTTACGTAGACGGACTCGGTGTCGGCGACGTAGGTAACTCGGTTCTTAAGGATCGTCAGAGACTTTCCGAAAGCGGTGTTGTTATCGCAAGCATCGTAGTGGACGAGTACTCAGGCACCATGATTGCGGGTCCCGATGTATACACTCGTGGCTGTATCTATGAGAAAGAATCCGAGGAGATTCTTGAAGGTGCACGTCGGGAACTGACCAAAGCGCTTAACAGTGCTTTTGACAGAAATGTTTTTGACTGGGGCAAGCTTAAGACGATTATGAAGGATACTCTTTCCGAGTACTTCTGGCGTACCAACAAGCGCCGCCCGGTTATCGTACCCATTATAAGCGGAGTATAGGTTTTCTTTGGCCGCAAGAATTGGAGGCGGATTATGACAGATTTGACATCTATGAGCAATCAGGTGGTGGAGGCTATTCGCAATACGCCGGAATATGCGGAGTTTATCCGCCTTCTAAATAAACTTAGGGAAGATCCTGAGCTATACAGACGTGTGGATGAGATGCGTGACAAGAACTTTCTTATCCAGCAGGGCGACATCGGCGACCCTTACGACATGATGGATGCATTGACTAATGAGTACGAAGATGTTATTAATAATAAGTCGGTAGGAGAGTTTATCAATGCCGAGGTAGCGCTTTGCAGAATGATACATGAGTTCAACAGAAATGTTACCGCGGGTTTGGAGATTGAGTAATGAAACTTACACAGATTTTGGCCACGATTCTTTCGGCAATCATTAAGATTGCCGTAGCAATCTGGATAGTTAATTTCTTATATACGAAGACATTGGCGGCGTACGATTTTGGGTACAGAATCTTTACCGAAGCACCCATTGCGCCTTCACCCGGAAGAGATGTGGTAGTGTCTTATACCGAAGGCAAGTCCTTTAAAGATCTTGCCAAGACCCTTGAAGAGAAGGGACTTGTAAGAGACTACAAGCTTGCTATGATTCAGATGTACGTATCCGTTTACAAGGATACCATCAGACCCGGCTCATACACGCTCAACACATCCATGACTACCGAGGAAATGATGAAGGCTATGAGCCCTTCCAAGAATGGCTCGGAAGATGATAAAGACAAAGAGGAATAGCACGTGATAGTCAATGAGCGCATGACCTCATTCATAAATTCATATGCCTCGGCGGATTCCGAAGCCCTTTCGGAACTTGAGAGGTTCTCACTTGAAACCAATGTACCGATTATACGCAAGGAGATGCAGACACTTATAAAGTTTCTTCTTGCCGCGCACAGTCCGCGCTCCGTTTTGGAGGTAGGAACCGCCATTGGTTTTTCCGCTGTTTTGATGGCCGATAATCTGCCTGCAGATTCCCACATCACCACCATCGAGAAGTACGAGAAGCGCATCCCGGTGGCACGCGAAAATTTCAAGAAGTTTGGCTATGAGGATAAGATTACACTTCTTGAAGGGGACGCCACAGATATACTTAAGGAGCTTACAGGTTCTTTTGACTTTATATTCATGGATGCGGCCAAGGGGCAGTATATTAACTTCTTCCCGGATATTATGAGGCTTCTCGCACCGAGCGGAATCCTGCTTACGGACAATGTGATGCAGGAAGGCGATATTTTAGAGTCCAAATTCGCGGTTGAACGCCGTAACCGCACCATATACAAGCGTATGCGCGACTATCTTTACGAGCTTACGCACAATGACGCACTTACAACCGTAATTCTTCCCATCGGGGACGGAGTTACCATCAGCACCAAAAGGAAACAGAATGATTAAAAAACCCGAACTGCTGGTTCCCGCCGGCAGCCTTGAAGTATTAAAAACCGCAGTTATATACGGAGCCGACGCCGTCTTCATCGGTGGCGAGGCTTTCGGTCTGCGCGCCAAGGCCAAGAACTTTTCCAAAGAAGAGATGGCCGAAGGCATCAAATTTGCTCACGACCACGGCGCCAAGGTTCACGTTACCGCCAATATCCTTGCGCACAATTACGATCTTGACGGCGCCCGCGAGTATTTCAAAGAGTTAAAAGAACTGGGTCCTGATGCCCTTATCATCGCCGACCCCGGCATGTTTCAGATTGCAAGGGAAATCTGCCCTGAGATAGAGATTCACATTTCCACCCAGGCCAATAACACGAACTATGCAACCTGCAATTTCTGGTGCGGCCTCGGCGCCAAGCGCGTAGTTATGGCGCGCGAATTGTCTCTTCGTGAGATTAAGGAGATTCGCGAGAATGTTCCCGCCGACAAGGAAATCGAGTGCTTTATACACGGCGCCATGTGCATTTCCTATTCCGGCAGATGCTTACTCAGCAATTATTTCGTAGGTCGCGACGCCAACCGCGGTGCCTGCACTCACCCTTGCCGTTGGAAATATGCGGTAGTGGAAGAGAAGCGTCCCGGCGTATACCTTCCCGTATACGAGAATGAGCGCGGAACCTTTATTTTTAATTCCAAGGACCTTTGCATGGTGGACCACATCCCCGAGCTCGTGGATGCGGGTATCGACAGCTACAAGATTGAAGGCCGCATGAAGACCGCTTTGTACGTTGCCACCGTTGCGCGTACTTACAGGAAGGCCATCGACGATTTCTTTGAGTCCCGTGCAAAGTACGAGGCTAACCTTGAGTGGTACCGCGAAGAAATAGCCAAGTGCACTTACCGTCATTTTTCCACGGGCTTTTATTTTGGCAAGCCCGACGAAGACAGTCAGGTGTACGATTCCAACACATACGTCAATGAATACATTTACCTCGGCACCGTAGAGCGTGCCGACGGTAATCGCGCATATATAGAGCAAAAGAACAAGTTCCTCGTAGGCGACGAGATTGAAATCATGAAGCCTTCGGGAGACAACGTTAAGGTCAAGGTTCTCTCCATACAGGACGAAGACGGCAACGAAATGGAGTCCTGCCCTCATTCAAGGCAGAAGCTCTGCATCACGCTGTCAGAGCCGGCTAAGGAGTGTGACATTTTGCGCGTCAAAGGTGTAAATTCAACAAACGCGGAATCATAATATTTTTCTTATTTATCTAAGAGTTATATTGACCGAATTTACGACTTTGGGGTAAAATCCATTAAAAAGCATAAAAGAGGAAACCGACATGTGTGCTAAAGCCAATATCGAAGAGATTTTTGCCAAAAATGTTTTTACCGTCGGAAAGATGAAGGAATACCTTCCCGAGCAGGTATTTAAGGAAGTCATGCAGGTCAGAGAAGAGGGCGGAGAGCTTTCTTTGAAAACAGCTGACGTTGTGGCCGCTGCCATGAAAGACTGGGCAGTTTCAAACGGTGCCACTCACTTCACACATTGGTTCCAGCCTCTTACAGGCATCACTGCCGAGAAGCAGGATGCATTTATTAAACACCCCGACGAGGAGGGCAGATGCCTTCTTGAATTCTCGGGTAAAGAATTGATTAAAGGCGAGGCGGATGCGTCAAGCTTCCCTTCGGGCGGACTTCGCGCTACTTTCGAGGCGCGCGGTTACACAGCCTGGGACATGACCAGCCCCGCATTTCTTAAAGAAGACGCCATCGGCGTTGTTCTCTGTATTCCCACGGCATTTTGTTCATACAAAGGCGAAGCGCTTGAGATGAAGACACCGCTCCTTCGTTCCATGGAGGCAGTGAGTGAGCAGAGTATCAGGCTCCTTAGATTGTTCGGAAATACCACGTCCAAGAAAGTTACCGCTTCGGTAGGACCCGAGCAGGAATACTTCCTTGTGGACAGAGATAAATATTTAAAGAGACAGGACCTTATTTTTGCGGGTCGTACTCTTTTCGGAGCCCCCGCTCCCAAGGGTCAGGAGCTTGACGACCACTACTACGGCACCATCGAAGAGAGCATCGGAAGCTACATGAGCGACTTAAATGTGGAGCTTTGGAAGCTTGGCGTTACCGCCAAGACTCAGCACAACGAAGCTGCTCCCGCTCAGCACGAACTTGCTCCCATCTACGAGACTGCCAACATCGCTATGGACCACAACCAGCTTACCATGGAGATTATGAAGAAAGTGGCTACCCGCCACAATCTTGCGTGCCTCCTTCACGAGAAGCCCTTCACAGGCGTCAACGGTTCCGGTAAGCACGATAATTGGTCGCTCAGCACCGATGACGGTATTAACTTAATCGATCCCGGCGATACGCCCAATGAAAATATACAGTTTCTTTTGGTTTTATCCTGCATTTTAAAGGCGGTCGACAGACATGCGGATTTATTGAGACTCAGTGCCGCATGCCCCGGTAACGATGAACGCCTCGGCGGTTCTGAGGCACCCCCTGCCATTATCTCGGTGTTCTTGGGCGAACAGATTGAGGACGTTGTGCGTCAGCTCGTGGAGACCGGCGCGGCCAGCAAGCTCATTTCGGGCGGTAAGCTCATGACGGGCGTATCCACTATTCAGGATTTTGAGAAGGATGCGACAGACCGTAACCGTACTTCACCGTTTGCTTTTACCGGTAACAAGTTTGAGTTCAGAAGCGTAGGTAGCTCCGACTCCATCGGTAGCGCTAACACTACTCTTAATACTATCGTTGCAGAGAGCTTCTCCGAAGCTTGCGATATACTTGAGAAAGCGGATGATTTCGGTGCCGCTGTTCATGATTTGATTAAGAAGAATTTTACCGAGCATCAGAGAATTATTTTCTCCGGCGACGGTTATTCCGAGGAATGGGTAGAGGAAGCCAAGAGACGCGGTCTTCCCAATCTTCCCACTATGGCTGAGGCTATTTCTGCTCTTACTACCGATAAGGCTGTTGCGCTTTACGAGAAGTTTAAGATATTTACCAGAGCCGAGCTTGAATCCAGAAGCGAAGTTTTGTACGAGACATACTCAAAGACCATTAACATTGAGGCTCACACCATGACCGGTATGGCTTCCAAGCAGATTATTCCTGCGGTTATGTCTTATGCGAAGTCTCTTGCGGACACCATTAACTCCATGAAGGCAGCAGGCGTAGAGCCCGAAGTTCCCGTTAAGATGCTTAAGCAGGTTAATGAGTACTTAAGCGAAATGCAGGATGCTCTTGAGAAGATGAAGGATGCCAGAAAAGCCGCTGTAGGTATCAGCAATCAGAAAGAACGTGCTCTTACTTACATGCGTACCGTAGTTCCCGCCATGAAGGCACTTCGCGATCCTGCGGATAAGCTTGAGAAGATTGTTAATAAGAAGTATTGGCCCTTCCCGACATACGCTGACCTGATGTTCGAGGTATAAGGAATCACAGACCTGTAGTTTAGGTCTGTGACGAAAGGGTTTTGGCATTAAAAAAGCCTTTCGCGCCATAGCGTTCCGCAGAAGCTTTGGTATTCCACAAACTTCTGTTGTAGAGGGAGCCAATAATTTACAAATATTATTTCTTTATGCTATAATACTTGTTGGTTTCGCGACCGTACCAAGATTCTAATGTGCCCTCGCGCATATTATTATAAAAATCAATTATTTCACATAAAGGAGGACAAAAAATGTCTTTAGTTACCACAACTGAAATGTTTAAGAAGGCATACAACGGCGGATACGCTGTAGGCGCTTTCAACGTAAACAACATGGAAATCGTTCAGGGTATCACTGAAGCAGCAGGCGAATTAAAGAGCCCTGTTATTCTTCAGGTTTCAAAGGGTGCGCGTGCATACGCTAACCACACTTATCTTGTAAAGCTTGTTGAAGCTGCTGTTATCGAGAATCCCGAGATTCCGATCGCTCTTCACCTTGACCACGGCGATTCTTTCGAACTTTGTAAGTCTTGTATCGACGGCGGATTCACTTCCGTTATGATTGATGCATCTTCCAAGTCTTTTGAAGACAACATCGCTCTTACCAAGCAGGTTGTTGAATACGCTCACGAGCACGGCGTAGTAGTAGAAGCAGAACTTGGTACCCTTGCAGGTATCGAGGACGAAGTAGTAGTTGAGTCCGGTCACGAGTCTTACACCAGACCCGAAGAAGTTGAAGAGTTCGTTACCCGTACAGGTTGTGACTCTCTTGCAATCGCTATCGGTACTTCTCACGGCGCTTACAAGTTCACCGCAGCACAGTGCACCAGAAACGCTGACGGTATCCTTGTTCCCCCTCCGCTTCGTTTCGACGTACTTGAAGAGGTTTCCAAGCGTCTTCCCGGCTTCCCCATCGTACTTCACGGTTCCTCTTCCGTTCCTCAGGAATTCGT
>JAEEGJ010014256.1_pt1 | contig 18920 bp, 16 predicted proteins | sample 8958761 | NCBI WGS metagenome assembly JAEEGJ01 (sample SAMN16246546, study PRJNA631951) | gut metagenome | biome: gut microbiome; feature: rumen; material: RS-attached | host: Bos | place: Iran: Karaj | collected 2018-10
TTTTCTCTGTACTCAACCTGCAAGGGCATGAAATCTGTTCCGGGAACGGCATCTTTGGCAGCACAAACAGTGGCCAGCAGCATGGTGTTGTTCATACGCAACATAACAGCTCCATCGGCTTGTTTGGCAAGTTTCCCGGTCTCGATGCTGATGGTTCTTCCATCAGGCAACTCGACTGTCTTTGTAATTACGTTCATCTTTTCGTTAATAATAAAAATTGCGTCAAAAAATTGTTGCAAAGGTAGCAATTTAATTCACAATTCATAATGCTTAATTCAGAATTTTTCATCTTAAATGCTCTTTTTCAATGAATAAGGTATATAGGAACACAAAAAAGTGTACCTTTGCGAGGTTAAAAACAGCATTTTTCACAATCATGAAGTTAAAATATCTCATCATAGCCACTTGCCTTGTTCTGGCAAGCTGCACTCAGAAAGGAAAGTTCACCGTAACAGGTCACATTACAGATGCGGCTGACACCGTCATGTATCTGGAACACCTCACCCTTGGTAATGGCGTTCAGGTAATAGACTCTGTAAAACTCACAGAAGACGGCTTCTATAAGATGAGCGGCGATACCATCGGCAACCCTGAATTCTACCGCCTGCGCATTGGCAACCAATGTATCAACCTGGCCTTCGACAGCACAGAGACAGTAACCGTGGACGCAAGTCTCAAGAACATGTCATTCGGCTACAAGGTAGAGGGAAGCGGTGTGTGCGATACCATACGCCTGCTGAGCCTTAAGCTGGCCGACCTGGAACGACAGATCCGTCGTGTCTCTGACGACCGCAACTACACCATACAGGAACGTTCCGATATGATAGAGCAACTGATCAGCGACTACAAGACTGACGTGGAGATGGACATCATCCAGAACCGCTACGGTGCCACATACAGCTATTTCGCCTGCTTCCAGATGTTGGGAGGACGACTGCTCTTCAATCCCATGAACGACAAGAACGACCTGGCATGGATACGTGCCATTGCCAATGCATGGGACCAGAAATACCCGGGATGCCAACGTACCCAGAATCTGTTCAACATTGCCTCAGAGGGACGACGCAATCAGGCTCCTCCCCGACGCATTGTGCTGGATGTTGACAACGACAAGATAAAGGAACTGGGAATCATAGACATGACCTTCCCTGATATCAACGGAACAGAACGTACACTGAGCGACCTGAAGGGAAAGGTTGTATTGCTGGACTTCACTGCCTTCGGCATAGAGGGAAACCAGGAGAGAACCCTGCAGCTTCGTGAGCTCTACAACAAATACCACAGCAGCGGATTCGAAATCTATCAGGTAAGCGTTGATCCCGACCGTCACCTTTGGACACAACGCTGCGAACACCTCCCATGGGTTAGCGTTTACTGCGAGGAAGGAGTTAACAGCGACATGCTGAAACTTTATCAGGTACAGGCAATACCCAGCTACTTCCTGATAGACCGCAACTGCGACCTACGGTCGAGGATGGAAGACATCAAAGATATCAAAAAGGCAATTGAAAGCCTGCTTTGATTTTATAGGATGAAAATTTGCAAGGTAGGAAAAATATACATACCTTTGCGGCGGTGAATCTTAACAATTAACAAGTAAAGGGTTCCGGCATTACCGCTGGGATTCTTTTTCTTTTACGTTATAAAAAAGAGGAGCCGTGAAAACAAACAAGAAGCTAAAACAAAACAAAAAACAAGAATATGGCATACATTTCACAAAAAGGCTACGATGAATTGGTAGCAAAACTTCAACACATGGAGAGTGTTGACAGACCCGCAGCAAGTGCCGCAATTGCTGAGGCACGTGACAAGGGCGATCTTTCTGAGAACGCCGAGTACGATGCGGCAAAGGAATGGCAAGGAAAGCTGGAGACAGAAATCGCCCTGCTGAAGAAGACCATCATGGAGGCAAAGATTATCGACACCAAGCAGATGGACACCAGCACTGTGCAGATTCTTTCTACTGTGGAGTTACGCAACGTTAAGACCAAGCAGCAGATGAAGTACACCATTGTCAGCGCTACAGAGGCTGACCTGCGCGCCGGCAAGCTGAGCGTAGAGACACCCATTGCAAAGGGATTGCTGGGCAAGAAAGTTGGCGAGGTTGCCGAAGTAAAAGTTCCTGCCGGCACCATCCAATTGGAAGTAGTAAGCATTAAATTTGAATAAGCATTATGGCAAGTATCTTCTCACGCATTGTAGCCGGTGAAATCCCCTGCTACAAGATTGCCGAGGACGACAAGTACTTTGCATTCCTCGACATCAGTCCCCTGCAGAAGGGACACACGTTGGTAATCCCCAAACGCGAGGTTGACTACATCTTCGACCTTACCGACGAGGAACTGGCAGGTCTTCAGGTCTTTGCCAAGAAGGTTGCCATAGCCATTAAGAAAGCTATCCCCTGCGTAAAAGTAGGACAATGTGTATTGGGCCTGGAAGTTCCCCACGCCCACATCCACCTGGTACCCATGCAGAGCGAGGCTGACATGCGCTTTACAAATCCTCATCTGGAACTGACCACAGAGGAGTTTCAGGAAATAGCAGCCTCAATCCGCAAAGAGCTATAAGATACTTTAAGAGAATTTGGTGTCTGTATGCATCTTACGCATAGCAGCCACATCAGCACGAGGGCAGATCATCAGGATCTCGCCCTCTTCTGCTATTACATAGTCGTTCAATCCCTTGACAACAGCTGTACGCCCTTTTGGAAGACGGATAATATTGTTCTGACTTTCATACAGATAAGCCTTCGTGTTCAGCAACACATTTCCCTTCTCATCGGCAGGAGCATCATCATAGATGCTGGCCCACGTTCCTAGATCGGCCCACTCAAAGTGTCCTTGCTGCATGTACACATTATTGCTCTTCTCAAGTATGCTGACGTCAACATTCAGATTCGGCAAACGACTGAAGAAGTCAGGAGCGGATTTGGGATCAGCAAACTCGGCCTCTGCCATCATACGTGGAATCTCTACCTGGTATTCTGGTACCAGATCATACAATTTCCTCAACATAACGTCCACATTGAAATAGAAAAGACCTGTGTTCCAATAAAAGTTTCCTTCCTGTAGGAAAATGTTGGCAAAATCCTCATTGGGCTTTTCCGTAAAGGACTTAACCGGATAAATATGCTCTCCTACCTGTCGGTCATCGTCAATCTGCATATAACCATATCCCGTTTCAGGTCTTGAGGGACGCATTCCGGTTACAAGCAGGCAATCATGGGTTCCCACAAAATCCAATGCCGACAAGACATCCTTCTCGAAACAGACCTCTTTCATTATCAGATGATCAGAGGGTGATACAAACATTTTTGCTTTTGGATTCTCCTTGGCTATTACCACAGTACCCCATGCTACGGCAGCAAGAGTGCCACGACGTAAAGGCTCTTCCAGAATATGAACATCATCTACCTGTGGCAACTGTTCATGTACGATAGGAAGATATTGGACATTCGTTGAAACGTAGATATGTGAAGGGTCAATAAACTGTGCCACACGGTCATAAGCCTGCTGCAACAAAGTCCTTCCCGTTCCAAACAAATCCATGAACTGCTTGGGATAGGTTGTTCTACTTACAGGCCACAGACGGCTTCCGTTACCGCCGGCAAGAATTAGGCAATAATTATTATCGTTCATGATAGGATTCTTAGGTTATGACAAGTAAGTGCCGTCAGTGACGGCACTTACACATATAACTCTCTTAGCGTAATTTCTTGATAACGGGAAGCAACAAGCCTTCCATAATCTTGTAGCCTTCCACGTTGGGATGAACACCTGGTGTGTCCTGAGCAAGTTCTGGTCTCATGCCTGTTCCATCGGCAGTTACCATGGCGCTGAAGTAGTCAACATATGGAATCTTGTTCTTCTTGGCATATTCCTGCACGCGGGCATTCAGATGCTGAATCTTCTCCATAGCATCCTTAATCTCAGGACGCCAGCAGAAACCACCGGCAGGCAGACAGCTTGTCAGGATAACCTTGCACTTGTGGTATTTAGCCAGCTCAACCATTGAGCAAACATTACCAAAAGTCAGATCCTCATTGTATGCACCTGTATTCTCTGCAACGTCATTGGTTCCGTAGTTGATAACTACAACCTTGGGCTGCAGGTTAATAACGTCCTCACGGAAGCGGAGAAGGAACTGGTAGCTGGTCTGACCACCAATACCACGACCTATAAGCTTGTTCTCCTTAAAGAATTCAGGACGCTTGCCTGGCCAGCCGTCGGTAATGGAGTTACCCATCAATACAACGCGCTTCTCACCCTTGGCAGGAGCACCTAACTCGTTATTTGCCTGAGCATAACGTTTCCAGTTTGCGAATTCGTGTTTTTGTGCGTTTACACCGACTGCCATCATTGATAGCAGCATAAAGAAAAGAATTTTTGTTTTCATTGTCTTTATTACTTAGATTAAATAGTTACTTTCATATTGCGAAGATAAAGATTTTTACAGACCCACGCAAGCATTAAACAGAATTTTACGTACTTTATAACAAGTTTTCACCATTCTGCAACCTGCATTTGTCAGAACTGGAAATATATGAAGGGCTGCATCTTGGCCGTCACAAACTGATATACCACAAAGACGGCTATGATACATACCAGACACATTACCGGGATGGGCAACATAGCAAAACTCAGGCGGTAACGTCTCTTCAGGTTCTCAGGCAACCAGTGGATTATCATTCCTATAACAAATAAGGTGAAGACACTGCTGTATGCCTGTACAATCTCCCAGGCATTTCCACTCCAGGCAGAACCGATTCTTGTTACCATATTGCTGGCCGTATTCCATGCCGTCTCATTGGCTGTAGCAGGATCAAGGTTAGAGCCTGAACGGAAGAACAGACGGGTGAATGTGATAAAAGTGAATGTTACCAGAATGCACCACGAGTGTTCCAGCCATCCCCAGCAATGCGGCAGGTTCAGCTTTCCGTATCCCCACTTTATCCAGGCACTTACCATAATAAAGGACACGTATGCCAAGAACAAGTTCCAAACAGGAGAAGGAACATGCATCGTCAGAATCCACAATATCAAGACCACTATGGTGCTGCCTATAGAGCGAACCAGCAGTGAAGCATCTCGCCAGAACTTGAAGACCACCATACCAACACCATTCAGACCACCCCATATCAGGAAATTCATACTGGCTCCATGCCAAAGACCGCCCAAGAGCATGGTTATCATACTGTTCAGGTTGGCCCATATCTTACGACGCCTGTCGGGGCAATACCAAGCTGTCAGTATTACAGCTATTGCCAACAAGAGAGCTCCTATACAAACATACAGATTACCACTCAGAATCAGTGCCGAGAGGGTTAGGATGACTATCCACAGGATGGTTCCGAAGGTGATATTTCTGTTACCTCCCAGGGGAATATACAGATAAGTCTGCAACCAACGGCTCAGACTGATATGCCAGCGTTTCCAGAAGTTGCTGCAGTTGGCAGCCTTGTAGGGTGAGTTGAAGTTGCGGGGCAGATGGAAGCCCATAAGCATACTCAGACCGATAGCGATATCCGTGTAACCCGAGAAGTCGGCATACACCTGCAGAGAGTACAGGAAAAGAGCCGAGAGATTCTCAAAGCCCGTAAAGAGCATAGGATTGTCAAAGACCCTGTCTATGAAGTTCACCGCCAGATAGTCACTCAGTACAATCTTCTTTATCAGACCATTCACAATCCAGAAGATGGCAATGCCGAACTGTCTGCGACTCAGGAAATACTTGCGATACAACTGGGGAATGAAGTCGCTGGCCTTCACAATAGGACCTGCCACCAGCTGGGGGAAGAAACTTACGTAGAAACCAAAGTCCAGGATATTCCTGACCGGTTTTACCAGTCCCTTATACACATCCGCCGTATAGCTTACAATCTGAAAGGTGTAGAACGAGATTCCCACAGGCAGGATAATCTTATCCACCCCGAAGTACGATGTTGCAGTCAATTCGTTCAACCACTTTGCTGCCACATTAGTCACCTCGATATGCGTTCCCAGCATCTGATTCAGAATATCGGCAATGAAGTAACTGTACTTGAAGTAGAACAGAATCCCCAGGTCTATGCACACGCTCAGTGTCAGCCACGCCCTTTTCTTCCACTGGGTCTTACATTTATATATAAGCTGGGCTATAAGGAAATCCGAGCAGGTTACCAGCACCAACAGTCCTACGAAAGCACCACTGGTCTTGTAGTAGAACAAAAGGCTTACTGCAAACAGATAGGCGTTGCGCATCCATGCCTTGCGCTGAAAGACGGCAAAGGCCAGGAACACCAAACTGAAGAATGCCCAGAACTGAAACTGCGTGAAAAGCAGCGGTGTCTCTGGGTCAAAAGAAAAAACGTTCTGAATATATCTTACGAAATCTGACAAATCCATATCTTATCTTAGACAATCGTTATAATCCTGTACAAAAGCATTGTAAATCAAATCAGCCATCAGACGGTATCCTGGTGAAAGAAAATGCACATGATCCCTGTTCATCAGACCTACCGCCACCCAATCGCTGCTACTGCCCAGGCCGCCCATCACCTGAAACTGGTTAAAGACGGCGCCATTGAATTCCTGAGCCAGTTCCGTCATAGCCTGCTCTACCACACTGCCGTTGGCATTAAAGCCATGACGTCGGCGACCTGTACGCAACCAACAGTCATTGTTGGTAATGAACAGAAAGGCTGTATTGGGATTTATTCTCAAAATGTCATTAATCAACTGACGGTAATTGGCTTTAAAGGTCTCAGCACTGAACCTACTGGCAGGCACATTGGCATCATTGATGCCTATGCCAAAGATAACCAGATCAGGAGGGCATAGCCTTTTCAGTTCCTCCGTGAAGAGTTCACATCGTAACCACGAGGATACTGCCGCTCCGTTGATGCCGCTCTCGGTATAAGCAATGCCTACCCCATCGTGCTCAGGCCATACGCCATGTAGGACAAAACTGGTACTGTCACGTTTCAGACCTTCAAAGATGATGGTACATTCTTTGGCAGGCTTAGGGAAAGAAAACAGGAAATCCTTCCCTACTCGTTCTGACCGTAACGTATCACCATCTGCCCTCAAAATAAGCGGACGAACCTCACCGCCTATTGCCTCGCCCAGCACCCTGAGTCGTTGAAAAGCATAAGCCTCATCCACGCTCAGATACAACGAGCAGTCCTCTGACGTAGCCACAGCAGCAGCACCACTCAAACCTAATGGATAAGAGGGAGAGAATTCCAGGCAGCGTGAAGACCTCCAGCTACCCGATGCCGTGAATTCATAATCTGCAGGGGCATTCGTGCGGACAGCCTTGAAGGGGAACATCAGTCCACGACTCTTAGGACGCTCGGGCATTATCTGTGAGAAATTGCTGCGCAGTCTATGGCTCAGTACACCGGCCTGCACATGGCTTCCACCCACATGCAGTATGTTTACCACGCCATCTCCGCCTTTGCGGATATGTTCCATCTTGCGATAAAGCGTTTCAAACTTTTGATGCTTTCCGGGGAAGTGCAGATAGCAGGCATCGAAGTTGACATAATCGTAATTGTCAACCTCGACACACTTTAGGCGCTGGGCACTGCCAGTGAGCATAAAGGACAAGAGAAGTAATAGTACGGAGAACCTCTTTGTCATAGCGAATCAACTGTCAGGGAATCCGGCAATTCCACCTTATCCTGTCCAGAGCGGAATCTGTAGAACTTATAATAGAACTGTAATGTCTCGTAAAGCATGTGAGCCATCTTCTTGGCACCGCCAGGAGTGAAATGTACATAGTCAGAACCGGCCAGACCAGAATGTACCCACTTGGTCATACTACCCTTTCCGCCCATAACATCGTACATATTCCAGAAGGCAGCGCCAGACTCATTGGCAGCCTCCCTCAGTGTCTTGACCGTCTCGGGCAATACGCTGTATGAGCTAACCGCTCCGGTAGTATCTACGGTAGCCATATCAGAGGGACCTATGAAGATAATCCTTGCTTCCGGAGCCATCTGGCGGAACATACCAATCATCTTCTTCACCCTTTCCTTATAGTCCGGAAGTTTGGCCTTAGACAGACAGGGGACACTGTTGCCGCCGTACTGCAGCAGGATAAGTCCTACGTTCTCTCTATTCAAGAAGGGACTTATAGATGCCCTGTTGATATTCATCAGCTCAGGACCGGAGCAACCGCGCATAGGCAGATTGTCTACATTAACACCCTTTGCGCCATCCAGCTGGATTCCCAGAATAGAGGCATGCCCCCTCACACTAAGGGTAGCTGCTGACGCACCGCCACCCAGCCTTGCCGTATAGAAGTACATCTCACCCACATTAGCAGAGTCCATGGCAACGGTGTCTCCGCGTACCACCAGACTCAGATTGGCAGCATCCTTGGTCAGGACGGTCACCTTGTTAAAAGTACAGGAATGGGAATAGTCTTTACCACCCCTGGCCGATATATTGATGGTGCTTCCATAGACCTCTGTCCGCTTGGCCATGGGACCATAGAAGTTGTTGCTACCGCGCAGGTCAGCGGGTCCGAAAGCCATATACTGCATGGGGTCGCCCGAGATGGTCTGACTGGTAGTATAGGTAGGAACTGTCTGCAGGGCAGGGATAAGGCCCACACCACAGCCCCCGAATTCTTCTTGGAATTCCTGACGGAGGAAGCTGGTAATACGGTCGCACTCTATCTGCGAGTCGCCATAATGCATAATACGCAGGTGCTTATTGCCGGCATTCTGCATCTTCTCGAAGAAGGCATCCAGATACGTCTCATCATCATCGGGCAGATACAGACGGGCAGGATTGGTCCGGCAATAGTCGTTGAACTCCTCCATCTTCTCCGTCTTCAGTGCGGCCAGACGCTGTTCCATAATCTCCTCGGGTGTAAGTACAGCAACTGTATCTGTACCCGCAGGCTCTTCTGGCACATCCAGCACCTCTGAGAGTGCAGGGAACCGCAATGTCATGTTTCCCAAACGGATACCGCCCCTAGGGAATAGCATACACAGCAAAGCAAGCCCTACCAGCAGGCATACAATAAATAAAACAATATTACGGGGTTTCATTCTAATTATTCTTCACAAAAACGGCGCAAAATTACGAAATTTTCTCCATAATAAAATAATGTTCAATATTCAATGTTCAATGTTCAATGAAAAAAAAGACAATTTATTTGGCTTTTAAGGAAAAAAAGTCGAACTTGCACACCGTAAACAATGCTGGTCCTATGAAACATCCTTTTTTCATACGTCTGACTATCTGTATTGCAGCATGTTTCATTCTGCAGTCTGTCTGGGCTGATTCCATTCCGGAGAAATCCCCCAAGACTCTTAAAGGTAAAGCTTCGTGGTACAATGCTCACGGTCGGTTCACCGCCAACGGAGAGCGTTTCCACCGGGACAGTCTTACATGCGCCCATCGCACCTTTCCGTTTGGAACCCGACTCAAAGTAAAGAATATCAAGAATGGTCGCGAGGTCATTGTCCGCGTAACAGACCGCGGTCCCTTTGGCGGCAAGTATTGCATCGACCTCAGTATTGCGGCAGCCCGCATTCTGGGCATTGTCCGTCTGGGCTTTGCCGAGGTGGAGATCTCGGAATACCCTGAGACCATCGTTCCACTGAAAGCCAAACCCGTAAAGATACCCGAGCTGGAGTTCGGCACCGTGAATGTGGGTAAGGACTACTCACCAGAGTGGAAGACAGATTCCATTCCACCGTTGAAACCGCTGTAGTTTTAATTCAAAAATCAAAATTCAAAACAGTCAACTATAATAAATATCATGGAAAAAATAATTGGACTTATTGATGCGCCGTTCACCCCTTTCTATGAGAATGGCGATTTGAATCTGGACCCCATCCCCGCCTATGCACAGATGCTGCAGAAGAACGGGCTGAAGGGCGTATTCATAAACGGAAGCAGTGGTGAAGGCTATATGCTTACCGAAGAAGAACGCATGCAACTGGCAGAAGCATGGGTAAAGGCTGCACCCAAGGATTTCAAGGTGATTGTGCATGTGGGCAGTTGCTGCGTCCGCGAGAGTAAACGTCTGGCCGCTCATGCCCAAAAGATCGGAGCATGGGGCATTGGGGCCATGGCACCTCCCTTCCCCAAGATCAGTCGAATAGAGGAGTTGGTGAAGTACTGCGAAGAAATAGCAGCAGGCGCCCCCAACCTACCCTTCTACTTCTACCACATTCCGGCCTTCAACGGAGCCTTCCTGCCTATGGTGAAGTTCCTGGAGACTGTGGACGGACGAATCCCTAACTTTGCGGGCATCAAGTACACCTTCGAAAGTCTGTACGAATACAACCAGTGCAGACTTTATGGTGGTGGTAAGTTTGATATGCTGCATGGTCAGGACGAGACCATCCTGCCCTGTCTGGCTATGGGCGGAGCCCGTGGCGGCATAGGCGGTACCACCAACTATAATGGCAAGAATCTGGTGGGCATCATCGAGGCCTGGAACAAGGGCGACCTGGAGGCTGCCCGTGCCTTGCAGAACTACAGTCAGGAGGTCATCAACATCATCTGTCACTTCCGCGGCAATATCGTAGGAGGCAAGCGCATCATGAAACTTATTGGTTTGGACCTTGGTCCCAACCGTACCCCATTCCAGAACATTACTCCCGAGGAGGAAGCTCAACTGAAAAAGGAACTGGACGAGATTGGTTTCTTCCAGCATTGCAACGTGTTTTAAGTGAAGAAGGCTGCGAGTAAGCGAGTGGAGAGTGAAGCTTGCTTCAACTCTTACGAGCGTGAGCAGGCTCGAGGCGCAGCCTCAATGAAGAATAAAGAATGAAGAATAAATATATCATCTTTCTGTTGGCTTTTTGCTCCTTTACTGCTGTTTGGGCGGCCAAAAAGTCTATCAAGGTAGCCTGTGTCGGCAACAGTGTGACGTATGGTTATGGACTTCCCAACCGCGATACAGAGAGTTATCCTGTGCAGCTACAGCAGATGTTGGGCAAGGGTTACGAGGTGCAGAATTTCGGACATTCGGGTGCTACGCTATTATACAAAGGGCATCGCCCCTACATCAATCTGCCCGAGTTCCATCAGGCGCTGGACTTCAAACCCGACTGGGTAGTCATTCATTTAGGACTGAATGACACCGACCCGCGCAACTGGCCCGACTGGAAGGAAGAGTTCATTCCCAACTATCGCGCGCTGATAGATTCCTTCCGTGTGGTGAACCCCGAGGCTCGTATCCTTGTCTGCTGGATGACACCCATCTTCGACCGTCACTCCCGCTTCCAGAGCGGCACACGCGACTGGCACGCCCAGATTCAGCAGGCCATCTTCCAGGTGGCATGGGGAGCCAAAGCACAGCTTATCGACCTCTACACACCCCTGCACAACCGTCCCGACCTCTTCCCCGATGCCTTGCACCCCAATCCAGAGGGTGCAAAGATTCTGGCCAAGACTGTCTATAGCGCACTGACGGGCGACCATGGCGGTCTGCAACTGCCGCCTGTCTATTCCAACGGCATGGTTCTGCCACGTGAAGAACCCATCCTGGTGGAAGGCATCTCCGATGCCCGGCGCAACATCAAGGTCACGCTATCCCGCAATGGCAAGGTGGTGCATGAGAGCAACAACTTCTCAAGGGCTGACGGACACTGGCACATCGAGATGCCCGAGATGAAGGCTGGTGGTCCCTACACGCTTACGTTCACAGCCACACCCCTGAATCCCGACCACTACCTTTTTTACTATCCAGAGAAGTATCCCAACCTGCTGGAGAACCTGACGAAAGCCAAGACGCAGACACTGACAATTGACAGCGTTTACTATGGCGACCTGTGGCTGGCCAGCGGACAGTCGAACATGGAGATGCGCGTGGATCAGTGTAACACCCTGGAGCAGGATCTTGCCGATGCTGCCCGTCTTGGTGAACGGCTACATCTCTTTAATATGCCTGCACGGGCCCGCACGGATGCCGTGGAGTGGGATGACAGTGTGCTTCGCTACACAAATGAGCTACGCCACATGGACTTTCAAGGGTGGAAGACGGCTTCGCCAGAAACAGTAAGACAGTTCTCTGCCGTGGCCTTTAATTTCGGACGCGTCCTTTGCGACAGCCTCGAGGATGTTCCCATAGGAATCATCTGCAATGCTGTGGGCGGCTCCACCACCGAGTCGTGGATTGACCGCTCGACACTGGAATGTGAATTCCCCAACATCTTGCGCGACTGGCGCAATGGTGACTTCGGGCAGCCTTGGGCACGCGGTCGCATGACACAGAACATTGCCCATGCCCTCGATAAGGAATCGCCTGCCTATAACCCCTTGCAGCGCCATCCTTACGACCCTGCCTACCTTTTTGAGGCTGCCATCCTGCCACTTGGTCATCTGCCCCTTCGCGGTGTCATCTGGTACCAGGGCGAGAGCAATGCTCATAACATTGAGGTACACGAGCGGCTGTTCACCCTTCTGGAGCAATCCTGGCGCAAAAGCCTCACCCCCAGCCCGAACACCGTCGAGAGTGGGAACTCTCTCCCCTCTGTGGGGCCGCAGCCACATTTAGTGGCTACTCTAAAGACCCCATTCGCTCCGAGGAGAGGGGGGAACCGCCTTGAAAACACTCCCTCCTCGGGGGGAGCTGGAGGGGGGCTTCTGCCCTTCTACACCGTACAGCTCAGCAGTCTGCCACGCCCGTCATGGCCTGCTTTCCGCGACAGTCAGCGCAGCCTGGCTGAAAAGTTGCCCGATACGTGGATGGCTGTCACCACTGACCTTGGTGATCCCAACGATGTCCACTACCGCACAAAGCGCCCCGTTGGTGAGCGCCTGGCCTTGCAGGCATTACACCACACCTATGGTCATTCGGTAGAGTGCGAAGGCCCGACGCTTCGTTATGCTGTCAAAGGAATAAACAATTCCATTTGCGTTCGGTTCAATCATGCAGAAGGCCTCACCTGCACCAAGGGCTTCGAGATTGCCGATTCCGATGGCATATTCTATCCTGCCGACATCAAGATAGAAGGCGACAAGGTCCTTCTCACCTCCCCCAATGTTAAAGGACCCGCCTTTGTCCGCTACGGCTGGAGCGGCTTTACCGATGCCGACCTCCGCAATGCTCAGGGGCTTCCAGCTTCTACATTCCAGGTCAAGACGGCGAAATAGAGATAACCTCACCCCATATAACAGAAATCCCCATCATGGAACAACCACGATGGGGATAATCATTCTGAAAAAACCTTTTTGCCCTAAAATACTACGGTTCTATGATATTGAAATTGAGGACGGGCTTCTTTATTCCGCTGAAGAGCGAGTTGACAGCATCAGAGCTGCCGAGAACCGACAGACCGCCGCAGTTACCGTTGAGGCAAGCTACCAAAGCAGCCTTGGAACCGGTGGCCGTTGCATCGGCATTAGAACGTGTCTCTCCCATATAGGTAAGGACAACACCGGCACGACGAACCACGCAGCACTTTTCGTTACCGATGATGAAGTTGACCGTTACATCATAGTCGGCCACATCGCGGCTGTCTGTGGCAATGGCAGCATATTCGAATATCATGCCGATGGTTCCGGCTCCCAGCATATTGGTAACACCCTCGCCCGTTCCATAGATAGGAGCTGCAGGCGTAGCGGCACGCAATTCCATAGCACCCGTCAGGTAGCAGTTACGCCATGTACCGCTCTCGCACTGATACCCCAACTGCTCCAGTGCATCGGCACAGAGGCGACGAGCCTCAGTATTCGAGGGGTCGGCATAGACCAGCTCCTTTGTTACCTGAGCTACCCACTGGTATTCGCCGCGGGCATAGTCCTCACGGGCCATACGCAGGATGCGCTCGGGAGAACCCATATACTCTACAATCTTCTTGGCAGTACGCTCGGGAGTCAGCAGATTCAGGTTCACAGGGTTGGCATCGTACCATCCCATGTAACGCTGATAAACAGCCTTTATGTTGTGCGAGAGAGTTCCGTAATACTGACGAGTGTACCAAACGCGATCCAAGCGCTCGGGCAGTTGCAGGGTGTCGGAGATCTCGGTAGGGGTAAGACCCAGATTCACGTAGTGCAGTGTCTGGTCGTGGATGAACTTATATACCGAAGCGGTATTCAGCATATACTCACGGATGGTCTCGGTACCCCAGTGTGGCCAGTTGTGGCTCTGGAAGACCACATCGGTCTTGTCGCCAAACTTCTGCTCAGCCTCCAGGATATAGTTGCACCATGCCTCAGCATCACGAACCTGAGCACCACGCAGGGTGTAGAGGTTGTGCAGGGTACCGGTACAGTTCTCTGCCATCCAGAGTGCGCGGTAGTCGGCAAAGTAGGCATTCATCTCGGTAGGAGCCTCTGTACCCGGGGTAACCTGGAAGGTAACGGTGAGTCCGTCTATGACAAGCGTGGTATCCTTTACAACCTCGAAAGTAGGAGGCATGAGGGTCAGGGGCGAGTTGGTGCTCTGTCCCATACCGATACCCATAGCCATGCGGCCAGTGGCACCCTTGGCCAGGTTGGCTCCGTACTGATAGCCGGCACGACGCGACATGGCAGCGTTACAATAGGCATTCTCTGCAATAACATGCTTCATAAAATGCTCTGATGTGATAACAGCAATCTTGCCGGATTGCAACTGCTGATCCAGAGGCAGAGAGGCATCTGCAATATTCTGGCTGTTAACGATAGCTCCTACACCGCCATAGTGGTCGGCATGACTGTGACTGATAAGCACTGCCACAATGCGGGGATTGGCATCCACATTGCGCTTGAAGATTTCCAAAGCAGCATCAGCTACTTCCTTACACATCAGCACATCGAAAATCAGCCATCCGCCATTCTTCGTTTTGATAAAGGTCATGTTGGCCATATCGTAGCCACGCACCTGATAGATACCCTCGCAAACCTTGAAGAGTCCGCATTGCACGTTGCAGAGGGTGTTGCGCCAAAGGCTGGGGTTGACAGTTGAGGGAACCTCACCACCTTCCTGCACAAACTTGAACTCAGACATATTCCAGACCTCGCCATTAGAATTCTTGATAACCAAGTCCGGAGTAGCCTCAATAAGTCCGCGCTTTGCATTCTCCAACTCAGCTTGGTCTTCAAAGTCCAGGCGCGCATACCACTGTTTGTTCTTTTCGGCAGTAGCCTGAGTCGCCTTTTTCGAGGCCATTTGATCCTGTTCTGGATCTATCTCCTCGGGGTTCTGTACAGGATTCTCCTCAGTCTTATAGAAAACCAAGCTGTCCATCTCATTGGCACGATAAGACTGTCGCTGCCCATTCTTGTAGAGATAATATCCTTGGGCCGAAGCCTGTTGAGCCATGCCGCATAGGCAGAGCAAAGCTATGATAAGTTGCTTTTTCATTATTTCTTTGATATTTTGAATGACTTACTTTCTGTTACTACAAGGTAAACGCCCTTTTTCAAGGATGCGATAGATAAGGTTGACGTGCCGCTCTTGCTTGGAGTAGTCGTTTCCAGACACTTACCATCAACAGTATAGAGAGACAACTGCCGACATCCATAAGCAGCCACCTCATTATCGGTTATACGGAAGGTATTGTCAGGAATGGGACGAATATCCGTTGCCTTTTCCTCGATGGTCATCTTCAGGTAGCCGTCCAGTGCATAGCGAACAGTAACCTTGCCAGATACCAACTGGACTTCCTCACCGACAAACGTTACAATGGGCTTCTCTGTCAGGTTGAACGATGTAGTGCCTTTGTTCTCGTACACAACCACACACATAGCCTTCTCTTCTGCCCGCATCGTAACTGTCGTGAGCATTAACACAAGCAACAGAACTGCCCTTACAGTGTTAGAAATGAATGATTTTGTGCTCATTGAGTTATACCTTCTTTCTTTAATCGTTCATACTCTGCAGGAACTCCTCGGTAGAAACCTTCGTTCCGCGAGGTCCATATTCGCCCAGTGCCAAATGAGCTTGCATGCGCTCGGGATCCTCACGAGCTGAAGTGACGGGATCACCATAAGGTGTGGGCTTCATGTTAGACATAGAGTGCTCCCATTCCTTATTGGGCAGGATATTACGGTACATAACGGTAATACAGTTGCCAATGGGAGTCTCAGAACCGAAGTAAGAGGGGCGCTCACGGTCCCATACAACCAAGTGGATATATTGTCCGGCAGCTTTTGCATCAGCAACCGCCTGTTCGATTTCAGCCAACTTGGGATTTTGTTTTACGCAAAGTACAAAGGTTACCTTCTGACCGTCGGGCACATTGGCCTGTGCATCATAGACTGAATAGTAAGAACGGGTATCCAGCTGAGTACCGAAGCACATCGACCAGTAACGACAGGGAGCACCTTCATACTGCTCAACGCTCTTAGGATAGGGAGCGGGGATGAAACTCCAGGTCATTACCTGATTATCTTCGATAGCAGTACGGCAGTACAGGTAATCGGTGGCATTGTTGGGATAGAAGCTGCCACGGGGAGCCAGCATGAAGGGAACATCAGTTTCACTATCGAACCACTGGGGCTCGAAACGAGCAGGATCACGCCACATGTTACTGGTACCACGTTTAGGAGCCAACACCTCCTTCATAGTATTCATATCATAGGCCTGAATGGCAGGCAACTCTACGCCTCCGAACTCATCAACGCCCAGGTACTCACGTATGATAAGACAAGCTTTTTTGATGCCGGCACCCAACTTAATGATATTCTTACTGGGCAACTTGGCAATCTGTGCATCTGTGGTGGTGGCGGGCACAATATAGACGGTAAAGGTATTCCTTGCCGTTGAAGTCTGCACGAAGGGATTCACACAACCGGCATCGGGTGTTATCTCATAGTCAGACATTCCGCTGATTACCTTACCGTCCTTATCGTCATAGGTACTGAAACTGAAATAACGGCAGTTAGGAAACTCACCCGAGATTTTCAGGGCCAGGTTAGCATTATCCTCTACACTGTAGCTATACTCCCAGTAGTTCACATAGAGGTCGGGCAACTGTGGGACGGTAAAATCTGCACCCTTGGCTGTTGGTCCCCACTGCTCCTTGGGAGAAGGATTCTGGATGCCCGATTCATTGTTCTCGTCATCAGAGCATGCAGTAAGTGAAATGCATGCCATTGCTAAAAAAGAGATAAAAAGTTTTTTGTTCATAATAGTTATATTTGTTGATTTAATTCTTGCGAAACATTCGGAAAATGGACCAGATGACAACTACCCAGATGACAATATAGATAACACCAAGGGGGATAGTGAGCCACAGGGGCGTTTCTTTTATAAAGGAGACAAAATCCATTTCTTCTTTGTTGTTTGTATGATTTTCACCCCAAAATTACACCTACATACCTATATAAAGTGTGAAAAATTTTACATTGGTGTGTATTTTTCAAGAATAGGGTGTGAAAATTGATGGAATTTATACACCTTTTGCCCATTTTCAGCAAAAAAAACACTATCTTTGCAATACATTGGCAGATTAGATGGAGAATATGCAATTCACAGCCATCATTCTGATGGCATTACTTACATTCAAGCTTCTGATGCTACCCAGCAAGGTAACATTAAACCCTATGGCTAACAAAGCCCGCCTACTTATGGCGGGTAGTACCACATTGCTGGGTGTACAGTTCCTGTTGCAGTACATCTGGCATCTGCGCGACATGGGAGTTAGCCAGGCTGTGATGCTGAATCTGTTTATGTTTATCCCCGTTTCATGGATGTTCTCTATGGCTGTACTGAACCTGCAGGGTAAGGGTAGGCTGAAACCGTTAGACCGATGGATGGGGGGAATCACTTGGTTCCTGTGTACATTACTGCTGGGTATTGCAGCGGCCATAGACGGAGAACCGCTGCTATCAGAAACGCATGAAATCCAGATAGCAGAAATCATCTGCTCTATACTATACGCTACCATGCAAGGCCATTATGCCTGGCGTCATACCATAAACCTACGCGCTATGCGTAACGCACTCCAGAACTATTACGACCGCGACATGGAGGGCATGCTTGTATGGATGCAGTTGAGCGTTATCATCCTGGTGGTGCTGGCATTGATGGTACCGGTTCTCATCTTCGGAACAGGTCCATGGCTGGCGATATATGGCATTTTCTTCTTTGCCAGCATCTTCTATATGATAGATAGCTTCTGCAGCTACGTGGTTAGTTCTGCCCCACGTAGGCTGGAGGAAGCCGAAGAAAACGAAGAGGAGAATAATGAAAAAGCTATCGTCACAGAGACAACAACGGAAGTCTCTGAAGATCAGATGAAACGCATAGACCGTATCGTCGAGCAATGGCTGAAAGATAAATGCTACCTGAAGCGTGACCTGAAACTGCCTGTCGCTGCAGCAAGTCTTGGAATTCCGCAATATCTGTTCTCTACTTGGTTGAGAAACAAGAACCTTAAATACAGTGAATGGATAACCGCCCTGCGCATAGAAGAAGCAAAAAGAGTCTTGTTGGAACACCCCGACTGGACATCTGAGGCCGTTGCTGACCATTGCGGATTCAATAGCCGAGAGTACTTTCATCGTATCTTCCGTAGCAACATGGGCATGACGCCAGTTAGTTTCCAACAAAGTAACGGAATTTCCAACAGATAAGACATAAATACTTAACCATGAAAAAGAAAATCACAATAATCTGCATTCTATTCTCCCTATGCATCGGAATATGTTGGGGACAGAACCGTATTGTCGTGACAAAGGAAGGAGACATGCCACGCGCTGTCTCAGGTCACTTCGCGGGCATACAAAATGATACACTTGTCACTTGGGGAGGCTGTAACTTCCCTGATGTTCCATGTGCCTACGGCGGAAAGAAAGTTTTCTACCCCAAGGCCTACGGTGCCAGCGTAACAGTACCGGAGGGAACTGTGTTTGTGGGGGGGGCCTCACCCCTAACCCCTCTCCGAGGAGAGGGGGAAAGAGGGGTGCAAACCATTATCAGCACTTCCGAGGTATCTTTTCTCCCCTCCTCCCCGGGGGAGGGGCTGGGGAAGGGGG
>JAEEGJ010014259.1_pt1 | contig 18918 bp, 15 predicted proteins | sample 8958761 | NCBI WGS metagenome assembly JAEEGJ01 (sample SAMN16246546, study PRJNA631951) | gut metagenome | biome: gut microbiome; feature: rumen; material: RS-attached | host: Bos | place: Iran: Karaj | collected 2018-10
ATCGATATGGACTGGCACCCCATCAGCCCTGAGGCTGGTGGCGGGTGGACCGGTTGGGACTGGAACGAGCGCCTGTTTCCTGACTATAAGGCTTTCTTGAACTATCTCGACCGTCAGGGCGTGAAGGCAACGATGAACCTGCATCCTGCCGACGGCGTGCGTCCTTACGAGAAGAAGTACCAGGAGTTTATGCAGCGCCTGGGCAAGAACGACGGCCAGGCTCACGAGTTCTTAGGCTCCGACAAGCAATACGTCAGAGCCCTCTTCGATACCTATCTGCACGACTACATGGCCGACGGCGTCGATTTCTGGTGGCTCGACTGGCAGCAATGGCCCAAGGACCGCAAGATTGAGTCGCTCGACAACGTGTTCTGGTGCAACTACATCTGGTTCAGCGATATGGAGCGCAATGGCGACAAGCGCCCCATGCTCTATCACCGTTGGGGCGGACTGGGCAACCACCGCTATCAGATTGGCTTCTCGGGCGATGCCTTCATCACGTGGGAGAGCCTCAGGTTCCTGCCTTACTTCAACGCCACAGCCTCCAACGTGCTCTATGGCTACTGGAGTCACGACATCGGCGGCCACATGAGCAAGCAGCGCGGAACGCCCGTTGAGCCGCAGCTCTACACCCGGGCCATGCAGATGGGGCAGTATCTGCCCGTGCTCCGTTCCCACAGCACCAAGGACCCTGCCCTGAACAAAGAGCCCTGGGCCTTCGACCAGGCCACCCGCCAGCGGCTCGCCAGCGTCATCAATGGCCGCTACGCACTCGTACCTTATATCTATACAATGGCACGTAAGACCTACGAGAGCGGTCTCGCCATCTGCCGTCCGCTCTACTACGACAGCCCCGAAGCGCCTGAGGCTTATGAGTACAGGGAGGAGTATATGTTCGGCGACAACATGCTCATAGCGCCCATCACCAGCGAGGTTGATCCGCAGGACGGCTATGCCACAGTCAAGGTGTGGCTGCCAGCCGGTCAGTGGCTGGAGTACGAGACGGGCCGGCTGCTGCAGGGCGCAACCGTCTGTGAGCGCCGCTTCACCATGGACGAGTACCCCGTTTACGTCAAGGCAGGCAGCATTCTGCCGTACTTCGGAAAGGTCAGCAATCTCTCAGGCACCGATCAGCCCGTCATCGTTCGCGTGTTCCCAGGTGCCGACGAGGGCAGCTTCAGCCTCTATGAGGATAATGGCGAGGACAAGAACTACGCTTCCGAGTATGCCACCACGCCACTCTCTTACGTCCGTCAGGCCAACAGGCTCGTCATCACCATTGGCCAGCGCAAGGGCCAGTATAAGGACATGCCCGCCCAGCGTCATTACTACGTGTCGCTGCCCTGTCAGAAGGCGCCCGTCAGCGTGGCGTGCAACGGCCATTCGCTGCCCTTCACTTACGACGGACTGAACCTCGAGACCACAGTCGACCTCGGACTGGTCAGCTGTGCTGCAGGTGCCGTCGTCGAGATGGAGCTGCCTGCCGACTATGCACTGGTCGATGGCACAAAGGCCGACTTCCGTCATATCCAGACTATGGTGAGGGATTTCAAGCAGCGCGATGCCGGCATGGTCTATACCGAGGACTTCGGCTATCTCGAGGCCGCCCCCCTGCGTCTCTCTTACCATCCCGAGCGGCAGGACGAAACCCTCAGGGCCTATCGCGAGAAGTTCAGCCGCATCAACCAGGTGCTCATCGAGCAGATGAAGGAGGGCGACAACTACACCCGCGCCAAGCGCCTGCTGAATATTCAGTAATCACATCTCGCGCCCCGCCTTGTAATCATGAGGTGGCTCCTCGCGTCAGCGAGGGGGCGCCTGGAGAATGTCACAAGTCACATGTCACATTTTTGGCGAATTGCCGGAATCCCCTGTATTTATCGGAGGATGCGCGCAGGGTAGGGGGGGAGAATGTCACATGTCACAAGTCACATTTTTGGTTTTCAATTTTGAGAAGCGGAAGGATTAAGAATTATATTATATTATAATATAATATAATTCTTACTTTATTATTACTATATTCTCCCTTTCAGTAAACAACCCAAAGGCTGCCAACGAAAACAGCAAATAACGCCGCTTTTTTGGTAAAAATGTGATTTGTGACTTGTGACATTTCTTCGCTTTCCCCTGTATTTATCGGAGAAAGCGGCGATCTCAAAAATGTGACATTTGATGTGACTTTCGGGTACCCCCATTTCCCCTCCTGAGTCAGGAGGGGCTAGGGGAGGTCTGAACAAACGCAAAAGTCACGCATGTTCAGACCCCTCCTAACCTCCCCTGACTCAGGGGAGGAACTCACACCGCAGATATTTTCCCCTCCTGAGTCAGGAGGGGCTAGGGGAGGTCTGAACAAGGGAATGAGTCATTCTCTTTTAGGGGGCCAGTGTAGCCTTGCCATCTGTTAGGCTTTTTGCATTCCTCCACAGTATCATTTCCTTGAAGGGGGCAAGGTCGGCCTCCGTCGTCAGGTACTGCTTCATTCTCGCAAGGCTCTGCGTGAGCACCTGCGGGGCGACGTAGGGATAGTCGGAGCCGTAGAGCAGATGGTCGGGCGTGGTGATGGTGAGCAGCATGCGGATGACCTCAGGCGAGTGTGCACCGGCAAGGTCGTAATACAATGCGCGGAGGTTGGCCTCGTAGTCAATCTCACCCACCATCTTGTTGGCCTGCATCACGGGTGTCAGCGACTTCATGCGAGGTATGGCCAGTGGCAGATAGGCGCCGCAATGGGGCACTACCACCTTGACGTTCGGATAGCGGGCCAGCACGTTGCGCGATATCATGTTCGACACGGCACGGGTGGTCTCTGAGAGATATTCCTGCATGGCCAGCGGCGTCTGCTGCATCACCTGACGATTGACGGGGTCCGGGCGGTGGGGATGCAGGATGATAACGGCCTTTCGTTCGTTCAAGACGGCGAACAGCGTGTCGAGTTCTGGAGCGCCAAGATACTGTCCGCCAACGTTGGTTGCCAGTTTGATGCCGTCGGCCTTCAGCACGTCGAGTGCATAGACGGCCTCATGGATAGCGGCATTGACATCGGGCAAGGGTAGGGCAGCACAGAACAGGAATCGTCCCGGATGCTCCTGCTTGATGCGTGCTGCAGCCTCGTTGGTCCGACGGACTACGTCGGCTGATGTCGGCTGTGGAGCTGCCAATGTCAGTATGGAAGTCTGAACGCCAGCCTCGTCCATCCACTTCAGATGATTCGTCACGTCGTATTTGGGCAGGGGGAACCCCTCGTCCATCAATCGTCCCTCGCTCTCAAGCGACGACACAAACTCGGGAGTGATGATGTGGCTGTGCACATCAATCACCCCCTGAGCAAATGCTGTTGAGGCTAAAACCATAGAGATAATAGTTGCCTTCAATCGAATAATCATATGACTACCTTTTTTCCTGTTTTTTAACGGTGCGTTCGTCTTAGAATCACGCTGCAAAGGTACGAACAATTTATGATTAAGGCATTACATAAATTGGCTGTTTATCTACCAATTTAGCTGAAACTCGCCCGTGCGGATGCTGGCTATGACACCACCGTCAATGAGCAAGTCGGTACCTGTGATGAAACGGGCATGTTCGCCGAGCAGGAAGGCTGCAGCCTCTGCAATCTCGTCGCTGGTACCTGTGCGCTGGGCAGCAGAGGTGTCAATCATGGCCTGATAGCCCTCACCGTTGGCATTAAACTCGTCGTAGGCGAGGGGAGTAACGATGATGCCTGGCGAGATGCTGTTGATGCGAGCGCGACGCCTGCGCCACGAGGTGGCTGCGGCACGCTGCGCCTGCAGGTGGTTCATCCGCTTGGCAATCATGTAGGCCAGACCTGAGTTCTGCATAGCTATCTCCTGAATGAACTTCACGTCCTTCAATTGAGCGGTTGGCGTGTTCACCAGTTGCAGCTCGATGTCGTTGGGAATGGGGTACATATAGGCTGCCTGACTTGAGATAATCAGTCCTGCACCTCCCTCAGCCATTACTTCGCCGAAGGCATCCACAGCGTAGCCCGTTCCCACCATATCGAGGTCGACGATGTGTTCTGGCTTCGCTTGGTTGGGCGACGCCCCAGCCGTATCGATGAAATACATCACGGGGCCCAGTTCTGCAGCCTTCTGTGCAAATGCCTCTACGCTCTCCTTCAGCAAAGCATTCACCTGCATAGTTTCTACATCGTAGCCACAGCGGCGGAAGTCGTCGCCTACACGCTCCAACGCCTTTTCGCTGATGTCGCCCAGCAGGATTTTCTTACCAGCACCAATACGGCGCACAATGGCTGTTCCCATACTACCGGCACCCAAGAGTGCCACTACTTGCTTCTGTTCGTTTCTGTCGAAAATCATATTATGTCCTCCTGTTGTTTATATGTTCTTAATGAATTTTGCAGGATTGCCGCCCACGATGGTATTCGGAGCTACGTCTTTGGTAACCACTGCACCAGCGGCCACAACAGCGTTATCTCCAATGGTCACACCAGGCAAGATGATGGCTCCCACGCCAATCCAGGCATTACGTCCGATGTGGACGGGCTTGCAGCGCAACACCATGCGGTTTGCGAAGTCGTGGTTGTCGGTAACGATGCGCACATTGGGACCAATCATCACACCGTCGTCGATGGTGATGCCGCCAGCCGCCATACAAGTCAGCGAGTGGTTCACGAACACGCCCTTGCCGATCTTCATCTGACAGGCGAAGTCAATCTGCAGCGGAGGCATCAGATAGCTCGTAGCATCCAGCCCGCCATTGAACAACGATTCTTCCTGCGGGCGAATCTTCTCCATGTCCGGCTCGGTGGTGTTGATGCGGAAACATATTTTGTTGCAGCGTCCCATTTCGTTGATAGCCTCTGCGTATTCGGGCGTTGCCATATCGACGTCGGCCCCTGATCTTAATTGCTCGAAAATGTTCATCATTTTTATCCGTAAGTCTCAATGAGATACTTCACGAACTGTGGGTCACCGAAATTTCTGGTTCCTGCATCGTGCTGGTTCATCTTGGCTATCTGAGCCATATCGTCATCACTCAGCGAGAAGTCGAAGATGTCGATATTCTGCGCCATGCGCTCCTTATGGCTCGACTTGGGAATGGCAACAATGCCGCGCTGGGTGAGCCAGCGGAGGGCTACCTGAGCGGCAGTTTTGTTATACTTTGCACCGATACTTGCCAGCAATTCACTCCTCACGATGCCGTCAGCGCCTTGTCCGCCGAGAGGATACCAAGCCATCATCTTGGTGTCAAACTCGCCAAGAATCGGTTCGATGCCCGTCTGCTGCGAGAGAGTATTGCACTCCAACTGGTTCACCATTGGCTTCAGCTCTACATAGTGGGCGAAGTCGAAGAAACGGCCGGCCTGGAAATTGCTCACGCCGATGGCACGGACCTTACCTGCACGATAAGCCTTCTCCATAGCTCGCCACGTGCCGAATACGTCGCCGTAGGCCTGATGAATAAGGAGCAGGTCGATATAGTCGGTCTGCAGCTTGCGCAGGCTCTCGTCGATGCTCTTGGCTGCCCGTTCCTCGCCGTTGTTTGAAATCCATACTTTCGTCACGAGGAACAAATCCTCGCGCTTCAGTCCACTTTTGCGCCAGGCGTTACCCACACCTTCTTCATTCTGGTAGGCCTGTGCCGTATCAATCAGGCGATAGCCTACGCTCAGGGCATCCGTCACGCAACGCTCACACTCGTCAGGGCTTACGAGAAACACACCGTAACCCAATGTCGGCATCTTTACGCCGTTTGATAATGTAATGTACTCCATGTTATTTCAATCCATTAATCCATTTCTCAACTTTTGCTTTCTCCGTGCGCACCTCGTGGCCGTAGATGCTGAACCCCTTCTGGACGTTGGCCCCTGGGAAGGCTGCCTTCACATCCTCCACACAATTGGCCAAGCCCGAGCCTTCGTGGGTGGTGTAGGGGATGACGGTCTTGTCCTTCAGGTCGTTAGCGTGCTTCTTGAAGAAGGTGAACATCACCTGCGGATAAGTGCCCCACCAGACGGGGCCGCCAATGAACACGGTGTCGTACTTTGAGAGGTCTACATCGCCCTCGTACTCAGGCAGTTCGCCGTTCTTGGCTTCTTCCTGTGCCAGCTTGATGAGCGGGTTGTAGGCCATGCCGTCGTACTTGTGAGTGACGATCTCAAACTGCTCTGCGCCCGTCAGCTCCGTGATGTAGTCGGCCACAATCTTCGTGTTGCCCACCTCGATGTTTCCTACTGCGTAGTTGTCTCCTGCATGCGAGAAGAACACTACCAATGCCTTTCCGTCCTTTTTCATAACTTTCTCCTGTTTTGCGCCGCCGCTGCATGCTGTTGAGACGAGCAATGCTACAGCAGCTGTGATAATACTCTTGATATTCATTGTTGATTGTAGTTTGATTTCATGGTGCAAAGGTACGATGATTTTTCTGTACTTTAGTTTCACAAAATACGTCATGATTTTCACTTTTTGCGCAAATCGTTTTTTGGGGAAAGAAAAATTGTGTAACTTTGCAGCCATGAAGGCAGATTTTTATTATTCTACAGACTTCTACGGAATGAATTCGGCAGAACTAGGCCACACTTGTATGCACCTGCTCTGCACGGCAGGGGAGGGGAGTTTTGTGTTCAATGCGCATTGCTACCACATTGTGAAGAACGACCTGGTGGTGATACCCATGCCCGATAAGGTGAAGAACCTGGCAGCGCATGCCGACCTGCAGGTGGAGTGGTTTGCTGCCGACTACAAGTTCCTGCAGAACCTGTTGCCGTCGAACAATTACAGCATCGGGGGCAGCATCAAGCTGAATCAAGATCCTGTCATCAAACTGACTGACAAACAGGCGCAGCACCTCAAGGATGACTTCCATCGTCTGCGCGACCGAATGGACGACCGTCATCTGCAGTTCTATCATGAAGTGATGGGCAGTCTCTGCCTGACGATGATGTACGACATCTTCGAAGCTCATGCCCAACGGGAATCGACAGACACACATACCGACCGCACAGCCTACATCGTGAAGCAGCTGATGGCTCTGCTTTCGACAGGCATTAGCCGAACTGAGCGCGACGTGAGCTACTATGCCGAACGGCTGAACGTATCGCCCAAGTACCTGTCGGCCACCATCAAGCGCGTAACAGGCCATAGCGTCACCTCGTACATCGACCGCCATACGATTCCTATACTGAAAGACTATCTGAACGACGAACGCCTGTCGCTCACTCAGATAGCCGACCGTATGAACTTCACGTCGCTCTCTTACTTCAGCCGTTACTGCACGAAGCACCTTGGCCTGTCGCCCAGCGAGTACCGCCTGAGCCTTCAGCCGAAATGAAAAGTGATAGAATAATGACGATGCAGAATGTTAAAATGAGGCAAAAAACGTCATCTTTACCTATTTTAATAAAGCTTTTGGTCGTTATTTGCCCGATTCTTATTATCTTTGCGCACATAAATCGTGTAGACAAAAAAACTAAACAGCTTCTTCAGATATTAGCAAATAGAAAAACCAATAATTGAAAATGAATGACAGATTGACGATATGTGCATGTCGCTGGCGTGGATTGATTTCCCCTGAGCGTGTCGCTGAGCTGGCTGAAGAGGCCAGACAGGAGGGATGTGAGGTGGATATTGTAGACGATTTGTGTGAATTGATGCAAGAGGGCGACGAACAGACGATGAATCGGATAGGCGAAGGCCGGATAGCAGCCTGTCATGAGCGGGCTGTCAGGAGTCTGCTGGACTGGCGCGGACTGGAGGCAAAGGAGCTGATAAACCTTCGTGAGGGCTTCGGAAATCCTGGGCCTGGGAATGATGCCTGGTACCCGACGATTGACAAGGACCGCTGTACGGAGTGCGGCAAGTGCTTTGATTTCTGTCCGTTTGGCGTATATGAGATGGTCGACGGCCGTGTCAGGGTGATGCACCCAACCCATTGTAAGAACAATTGTCCGGCCTGCGCGCGCAACTGTCCTTCGGAGGCTATTATATTCCCCAAATACGGGCGGAGCCCTATCAATGGCGGTGTTGAGCATGAGGAGCAGGCGCTTCGTGTGGACCACTCGACGCTCTATGCCGATGCGCTGAGGACACGACTGGTGGAGCGACGAAACGCGGGAACACCATTGTTTAAAGTGAAGAGTGAAAAGTGAAGAGTGAAAAGTGAGGATGGTACTGAGTGACTATACATCGCTTTTGAAGATTACCGGACGTGTGGCTAGAGGGACGACACCGCGACTGCTGTGGAAGTTCGTCAGGAATTTCGGGTTGCGAAATCTCTCGAACATGGCTGCCTTCGAGCGGCGTATGCAGCGTGGCGAGCCTTTTTTCCCTGCCTTCGTGATGATTTCGGTAACCGAGGCCTGCAATCTGGCCTGCTCGGGCTGCTGGGTGACGCAGGGTGGCAAGAAGCACCTGACGGCGGAGCAGCTCGACGGCATCATCCGTCAGTCGAAGTCGCAGGGCAGTTATTTCTTCGGAATCCTTGGCGGTGAGCCACTGATGTATCGCGGACTCTTCGATGTGCTTGAGCAGCATCCCGACTGTTATTTCCAGCTGTTCACCAATGCCACGCTCATTACGCCCGAAGTGGCTCAGCGGATGAACCGTCTGGGCAACGTGACCCCCCTGATCAGCATTGAGGGCTTGCGTGAGGAGAGCGACCGCCGGCGTGGCAGAGACGACGTGTATGAACGGACGCTGCAGGGGCTGCGGGCCTGTCGCGAGGCGAAGCTCATCTTCGGCGTGGCCGCCAGTATCTGTAAGTCGAACTTCGACGAGCTGGTGAGCCGTAAGCATTTAGAGGACTTGGCCCGTGAGGGTGCCGCCTTCATGTGGTACTACATCTATCGCCCTGTGGGTGCCGATGCCCATCCTGAGAATGCGCTCAGCAAGGAGCAGATACGAGGGCTTCGGCAGTTTATCGTTGAGCAGCGCCGCCATGCGCCGCTCATCATCATCGATGTCTATTGGGGTGCCGACGGCAAGGCCATCTGTCCCGGAGCCACGGGCATGAGCCACCACATCTCGCCGTCGGGCTATGTAGAGTTCTGTCCGCCGCTGCAGATGGCGATGGAGCATTTGAATGCCGACGGTAGTAATCTTGTGGAAATCTGCCAGCGGTCGGCGTTCCTGGCCGGGCTGCGCAAGATGATTGCCGAGACCACCCGTGGGTGCATACTGATGGAGAATCCCGAGCGGCTGGCCGACTTCCTTGAGGAGCAGGGTGCACTTGAGACCACCACGCGGGCCACGTTTATGGACGAGCTGCGGCGCATGCGCCCTGTGCCCGGTCACGATATGAAGGAGGATGCTATTCCTGAGAAGAGTCCGCTCTACAGGATGCTGCAGAAACGTTATTTCTTTGGATTCGGAGCCTATGGATAGAGTGATACCGTCAACACGCCAAGAGCGAGAGCGACTGCGCCGGCTGGCCCACGATTTCGTCAGCGACAAGGCGCTTCAGCCGCCCGTGCCATTGAGCGACCTTGAAGAGCTGGCCACAGCGCTGATCAAGGCGTATCAGTTGGACGAGGGGCTGCGCGACTGGCTGATGGTGGAGCTGCACAATGGCGTGTGGCTGCCCATGGTGGCGAGCATCCCCTACGAGCGGCGACTGTTGCTGTTGCCGAAATGTCTGCGCGACAGTGGGCGTTGCGAGGGTGAGATGGATGACCTTGGGCTGCTCTGTCATCGTTGCGGCCGCTGCGTCATTCCCGACCTCCAGACCCTGGCCGACCGTCATGGCGTACTCTCATTAGTGGCCGAGGGCTTTACGTCGGTCATCGAGCTGATACGCCAGCACGTGGTCGATGCCGTCATTGGCGTCAGTTGTCTCGACTCGCTTGAAAAGGCATTCCCCTTGTTGGTCAGTCATGCAGTGCCGGGCATTGCCGTTGCCCTGAACGACGGGGGGTGCAAGGACACGCATGTGGATGCGGACTATGTGATGGAACTGTTGCCGCAGCTGAGTGCGGAGACCATCACGCTGCTCGATTACGATGCTATCCGCGAAAAGGTAGACCAGTGGTTTACCCCCGAGGCATTGGCGTCGGTGCTGACACCAGCCACCGACATCACTACGCGGGCTTCGCTGGAGTGGATGCTCAGTGGGGGCAGCCGTTGGCGCCCGTTCCTTCTGGCTGCCGTCTATGCTGCCATCTGTAAGCCGCGCCCGCTGGTATTGCCCGACGAGGTGATGCGCGCTGCCGTGGCCGTCGAGTGCTTCCACAAGGCCTCGCTGGTGCATGACGATATACAAGACCAGGATCCTGAGCGCTATGGACAGCCCACCGTGCATATACGCTATGGCGAGGCGATGGCCATCAATATCGGCGACCTGCTGTTGGGCGAGGGCTACAGGCTGCTCGCTTCGCTGCAGAACAAGGAACTGTTAGGCGTGGTGGCTCGTGCTCACGTCAGCCTGTGTCTGGGACAAGGAGCCGAACTGGCCTGGCAGCCTGGGCAGAAGGTGACCATCGACGAGGTGCTGCAGATATTCCGGCAGAAGACGGTGCCTGCCTTCGAGGTGGCGTTGTCGTTAGGACTGCTCTCGGCCGGCGGCAGTCAGCATACGGCCCGTGTGCTGCATAATTATTCGGAAGCCTTAGGCATTTCCTATCAGCTGAAGGACGACCTGGCCGACATCTACCGCGAACAAACCGAGAAGCCATCGGTCGTGCAAGCCCTTCGCTGGCAGCATCCCGATGCTTCGGATGAGGATATTAAGAACGAGGTGACTGCGCTGATAGAGGAATACCACACCCGTGCCCTCACCTCGTTGACAGAGATTGATACCTTCGAACTGAAGCGGCTGCTGTTTCAGGCGACGGAGAAAATCTTGGAGAAGTGAGAAGTGAAAAGTGAAAAGTGAAGAGAGAGAATGGGAAGGTCGGTATCATATCATCTGCTGCAGACGCTGAAGCGTGGGGCTGAGAGACTCGGTGATGAGGCTCGGCAGCAGGTGTGCCGCTACGTGATGAGCCAGCGCGACGAGAGCGAGGCTTTCATGAATCGTGGCGGTCGGGCAGACCTTTACTATACGCTGTTCGGATGGATGCTCTGCTATGCGCTGGGCATCAGTTCCGACGGCAGTCGAAGGAAAGCCTATTTGGCAACCTTTGATACGCCTCGACTCAATGAGCTTTACCAGACGGTGCTGACGCTCTGCCGGATGCTCGACCGTCTGCTGTCGCTGCCCCGCTTTACGCCAGATGCTGTCCTTCGCTTGGCGGCTGACGACGAACCATTGCAACGATTCTTTGTGACCTATCAGCGGCATGGTAGCGGAGGAGGTACTAACGCATGGGCAGCCCGTCTGGTGACGGCTGACGGGGCGGATGCAGCACTTCGACAGCGGCTGCTGGATATGCAGCATGAGTCTGGCGGATTCCTGGCTCACGAGGGTGCCCCCATGCCCGACTTGCTGAGTACGGCAGTTGCGGTGTTTGCCCTCAGCCAGCAGCATGTCAGCCTGCCCTACGATGTACATCCGTTTATCGAAGCACACTGGCAGGAAGATGGCAGTTTTGTAGCCACGCTGCTCGACGAATACGGCGATGTGGAATATATGTTTTATGGATTATTGGCCATCGGGAGCCTATGACGACAGAAGAGAAAAGACAGATATTATTAGCTGACGCCACAGAGCGACTGCTCAAGATGCGACGCGAAGACGGCATGTGGGAAGGCCACTTGTCGAGCAGCGCCATCTCTACTGCCGTATCTATATTTGCGCTGAGCGTCATCGACCGTCAGGAGTATGCCCACGAGATAGGGAAGGGCCTGTGCTGGCTGCTCGACACCATGAAGCCAGAAGGGTCATGGGGCGACAGCGTGGAGAGTCCGGCTAACATGACGGCGACACTGCTCTCATACACAGCGCTCAGCCATCTCGGAAAGGTGCCTGCAGCAACAGAAAACTATATCCGTGAGACATTAGGCTGGCGCAACGAGGAGCAGCTCGTGAACGGCGTGCTCGCCTATTACGGCCGCGACCTGACCTTCTCTGTGCCAATCCTGATGATGTGTGCCCTGGCGGGCATCGTCAGCGACTGGAAGCGCATTCCGCCATTCCCGTTCGAACTGGCTGTGCTGCCGCAGCGCACATTCCGGTTCCTGAACCTGCCAGTGGTCAGCTACGCCATACCGGCGCTGATTGCTGTGGGCATCTTGCAGAACCGTCGCCGCCGCACATGGTTGAGCGGTGTGCGCGAGTGGCTGGTGCCCAAGGCCCTGCGGGTGCTCACCCGTTTGCAGCCAGAAGATGGCGGCTTCTTGGAGGCGGCACCTCTGACGGCTTTCGTGTCGATGTGCCTGGCAGAAGCCGGTCTGAAGAACCATCCTGTGACATTGGCCTGTGCCCGATTCCTGCGTCGCACGCTTCGCGAAGACGGTGCGTGGCCCATCGATACCAATCTGGCGGGCTGGGTGACGTCGCTGAGTTGTCGGGCACTCGGCCATCGGTTGTCAGCCGACGAGCGGAAGGCTCTTGCTGATACTATACGCGGCAACGCCACCCGACAGCAGCATCCCTTTACGGGTGCCCCGGCTGGTGGCTGGGGATGGACGAACCTTTCCGGCAGCGTGCCCGACGGCGACGATACCTCTAGCGCACTCGTGGCACTCCACACACTGCTCGACGGACAGTACGTTCCTGAAGTTGGGGCTGGCGTTGACTGGCTCATCCGTCTGCAGAACCGCGACGGCGGTATGCCTACCTTCTGCCGGGGATGGGGCAAGCTGCCCTTCGACCGCAGCACGCCCGACATCACTGCCCACGCCATCTTGGCTATGAGTCTTTGGAAAGACGCCTTACCCTTAGAACAGCAACCCCGCTGCCAGAAGAGCATCGACCGCATGACGGCGTGGATCAGAAAGACCATGTCGAAGGAAGGAGCCTGGATTCCGCTTTGGTTTGGCGACCAGGATGCTACAGACGAGAAGAACCCCGTCTACGGGGCAGCCACCATCATCGACTATCTGCAGACTGCGGACATCGCCATGACACCAGCGGCCAAGGACTTCCTCTTGTCGTGCCAGAACGCTGACGGCGGCTGGGGCGGCAACAAGGGCGTAGCATCGAAGGTGACGCTCACCGCCAAGGCCCTCTGTGCGCTCAGCCATTATCGGTCGGAGTGTGACGAGGCCATCCGCCGTGGCGTTGACTATCTCTGCCGTCAGTATGAGGAAGGCACGCTATATCGGCGCGAGCCCATCGGCCTTTACTTCTCGCGACTCTGGTATTCGGAGGAGTTGTATAACTATACCTATTTGATATTAGCGCTACGACAGTATGAATAAAACCAAAGCCATAACCCTCGCCACCGTCGCCCTGTGGACAGCAGTGCTCATAGGCTGGCACTGGTATGACCCCAGCAAGGGACTGACCAAGTTCGAGCCTGGTGCCGACAAGCGTCCGCCAGGCAGTGAGCGCAAGGCCGACGATGTAGTAATAGGTGAGTTCTTTATGAAGGGCGACGCTCCAGCCCCCACGCAGGGCGAGGATGTCTGGCCGGGATTCCGAGGTCCCGACCGCTCGAACATCGTGAGTCACGCTGTGCCGATCAAGCTGGCGGAGGGCGACTTCCAGGAACTATGGTCCGTTGAGACGGGCGAAGGTCATGCGGCACCAGCCGTCTGGCGAGGGCGTGTCTATGTGCTCGACTACAACGAGCAGCTGTCGAGCGACGCCTTGCGCTGCCTCGACCTGAAAACGGGTGAGGAACTGTGGCGACGCTGGTATCGCGTTCCCATGAAGCGCAACCACGGTTTCAGTCGGACGATTCCTGCCATTACGGCCGACGGACGGGTGGTGACGATAGGGCCTGAAGGTCATGTGATGTGCTGCAACGGTGAGACCGGCGACCTGTTGTGGACAATGGACTTGAAGAAGCGCTTCGCGACCGAGATTCCTTTCTGGTATGCCGGTCAGTGTCCGCTGATCATGGACGATGAACTCGTCGTAGCCCCTGCAGGCAAGGACACGCTGATGGTGGGACTCGACGTGGCAACAGGCCACGTGCGCTGGGCTACGGCGAACGACAAGAAGCTGAAGATGTCGCACTCGTCGGTGATGCCGATGACCTTGGGTGGCAAACGGACGCTGGTGTATGCGGGTATCGGAGGCGTCTGCGGTGTGTCGGCTGAAGGCAGCGACAAGGGCAAGATGCTCTGGTTCACGGACGGCTGGCAGCCATCGGTCATTGCACCGTCGCCCCTGCAACTGAGCAGCAATCAGATATTCCTCGTGGCTGGCTACGGTGCCGGCGGCGGACTGCTACAGGTGAGCCAGTCGGGCGGTTGGCAGGCAAAGGTGACCGATCAGTACAAGGCCGACAAGGGCATGAGCAGTGAGCAGCAGACGCCGATACTCTACAAGGGAAGCGTCATCACTATCCTGCCAAAGGATGGTGGCGGCATGCGTGAGCGCATCAGCATTTACCACCCTACGGACCTGCATCGTGCCGTGTGGAACTCTGCCAGCGACGAGCGTTTCGGACTGGGGCCCTATCTGGTTATCGACGGCCGGCTGTTTGCACTGAAGGAGGACGGACAGTTGTTTGTCTATGAGATTGGCGAGCGGCAGATGAAGCTGCTGCATAAGCAGACGGTTATTAAGGACGGAGCAGATGCGTGGGGGCCGATGGCCTATGCCGACGGCATGCTCTTGCTGCGCGATGCCAAAACGGTGAAATGTGTCAGAATAAGTCAGTAAGAATATGGAACAGGAAATGAACAAGATGACGAGGCGCAGGTTTCTGCAGGTGGGAGGCTCGCTGGCCTTAGGCGCAGTCTTCGTTGGCGTCATGGGGCGCAGTCTGTGGAAGCTGCTGACCAATCCGGCGGAAATCTTCTATGATGCCAAGGATACCAAGCGGACAAAGGACATGCTGGAGAAGGCGCAGTTTGTTTCGCCCTATCGCCGTACGTTCGGCTTTATGGCTCCCGATGAGATTATGGCGCTCGAACTGATGGGCGACCAGATTTTGGTGGCCACACCTAATAATATCTACTGTTATGGTCTCGACGGCAGTCTGAACGAGAATTTCCCGGTTCGCAGCGATGTGCGCGATATGGCGGTGTACAAGGACCGGCTGTATCTGCTGTTCCCGTCGCGTATCGAGGTGTACGACGCGAAGGGCACCGAGGTGCAGGAATGGGAGGCTTGCAGCGATGATGCCGACTATTGTTCGCTGACGGTGTTTGAGGGTGGCGTTTTTGTTACCGATGCTTCGGCGAAGAGCATCTGCCAGTATCATCTCGATGGCTCGCTGGCGCGGTTTATCAAGAGTCCGAACGGCTTTGTGGTGCCGAGCTATTCGTTTGGCATTACCAACATGGGCGGGCGGGTGTTCTGCTCAAATCCCGGGCGGCACCTCGTAGAGCAATATACGGCCGACGGCGAGTATGTCGGTGCGTTCGGGAAGTCGGGTGCTGGTGCCGGTGAGTTCAGCGGCTGTTGTAACCCTGTGCAGATAACGGTGACGAAGGCAGGCGAACTGCTGACCAGCGAGAAGGGAATGCCCCGCATCAGTTGCTATGGCAGCGACGGCACGTTCCGTAGTGTTCTGCTCGATGACAAAGCTCTTGGTGGCGGTCATGCTGCCTATGATGTGCGTGTCCTTGACGACAAGCTGATTGTGGCAGGTGGCAAGAAGATTTCGGTATTCCAATACGACGACCGTCGCTCGGCCCAGACGCTCTGTGGTGCATGTACGGTTGATTGCCCTATGAAAGTATAAGTGAGGAATGAGAAATGAGAAATGAGAAATGAGTAGTAAGGAGATGAGTAGTCCGATGGCGCGGCGAGAGTTCCTGCGCAAGTGCGGGGCGCTGCTGGCAGGCGGCTCCCTGGCAGCTGTTGGGGGCGTGCTTGCCACGAAGGCATCAGCCAAGGAGGGCGAGATGATGTGGCAGATAGACCCTGAGAAGTGCCTGCAGTGTGGACGCTGCCAGACGGAGTGTGTGCTGCCTGTGTCGGCGGTGAAGTGTTTCCATGCCAATCAGGTGTGCGGTTACTGCGACCTTTGTGGTGGCTACTACCGTGCTAATGTGAAGGAGCTGAACACGGCGGCCGAGAACATGATGTGTCCCACGGGAGCCATCACCCGTCTGTTTGTTGAGGAGCCGTATTTCGAGTACACCATCGACGAAAGCCTCTGCAACGGCTGTGGCAAGTGCGTGAAGGGTTGCTCGTCGTTTGGCAACGGCTCGCTGTTCCTGCAGATTCAGCAGGAGCTCTGCCTGAACTGCAATGAGTGTAAAATATCGAAGGTCTGCGTGAGCGGGGCTATCCAGCGGGTACCCGTCAGTCAGGGCTATAAACTAAAGGATCATGCTTAGAATACTTGCTGTTGCACGATTCCCGAAGCCGGACTTCACTTCGGGCTATCAGTATCCTGAGATTATCCACGGGATGCCTTGGGAGACGTTCTGGTCATGGGTTGACGTAGTGTTGCTCGTTGGATTGATGAGCCTTGTGGCGTGGGCGGTTCATCGTAGGCCCAGCCGTCGTATTATCTTTGCCGTCAGCGTGGTGTCGGTGTTATATTTCGGTTTCTTCCGCACGGGGTGCGTCTGTAGCATCGGCTCGATACAGAACGTGGTGCTGGCTTTGGGGGACAGCAGTTACCGGTTGCCGTTGGTCGTGCTGGTGCTGTTCCTGTTGCCGCTGTTTTTTGCCTTGTTCTTCGGCAGGGTGTTTTGTGCCGGTGTCTGTCCGATGGGTGCGCTGCAGGAGTTGGTCAATGTGCGCAATTTCCGCATTTCGCGTGCTGTGGCTTCTGCACTGAGTTTCTTTCCATGGATTTATTTGGGCTTTGCCATTCTCTATGCTGCTACCCGAAGCCAGTTTATCATCTGCCGTTTTGACCCCTTCGTCCCTATCTTCCGCTTGAGTGGCGATGTGGGAATGATCGTCTTCGGCGTATCGTTGCTGGTGCTGTCGGTTTTTGTCGGCCGGCCGTTCTGCCGGTTCCTCTGTCCTTACGGTGCTATTCTTGGTGTTGTAAGCAGCGTGGCAACGAAGCGGGTGGAGGTGACGAAGAAGGCGTGTATCAACTGCACGCTCTGCCACAACGCCTGCCCCGTGGATGCTATTCGCGAACCTTACGCCAACAAGGGCGGTGAGCGCCGGATGAAAGGAGTTCGCCGCGTGCTGCTCTATCTCGTGATGCTGCCCTTGCTTACTTTCGGTGGCGGCTGGCTGCTGTCGAGTCAGAGCGATACACTCAGTATTGCCCATCGTGATGTGTACCTCTACACACTGTTGCAGAACGATTTCAATAACGAAGATATACCTGTTGAGGTGGAGGCTTTCCACGAGATGGGACGCTCAATGGAAGATTTGGAGGCATCGGTCGTCAGTGTACGCGAAAGCTACTATCGCTGGGCTTGGCTGGCCGGCGCCCTTATCGGTTTCGTGCTGGGGTGTAAGCTTATCCGTCTTTCCGTAAAACGTACCCGCAAGACATACGAGATAGAGCCTTCGGCCTGTGTGGCCTGCGGCAAGTGCTTTGATTATTGTCCACAAAATATAGCTGTGAAAAATGAATAGGAATGTATATAGAAACGTGGCCTTGGTGACAGTGGTGTTTGCACTGGCACTATTGGTGATGATGGGGGTGAGCTGGGTGCAGATGCGTCAGACGACGCCGCTCCAGACAGAGGTGATGGAGACGTTGAAGCAGCTCAACGAGAGTAACACCGAGAATGCGGAGCTGGCAGACGAGATACGCCAACTGGATTTGCTTTCGAGAAAGGCGTACTTCACGCAAGAGAGCCATCTGAAGACCGGTGCTTGGATACTCTGCGGGATGGCTGTGGTAATCGGCCTGAGTCTCCGCATGTACTTCAAAGACTCGAAAAATCTGCCGGAGAAGGAACTTGACCCCATTGACGAGTGGATGACAAAGAGCAACGCCCGAAAGTATATAGGGTGGGGCGTCGGCGGACTGGCAGCGGCCTCAGTGCTGTTTGCCCTGTTCACGTCGGACACGGTACGAGGATGGATGATTAAGACGGGCGAGGCGCCGCTGCTGGCAGCGGCAGATTCCGTCCATGTTCCAGATTCTGCCAGCACTGCCCCAGCTGTAGCTGAGGCTGCTAGCGACACGGTGAAGACAGACAGCACCCTTGTGGCTGAAGCTGAGGAACCCGCAGACTCTTTCCCAACACCCAAGCTGACCTCGAATGCCTTCCGCGGCAACAACTCATCGGGCCGTTCGTCAGCGCGCGGCATTCCCACGTCGTGGAACCTGAAGAGCGGCAAGAACATCCTTTGGCAGAAGTCGGTTCCCAAGCATGGCTATAACTCGCCGGTTATCAACGGAAGGAACATCTTCCTGACCGGAGCCGACGCCCAAGCCCGCGAACTCTATTGCTTCGACCTGTGGACGGGAGAGCTGCGCTGGACTGTGAAGGCCGACGGTATCAGCGGTTCGCCCTCGACGATGCCCCAGGTGAACGACGACACGGGACTTGCAGCCTCGACCGTTGCCACCAACGGCAAGCAGGTGTGCGCTATCTTTGCTACGGGCGACGTCGTCTGTGCCGACATGGACGGCAAGCGGCTGTGGGCTAAGAACCTCGGTGTGCCCGACAATCACTATGGCTTTGCCTCGTCGCTGCTGATGTACGGTAATGAACTGATTATACAGTACGACAACAACTCGAATGCCAAGATCATTGCCCTCAGCGCGGCCAATGGCAACCAGCTGTGGAGCAAGAGCCGTAAGGACAAGATAGCGTGGAGCTCGCCTATTATCGCCAAAGCTGGAGGTCAGCAGGCCGTCATCGTGATGGGCAATCCCGCCATTACGGCGTATAGCGCTTCGAATGGTGCTGAGCTCTGGCGCGTGGAGTGCATGAGCGGTGAGGTAGGCAGCAGTCCCTGTGCATCGAACGGCATCATTTACGGTGCCAGCGAGTATGCTACGTGTGT
>JAEEGJ010014264.1_pt1 | contig 18915 bp, 19 predicted proteins | sample 8958761 | NCBI WGS metagenome assembly JAEEGJ01 (sample SAMN16246546, study PRJNA631951) | gut metagenome | biome: gut microbiome; feature: rumen; material: RS-attached | host: Bos | place: Iran: Karaj | collected 2018-10
CGCCTGTTCTCCGCTCCGCCGATGCCCCCTTTGCTTCAGCGCCCGCCGCACCGGGGTGCAGGGGCGGAGCCCCGCCGCGCTCTTTCCCCGGTTTCTCTCGCGTCAGAGAAACCGGGCCGCCGGAGGCAATCTGCGACGGGGAAACAACCACATTCAACGGCTTCAGTCCCGCATCTGCCCCTCATCAGTCCTCCGCCTTGCGTGAGTCGGCGGAGGCCAGCTTCCCCCAGGGGAAGCCAGACCGCTGCGGCGGGAGGGACAGAAGCTCTCCCGTTAGAGCTGCTAGTTGTTACGCTCCCGACCTCACCGGCTTCCGTGAGACGCCGGAGGGGAGGCTGCCGCACGCTGGAGACGGTGAACTGTACGGATCAGCACCCTGAAAAGCCATTGCGCTTTGCCTGCAGCACCGTCAGTGACGGCAGACTTGCGTCCCGCACCCGCTTGTTCTCCGCCGCGTCAGTCCCCCCTTCGCTTCAGCGTCCGCCGCGCCGGGGTGCAGGGGCGGAGCCCCGCCGCGCTCTTTCCCCGGTTTCTCTCGCGTCAGAGAAACCGGGCCGCCGGAGGCAATCCGACGAGAATACCGGCAGAAACGAATGATATTGCCGCTGCCCGTTCCCGCCCTATCCTCCAATGCCCCGCAGGGCAATTCATGACGCGAAGCGTCCATTCACGTTCCGGAGGAACCATTCACGCCCGCCAGGCGCAATTCATGGGTCCGGGGCATAGGATGGACCGGCAGGACGCCGGGAGGAGATGGATCCGATTCGGGGCGGGAAGCGGTCTCGGGCCGCCGCCTTTTTCCTTTCCGGTCCTGCCCATTCTTGCGTGAATTGGGGGAATACCCGTTGAATGATGCCTATATCGGCCTCCGCTCCCTCACCTATGCCCAGCGGGCGGCCCGGTTCCTGTCCGGCCTGGGGATGCCCGCCTCCGCCGCCCGGGCGCCCTGGTCCGGTACCTGCGCCTATGCCGTGCGACTGCGCCGGGGAGACCTGGAAAAAGCGGTGGAGCGGCTGCGGGGGGCGGACTTCCTTCCGGGCCGGATCTGGCTGCGGGAGGGGAACGGAAGTCTGCGGGAGGCGGCGCCGTGATCTATCTGGACAACGCCGCCACCACGCTGCAGAAGCCTGCCTCCGTTTACCGGGCTGTGGAGCGGGCCATGCTGACCCTGGCCAGTCCGGGCCGGGGAGGATATCCCGCCGCCATGGCGGCGGCGGAGGAAGCGTACCGCTGCCGGGAAACGGCGGCGGCTCTTTTCGGTTTATCGGAGCCGGAGCGGGTGGTCTTCTGCCAGAACGCCACCCACGGCCTGAACATCGCCATAAAAGCCCTGGCCCGTCCCGGGGAGAGGGTGGTGATCTCCGGCTATGAGCACAACGCCGTGCTCCGGCCCCTCCGGGCGCTGGAGGCCCGGATCCGGGTGGCCGCCGCACCGCCCTTCGAACCGGCTGCGGCGGCGGAGGCTTACCACCGGGAACTGAAGCAGGGGGCGGCCCTGGCGGTGGTGAACCACGTCTCCAACGTGTTCGGCTGCATCCAGCCGGTGGAGGAGATCGCCGCCCTCTGCGGGGAGCGGGGGATCCCGCTGATCGTGGACGCCTCCCAGAGCGCCGGCGTCCTGCCCCTGCGGCCGGAGGAATGGAACGCGGCTTTCGTGGCCATGCCCGGGCACAAGGGCCTGTACGGCCCCCAGGGCACCGGCCTGCTGCTGGTGGGGAGACAACCCGGGGACAGGCGCATCCGCACCCTGATGGAGGGCGGTTCGGGCAGCAGCCCCAGGGAGCCGGATATGCCCGACTGGCTGCCGGACCGGCTGGAGGCAGGTACCCATAATATGCCCGGCATCGCCGGCCTGCGGGCGGGGCTGGAGTTTGTGAAGCGTCTGGGGCCGGAGGCCATCCTGGCCCATGAGGAAAAGCTCGTTCATCTGGCGGCGGAGCTCCTGGGGGAAAATCCCCGGCTCCGGGTCTTCGCGGCGGCGGAACCTTTTCGACAGGGCGGCGTCCTCTCCTTTCAGGTGAAGGAAATGGACTGCGAGACGGCGGCGGAGCGGCTGGCGGAGCGGGGGTTTTCCCTGCGGGCGGGGCTCCACTGCGCCCCCCTGGCCCACGACACGGCGGGAACGGGGAAGGAAGGAACGGTGCGCATGAGCGTGTCCGCCTTCAGCCGGGAGAGTCACGTGCGCAGACTGGCAAAAGCCCTGGAAAACTTATGACCAAACGCGGAAATCGCTTGTCAAGCGGAAGCGGATAAGATATAATATAAGTTAGCACTATAGGTCCTGCCGCGGGCAAAACCCCTGCGGCGGGACAGACAGAAAGAAAGGGGGAAGTCCGAATGGGTTTTTGGAACATGCTTCTGAGCCTGATCAGGACCATACGGATCAACGACGTGATCGACATGGCGATCATGGCTTTCCTCCTGTACAAGATCCTGTACTTCCTGTCCCGGACCGGTTCGGGCAGGGCGCTGCGGGGGCTGCTCCTGATCATCGTGGCCATGCTCATCGCCAGGAAGCTGGACCTGTACATGTTCAACTACGTCTTCGGCAAGGGCCTGGAACTGGGGGTCCTGATCCTGCTGATCGTATTCCAGCCGGAGGTCAGGGCCATGCTGGAGAAGGTCGGCGCGGTGACGCGGTTCATCCCCGGCTCGGAGCGCTCCAAGGAGCTGGGCGGATGCGTCGAGGAAGTGGTGAAGGCCTGCGATCCCCTTTCCAAAACCAAGACCGGCGCCCTGATCGTCTTCGAGCGGGACAATGATCTGAACGAGGAGATCCAGACCGGCGTCCTCATCGACGTGGAGACCCGGTCCATCCTCCTGCAGCATATTTTCGACAAGAACACCGTCCTGCACGACGGCGCGGTGATCATCCGCAACGAGCGGATCTATGCGGCCCGCTGCCGTCTCCCCTCCAGCAAGCGGCTGGACCTGCCCCAGCGGTACGGCATGCGCCACCGGGCGGCCCTGGGGATGAGCGAACACTCCGACGCGGCGGTGGTGATCGTCAGCGAGCAGACGGGGGAGATCAGCTTTGCCCTGAATGGGGAGATCTATCCCGATATCACCCTCAGCGAACTGGAAAGCCGGCTGGATCAGTGCCTGATGCGCAGCCAGGATACCGAAAGCGGGGAGGAAGGTCTCCGCGCCATGCTGAAAAACCGGGTCGCCGCTCTCCGCAAGAAGCTGGCTCCGGTAAAGGAAGACGAGAATGAAGACCATCAAGAAGATCGCCAGTAGCCGCGCCCTGTATATCGTCCTGGCCTGCATCCTCTCCGTGATCCTGTGGCTGTACGTGGCGTCCTATGCCAATACGGACATGGAGGCGGAGCTCACCGGGCTGGAGATCAACTATGTGGGCGGAGACGATATCCTTCGGGACCGGAAGCTCCTGGTCACGGAAAAGGATCAGCAGAGCGTCAGCCTCACCATCCTGGGCAAGCGGAACGTGGTCTCCGCCATCAATAAGGACGAGGTGGAGGTCAGCGTGGACCTGACGGATATCCGCAGCACCGGCGTATACGAAAAAGTCTATACCGTCACCTTCCCGGCCAGCGTCAAGGAGGACGCGGTCCTCATCGTCAAGCGCAGTCCGGAGTACGTCACCGTGAATATCGACAACCTCATCACCAAGCCCGTGGAGGTCCGGGGGGACTTCGAGGGCAGCGTGCAGGACGGCTATATGCAGGAGCCCATCGTCTATGAGCCCGCCACCGTCATGGTCTCCGGGCCGGAGGAGATCGTTTCCCATATCGCCTGCGCCAAGGTGGTGCTGGACCGGGAGAACCTGAACCGCACCGTCACCGGCACCGTGAGTTACACCCTGCTGGATTACGAGGAGAAGGCGGTGGATACGCAGGAGCTGAGCATGGACGTGGAGGAGGTCCGGTACACCATCCCCATCGTCATGGTGAAGGATATCGTCCTCACCGTGGACCTCATCGAAGGGGGCGGCGCCAAGGCGACCAACGCCGTGGTGGAGGTCAAGCCCAACGTCCTCACCGTCACCGGCGACGCGGAGCTCATCCAGGGCATCAACCAGATCACCCTGGGTGCCATCGACCTGGCGTCCTTCGAGCAGACCTATACCGCGACCTATCCCATCCCCCTGCCCAACGGGGCGGAGAACCTCACCGGGGACAAGGAAGCCATCGTCACCGTCAATATCCGCGGCCTGGCTTCCCGGCACATCCTCACCACCAAGATCAGCTTTACCAACGTCTCCGAGGGGTATGTGGCCAACCCCATCACCCAGTATAAGGAGGTCGTCATCCGGGGACCGGAGGAGATCATCTACCTGGTGGCGCCGGACAACGTGCAGCTGGTGGCGGACCTGAGCGAGTACGGCAACGCCGTGGGCCGGTACAGCGTGCCCACCGCCGTGTACATCACCGGATTCAACGAAGTCGGCGTGGTGGAGGGGAACTACAACGTGGTGGTCTCCCTGGAGCCTGAGCCGGAGGAACCGCCGGAGGAGCTTTCCGGGGAAGAACCGGAGACCGGCGGGGAGGAAGGACCGTGACCCGCACCGGCGTGATCCGGGAGGTGTGCGGAGACGGATACGCCCGGGTGGAGATCGCCATGCGCACCGCCTGCGGCCACAGCTGCGAGGATTGCGGCGGCTGCGCCCCCGGCTCACGGGAACTGGTGATCCGCGCGAAAAACCCCCTGGAAGCCGGAAGGGGAGAGTTGGTGGCCGTTACCGCCGGGACCGGAAAGGTGCTGGGGGCGGCGGCGCTGGTATACGTCCTCCCCCTGGTCCTGATGCTGGCGGCGGCGCTGGTCTGCGCTGCGGCGGGCGGGGGACAGACCCTCTGCGCGGCATGCGCCCTGGGAGCCCTGTGTGTGGGAGCGGCGGCGGCGGTGCTGCTGGGAAAGCTCCGGCAGAAGCGCAACCCCATGGAATATGTGATCACCCGGCGTTTTTCTCTGCCCCCGGCGGGGAACAATACCATCTGAACAGGAAGACAGAGCTATGATCTACAGTATGACCGGTTACGGCGGCGGGGACGGGCTCAGCGGAAAGACCGCCCTGCACGTGGAACTGAAAAGCGTGAACAACCGTTTCCTGGACACCTCGGTGCGCCTTCCCCGGAGCTGCTCCTTTGCGGAGGAGCAGGTGAAGAGCCTGGTCCAGGCCAGGGTCGGCCGGGGCAAGGTGGACGTGTTCGTCACCGTGGACAGCTCCCAGGAGGACGACGTTCAGGTGAAGCTGAACGAACCCCTGCTGAAAGCCTACAAGCAGGCGGTGGAGGAGATGGGGGAAAAATACCGCATCCCCAACGACATGGGCGCTTCCGCCTACAGCCGCATCCCGGATATCTTCATTCTGGAAAAGAAGGAGCTGGACCAGGAGGCCTTCCTGGCGGATCTGAGCCGGGTGGTGACGGAGGCGCTGGATACCCTCTGCGCCATGCGCGCGCGGGAGGGAGAACGGCTGAAAACGGATCTTCTGGGCAAGCTGGAGGAGCTGGAGGCCATGCGCCGGACCGTGGCATCCCGCAGCCCGGAGACCGTGCGGGAATACCGGGAGAAGCTGCTGGCCCGGATGCGGGAGGTGCTGGACACCCCGGGGATCGACGAGAGCCGCATCCTTACGGAAGCCGCCCTGTTCGCGGACAAGGTGGCGGTGGACGAGGAGCTGGTCCGGCTGGACAGCCACCTGCGGCAGTTCCGGGAACTGCTGGAGTCCGGCGGCGCCGTGGGACGGAAGCTGGATTTCCTCATCCAGGAGCTGAACCGGGAGGTCAACACCATCGGTTCCAAATGCGTGGACCTGGATATCACGAAGACCGTGGTGGAGATGAAGTCCACCATCGAGAAGATCCGGGAACAGGCCCAGAACATCGAATAGGGGAGCAGAATATGAAGCTCATCAATATCGGCTATGGGAACCTGGTCTCCGCCGGGCGGGTGATCGCCATCGTCAGTCCGGAGTCCGCCCCCATCAAGCGCATGGTCCAGGACGCCAGAGACAGCGGCAGCCTGATCGACGCCACCTACGGGCGGCGCACCCGGGCGGTGATCATTGCGGACAGCGGCCACATCATCCTCTCCGCCATCCAGACGGAGACCATCAGCAATCGCATCCTGGGCGGGGGAGACGGCGCCGCGATCCCGGAACGGGAGGAGGACGAGGAATGAAGAGGGGAAAGCTCATCATCATTTCCGGTCCCTCCGGAGCGGGAAAGAGCACCATCGTCCGCGCCCTCATGGCCCAGTCCCCCGGGGCCTTCTTCTCCGTATCCGCCACCACCCGGGCCATCCGTCCCGGGGAGGAGGACGGGGTGGATTACCACTTTGTGACCCGGGAAGCGTTTCGGGAGCTGATCCGCACGGACGGTCTGCTGGAATGGGCGGAATACGTGGGCAACTACTACGGCACCCCGGCAAAGCCGGTGCTGGATAAGCTGGAACAGGGGTTTGACGTGATCCTGGATATCGAGTCCCGGGGGGCCAGACAGGTCATGGACAAGTACCCGGAGGCCGTCAGCATCTTCGTCTGCGCTCCCAGCTTCGCGGAGCTGGAAAAGCGGCTCCGGGACCGGGGGACCAACACGGAAGAGGATATCCAAAGACGGCTGATCAAGGGACGGAGCGAATGCGAAAAAGCGGATATGTATACCTACCTGATCATCAACGACGATCGGGAAAAGGCCGCTGCGGAAGCCGCCGCCATCCTGACGGCAGAGCGCTGCAAGAATAAAGATCACCTTTCGGTGCTGAAGGGAGAATGAACCGTTATGATGCTGTATCCTTCCATGTCCACCCTGCTGAGCAAGGTGAAGAGCCGCTATATGCTGGTGAACGTCATCGCGAAACGTTCCCGGGATATTGCGGAGTACGCCGGCGAGGAGCATGTGAAGCTGGAAAAAAAGCCGGTTTCCATCGCCATTGACGAGCTGGCGGAGGGAGATTATATCGCCGTTGCCCGGAATTCGGGAACGAACGAAGAATAACCCGTGATCGCCCGCGTAGCCATCCATGAGGCCGGCTATGCCATGGATAAGCTCTATGCCTACGCGATCCCCGCGTCCCTGGAAGGGGAGGCGGCCGCAGGCAAGCGGGTCTCCGTCCCCTTTGCCCGGGGGAACCGGCGGCGGGAGGGAATGGTCTTCGCCCTGGAGGAGGAGAGCACTTATCCCGGCCTGAAGCCCATCGACGTGTGGCTGGATGAAAGCCCGGTCCTCAGTCCTGAGGAGCTTCGCCTGGCCCGCTGGATGAAGGCCCGGTTCTTCTGCACCTATTACGACGCCGTCAAGGCCATGCTCCCCGCCGGGGTCTGGCTGGTGGGGGAGGCGGTATGCACCCTCGCCGATCCCGGGGACCGGGAAGGGAACTACGCCGCGGCGGGAGAGCGGGAAGATCTGCGCACCCTGGTGGAGCTCCTGTACGAACAGGGGGGGAGCGCTTCCTGGCATACGGTCCGGTCTGCCCTGGGGAGACAGGCTTCCGCCGCCGCCGGCGCGCTGGAAGAAGCGGGGATCCTCACCCGGGTCCTGGAGCGGAAGCAGCGGGCTTCGGACAAGATCACTTCCACCGCCGTGCTGTGCGTCACCGCGGAGGAAGCCCTGGCCGCGGCGGAACGGAAACGGAGATCCGCCCCCCAGCAGGCGGAGCTCCTGCGGCTCCTCAGCGGGATGGGGGAGTGCTCCGGCAAGGAGCTGTGCTATTTCACCGGCGCCTCCATGCAGAGCCTGAAGGCCCTGGAGCGGGCGGGCTTCATCGAGCTCCGGCCCAGGGAGGAATTCCGCAGACCGGAGTTCCATCCCGGCCAGCGGCCGGATATGACGGAGCTGAACCGATGCCAGCAGGAGGCCTGCGATGCGCTCCTGCCCCTTCTTCGGGAGGGAAAGGCCTGCGCCGCGCTGCTCCACGGGGTCACGGGAAGCGGCAAGACCGCCGTCTATATCCGTCTGATCCGGGAAACGGTGGAACGGGGGAAACAGGCGCTGGTCCTGGTGCCGGAGATCGCCCTGACCCCCCAGCTCATGGCTACCTTTTATCAGCATTTCGGCGACCGGGTGGCCGTGCTGCACAGTTCCCTGAGCATCGCCCAGCGGTACGACGAATGGAAGCGCATCCGGAAGGACGCGGTGGACGTGGTGGTGGGCACCCGCAGCGCGGTGTTCGCCCCGCTGCACAGCCTGGGCCTCCTGATCCTGGACGAGGAGCAGGAGGGGAGCTACAAGTCCCAGAACGCCCCCCGGTACCATGCCCGGGATATCGCCAAGTACCGCTGCGCCGAGGCGGACGCCCTGCTGCTCATGGGTTCCGCCACGCCGTCGGTGGAGAGCATGTACGAGGCCAGATCCGGGAAATACGCCCTGGTGCGCATGGACAGCCGATACAATTCCCACCCCCTGCCGGAAGTGAGCATCGTGGATCTGAAGGAGGAGCTGAAGGCAGGCAACGGCAGCCCCCTGAGCCGGGCGCTGTGCCGGGAGATCGGCCTGAACCTGGAGCGGGGGGAACAGAGCATCCTGTTTCTCAATCGGCGGGGAGCCAGCAGCCTGGTGACCTGCCCCGCCTGCGGATACGTGTATTCCTGCCCCCGGTGCAGCGCCAGACTCACCTACCATATGGCGAACCGGCGCATGATGTGCCACTACTGCGGCTATTCCCAGCCCCAGGACCGGGCCTGCCCCTCCTGCGGCGGGACCCTGAGCTTTTCCGGCCTGGGCACCCAGCGGGTGGAGGAGGAGCTGAATAAACGATTCCCGGGAACGCCGATCCTGCGGATGGATACGGATACCGTCTCCGCCTCCCGGAGCCACGAGGTCATCCTGCGGGAGTTTGAGGAGAAAAAGGTCCCCATCCTGGTGGGCACCCAGATGGTGGCCAAGGGACTGGATTTCGGCAACGTGACCCTGGTGGGGGTGATCCTGGCGGATCAGTCCCTGTATGCCGGAGATTTCCGGGCACAGGAGCGCACCTTCAACCTGATCACCCAGGTGGTGGGCCGTTCCGGCCGGGGAGAGAAGACCGGCAGGGCGCTCATCCAGACCTATACCCCCCGGAACGAGGTGATCCTCTGCGCCGCCAGGCAGGATTACGACAGCTTCTACGCCGGGGAGATCGAAGCTCGGAAGCTGCTGCTGGCGCCGCCCATCCGTTCCCTGTATACCGTCACCGTTTCCGGCGGGGAGGAGGAACAGACGCTGCGCTGCGCATCCCAGCTGAAGACCGCCCTGGAGCGGGCGGGGGAAGGGCTCCCGGACCTGCGGGTGCTGGGACCGGCTCCGGCGGGGATCCTGCGGGTAAACAACCAGTTCCGCTACCGGGTCACCGTCAACGCCGCGCCCTCCGGCAAGGTGCGGGCGCTGATCGCTGCCGCCCTGCGGCAGTACGGGAGCGACAGGCAGAACCGCGGACTCACCCTGTACGGGGACGTGGACGCCATGGACAGCTGAGGAAAACAGCGGAAGCGCTGAGGCGACACCATGAATTGCCCTGCGGGGCATGGGGAAAAGGGACCGATCCGGCATAGCCCGGATTGTTTCCTCCGCAGCGTTCATCAGATTGCCTCCGGCGGCCCGGTTTCTCTGACGCGAGAGAAACCGGGGAAAGAGCGCGGCGGGGCTCCGCCCCTGCACCCCGGTGCGGCGGGCGCTGAAGCGAAGGGGGCATCGGCGCGGCGTAGAACAGGCGGGTGCGGGACGTGAGTCTGCCGTCTCTGACAGTGCTGCAGGCAAAGCTGAATGGCTTTTCAGGGTGCTAATCTGTACAGTTCACCGTTTCCTGCTGCTGCGGCCCCCTGCCTTCCCCCGGGGGGAAGGTGGCACGGCGCGGCTCACGGAAGCGCCGTGACGGATGAGGGGCAGATTCCGGCCAGACTAACGATTCACTAATGACATCCACAGGAATGACAGCGACAGGGAAAACACTTGATGCTTCGGACAGAAGCCGATATGACGAAAGGACCGCCCTCGGGCGGAGCGTGAGGATATGGGACTGAGAAAGATCATCCGCAAGGGCGATATCAGCCTGAAGAAGAAGAGCCGCACGGTGACGGAATTCAACGCCCGGCTGCACATCCTGCTGAACGATATGCTGGAGACCCTGAAGGATGCGGACGGCGTCGGTCTGGCAGCCCCCCAGGTGGGCGTGCTGCGGAGAGCGGTGATCGTGGCGGATATCAGCGGGGAGGAGCCGAAATACATCGAGCTCGTCAATCCCGAGATCGTGGCGGAGGAGGGCGAGCAGATCGGCCCGGAGGGCTGCCTCAGCCTGCCCAACATCTGGGGCGTGGTCACCCGCCCGGAAAAGGTGACCGTCAAGGCCCAGGACCGTTACGGCGAGCCCTTCACCCTGGAGGCGGAGGAGCTTCTGGCCAGGGCCTGCTGCCATGAGATCGATCACCTGAACGGGGTGCTGTTCGACGAGCTGGCGGACCGTTTCCTCTCCGAGGAGGAGATCCGGGAAATGACCGAGGGCGAAGCGGAATGAAGCTCCTGTTCATGGGCACCAGCGATTTTGCCCAGGCGTGCCTCCGGCGGGTGCTGGAGGAGGGCTGGGAGGTATGCGCCGTCTGCACGAAGCCGGACAGGCCCAGCCGCCGGGGCATGAAGTTCTCCGCCTGCCCGGTGAAGCTGGAGGCGGAAAAGGCCGGCCTGCCCCTGCTCCAGCCGGAGAGTCTCCGGGATCCTGCGGTGCAGGCGCAGCTTCGGGCTTACGGAGCGGATCTGTTCGTGGTGGTGGCCTATGGAAAGCTCCTGCCCAGGGCGGTGCTGGATATCCCGCCCCTGGGCTGCGTGAACGTGCACGGCTCCCTGCTGCCCAAATACCGGGGCGCGGCGCCCATCCAGTGGACGGTGCTGAACGGGGAGAAGGAAGGCGGCGTCTCCACCATGTTCCTGGAGGAGGGGATGGATTCCGGCAGCGTGATCCAGTCCGCCGGTCTGCCCCTGGAGCCGGAGGAGAGCTTCGGCAGCCTGTATGCCCGCCTCATGGCCCTGGGCGCCGACCTGCTTCAGAGCACCCTGAAGCGGCTGGAGGCGGGGGACCGAAGCAGCGTGCCCCAGGACGAGAGCCTGGCCACCTACGCTCCGCCCATCACCAAGGAGATGTGCCCCGTGGACTGGTCCCGCAGCCCCCGGGAGGCCGCCGCCCATATCTGCGGCCTGGACCCGAAGCCCGGCGCCACCGCGGTGTTCGGGGACGTGACCTTCAAGCTCTTTTCCCCCCGGGTCCTGGAGGGAAGCAGCGATCTGACCCCGGGCAACATCGTCGCCCAGGGAAAGGAAGGCCTGGATATCGCCTGCGGCGGCGGCATCCTGCGGATCCGGGAGCTCCAGGCTCCCGGCGGCAAACGCATGGCCGCGGCGGACTATCTCCGGGGCCATAAGCTGGGATGAACGGACGGGAGGCGGCGGTACGGGCCCTGCTGGCCTGGGAGAAGCGCGGCGCCTGGTCCGACGCTTATCTGGACGGGCTTTTCCGCCGGGAAAAGCTGCCGGAGCGGGAGCGGGCCCTGGCCCAGCGGCTCTGCTGCGGCGTGATCCAGAATCTCACCGCCCTGGACTTTTACCTGGCCCCCTATGTGCGGGGAAGCCTCCAGAGCCCGGTGCGGGCGATCCTCCGCTGCGCCGTATACCAGCTGGCTTTCCTGGACCGGATCCCCCCCTCCGCGGCGGTGGATACGGCGGTGGAAATGGCCAAATCCATGGCGAATCCCGCTGCGGCGAGGGTGGTGAACGCCATCCTTCGGCGGCTGACCTCCGCCCCTTTGCCCCCTCTTCCCCAGGGGGGAGATGCAGAGAGCCTGGCTGTCCGGTACAGCCATCCCCTGTGGCTCACCCAGCTCTGGCTGGACCGGCTGGGGGAGGCGGACTGCCGCCGTCTGCTGGCGGCGGACAATGAGATCCCCCCCACGGCGCTGCGGGTGAACCGCCTTCGGGGGACGGCGGAGGAGGTCTCCGCCGCCCTGACGGAAGAAAACGCCGTGTTTTCCCCTTTGCCGCCCCTGCCGGATTTCTTTGCCCTGAAGGAGGGCCGGGCGGCGGACCTGTCGGTCTTTCGCCGGGGAATGGTCACCGTGCAGGATCCCGCGGCGGCCCTGCCAGTGCTCTGCGCGGAAGTGAAGCCCGGGATGAGGGTGCTGGACGCCTGCGCCGCCCCCGGGGGAAAGACCTTCCTCCTGGCACAGGAGATGGAGGACAGGGGAGAGATCCTGGCCTGCGACCTTCATCCCAATAAACTGGAGCGGCTGCGTGCGGCGGCGGACCGACTGAGGATCCGCTGCGTACGGACGCAGGCAGCCGACGCCCGGAAGCCCGCGGAGGAATGGAAAAACGCCTTCGATCTGGTGTTGGCGGACGTGCCCTGTTCCGGCATGGGGGTCATCCGGAAAAAACCCGAGATCCGCTGGAAGCCCCGGGAGGAGCTGGCGGATCTGCCCGGGATCCAACTGGCGATCCTCCGCAGCCTGGGGGACTGCGTCAGGCCCGGGGGACAGCTGGTGTACTCCACCTGTACCCTGCTGGAGGCGGAGAACGAGGCGGTCACCGCCGCATTCCTGGCGGAGCGCGGGGATTTCCGCGCCGAGCCCATCCATCTCCCCGCCCCTCTGGGGGATATACCCGAGGGCCGGCGTACCCTGTGGCCCTTTGAATACGGAACGGACGGCTTCTATCTATGCAGGATGATCAGAGAGAAATAAGATCCCTTCTCCGGGAAGAACTGGAGGCGGACTTCCGGTCCATGGGACTCCCGGCCTACCGGGCGGGACAGGTGTTCCGCTGGCTCCACCGGGGCGCGGGGAGCTTCGGCGAAATGTCGGACCTGCCCAAAAGCCTGCGGGATCTCCTGGAGGAAAAGTACCGGCTGAGCGCGCTGACGGCCCTGCGCAGGCAGGAATCGGCGGACGGCACGGTGAAGACCCTGTGGCGGCTGTGGGACGGCAACGCGGTGGAAAGCGTCGTCATGCGCTATCATTACGGCAATACCGTCTGCATCTCCTCCCAGGTGGGCTGCCGCCAGGGCTGCGTTTTCTGCGCATCCTCCGGCCTTGGCCTCGTCCGGGACCTCACCGCAGGGGAAATGCTGGAGGAGGTCCTGTATTCCGGGCTGGACAGCGGCGCGAAGATCACAGGCGTCGTCCTCATGGGCATCGGAGAACCGCTGGAGAACTACGACAATGTGATGCGGTTCCTCCGGCTGGTGAATGCGGAGGACGGCCTGAACATCGGCATGCGCCATATTTCCCTTTCCACCTGCGGACTCGTCCCGCAGATCGGGAGACTGGCGGAGGAGGACCTGCAGCTCACCCTTTCCGTTTCCCTCCATGCGCCGGACGATGAAACCAGAAAAAAACTGATGCCCGTCGCCCGCCGGTATGACCTGGCCGCCCTGATGGAGGCCTGTCGGGCATACTATGAACGGACCGGAAGACGCATCAGCTTCGAATATGCCCCCATTCGGGGCGTGAACGACTCGCCGGAGCAGATGACGCTCCTGGCGGAACACATGCGCCGGGTGCACGGGCATGTGAATCTCATCCCCCTGAACCGGGTACCCGGAAGCGAACTGGAGCCGGGAAACGCCCGGGAGCTGGCCCGCAGACTGCAGCAGCTGGGCTGCAACGCCACCGTCCGCCGTCGTCTCGGCGCGGACATCGACGCCGCCTGCGGACAGCTGAGAAGGAAGGAGGCGACCTGAATTGCGCTATTGGGCGCTGACGGACACCGGCCGTGTCCGTCCGGAGAACCAGGATTCCTGGCTCGTACGTTCCACGGAGACCCCCGAGGGGAAGGAGATCCTCACCGCCGTGGTATGCGACGGCATGGGCGGCGCCAAGGCGGGAAACGTGGCAAGCCGCATGGGCGTGGAACGGTTTGCGGAATACCTCTGCCCCGGTCTGGAGACGGTGGAGCAGGCGGAGCTTTCCGCTCCCCTGGCTGTGCGGGAAGCCAACCGGGCGATCTATGACCTGGCCTTCGCCATACCGGAATACGAGGGCATGGGGACCACCCTGGTGGCCGCCGTTACCGACGGCAGGGAGACCCGGATCGTGAACATCGGGGACAGCCGCTGCTATCTGGTGCGGAACAAGGTCATCCGCCAGATCACCAAGGACCACTCCCTGGTGCAGGACCTGGTGGACCGGGGGGAGATCGACCGGGCGGACGCCTGGCTGCATCCCCAGCGGAACTATATCACCCGGGCCCTGGGCACGGATGAGGACGTGATCTGCGACGTGTTCCGGGAGGAACTGGAGCCCGGGGATATCCTGCTCCTCTGTTCCGACGGGCTCAGCGGCATCGTGAACGCACAGGAGATGCTGTTCGAGATCGCCTACGGCGGCGAGCTGGAGACCGCAGCCGACCGGATGATGGGGATCGCGCTGGACCGGGGCGCGCCGGATAACGTGACCCTGATCCTGCTTTCCGCAGATGGATCCGATGCGGAAGGCTGAACGGATATAAGGATGGTTTGAAGATGGACAACATGGATAAATACATCGGCGAAATGCTGGATAACCGCTACGAGATCAAGGAAAAGATCGGCGTGGGCGGGATGGCGGTGGTCTATAAGGCCCTGTGCCATCGGCTGAACCGGTATGTCGCGGTCAAGATCCTGAAGGACGACTACGCGGTGGACGAGGATTTCCGGCGGCGCTTCCATACCGAGGCGCAGGCGGTAGCCATGCTCAGCCACCCCAATATCGTCACGGTGTACGACGTGAGCCGCACCCAGGACGTGAACTATATCGTCATGGAACTGATCGAGGGGATCACCCTGAAGCAGTATATGCAGAAGCGGGGGAAGCTCTCCTGGAAGGAGGCCCTGCATTTCTCCAGCCAGATCTGCAAGGCGCTCATCCACGCCCACGGCCGTGGGATCGTCCACCGGGACATCAAGCCCCACAATATCATGATCCTGAAGGACGGCAGCGTCAAGGTGGCCGATTTCGGCATCGCCCGGCTGAATTCCAACCAGAACACCCTGACCCAGGAGACCCTGGGCAGCGTCCACTATATCTCCCCGGAGCAGGCCAAGGGCAGCCACACGGACGCCCGCACGGATATCTATTCCCTGGGGGTGGTGATGTATGAGATGATCACCGGCCGCCTGCCCTTCGAGGGGGACAGCGCCGTGGCCGTGGCCATCCAGCATATCAGCTCCATTCCCCTGATGCCCCGGGAGATCGATCCGGAGATCCCGGAGGGGTTCGAGCGCATCACCATGAAGGCCATGTGCGCGGATCTGGACAAGCGGTATCAGTCCGCCGAGGAGCTCTATGCGGACCTGGAAGCCTTCCGGAAGGATCCGGAGGGGAATTTCGACGAGGAGGAACTGCCCTTTACGGAGACCCCCGAGCGGAAGGAGCCTGCGGAAGAAACGCAGCCCGCGAAGCGGAAGAAACGGGGAGGCCGGGTCATGACCTCGGAGACCGAGGGGGTCAAGCCGATCCGGGGCGCCCGGGAGCTGAGCCGGAAGGATTACCGGAAGAACACCCTCCGGGCCAGGAGCGTGACCATCCTCTTCGGCGTGCTCTGCGTGATCCTGTTCATCCTGGCTCTGTTCCTCTTCCTGTGGCGCAACTGGTTCAAGGAAATGTTCACGGAACCGGAGACCATGATCGTTCCGACCCTGGTGGGCAGCCGCCTGGAGACGGTGCTCCAGAACCCGGGGTTCACGGATAATTTCAACATCATCCCCACCTATGAGGCCGACGAAGAGGTGGAGGAGGGCTTCATCCTGACTCAGAGCCCCGCCAGCGGCAGAACGGTGATCAAGGGAGAGGAAAAGCCCACCCTGAAGGTGACGGTCAGCAGCGGTTCCGAGATCATATTCATGCCGGATCTGGTGAATCAGGAATACCGCAACGCCTTCCTCACCCTCCAGAAGCTGAAGCTGGAGGTGCGGGAGGATCTGGTGGTCTCCGATACGGTGACAGAGGGGTACGTGATCTCCACCTCCCCGACGGCGGGGGAGGAGCTCCGCCCCGGGGATACGGTCTTCCTCACCGTCAGCTCCGGACCGCAGATCAAATACGTTTCCATGCCCGACCTGTACGGGAAGACCGCCCAGGCGGCGGCAGCCCAGCTGGAGGCCCTGAACCTCACCGTGGGCAGCATCTCCGAGGTGGAGGACGATGCGGAACGGGGTACCGTCATCTTCCAGAGCACAGCCCCCGGCACCAGCATCCCCGAACACAGCAAGATCAACCTGAACATCTCCTCCGGCCCTTCCGAGACTCCGCCTCCCGAGGAAGAGCCCGGTGAGGGCGAGGCCGGCGAGGCCGGCGAAGGCGGCGAAGAGGGCGGACAACCGCCGGAGGATAACGGCGAGCCCGCTGAGAACGGCGGCCAGGAGGGAGAGAATGGCGGAGACGCTTGAGGGCAGGATCCTGAAAGCGCTCAGCGGCTTCTGGTACGTTCATACCCCGGAAGGGGTGCTGGAATGCCGGGCCAGGGGCAAGCTCCGTTTCCGGGGGCTGACCCCCCTGGTGGGAGACCTGGCCAAAGTCGAATCCCTGGGGAATGGGAAGGGCAGCCTGATCGACCTGCTTCCCCGGAAGAACGCCTTCGTCCGACCGGCGGCGGCCAACCTGGACGCCCTGGTGATCCTGGCCTCCGCCGTGCCTCCGGTGACCGATCCCTACCTCCTGGACCGGATGATCGCCATTGCGGAGCTGAAGAACTGCGAACCCATCCTGTGCTTTCACAAGAGCGACCTGGGCAGGGCGGAGGAGCTGATCCGCACTTACCGGAGCTGCGGCTTTCCGGTGGCGGAGACCAGCGCGGAGACCGGGGAAGGGATCCCGGAGCTCCGTCGGATGCTGGCCGGGAAGCTCTGCGCCTTCACCGGGAATTCGGGGGTGGGGAAATCCAGCCTGCTGAACGCCCTGAGCGCCGGCCTGGAGCTGGAGACCGGCGAGATCAGCCAAAAGCTGGGGCGGGGAAGGCATACCACCCGCCACGTGGAGCTTTTTTCCCTGGGGGACGGGATCTGGGCCGCGGATACTCCGGGCTTTGCCGCCTTCGATACGGAGGATGTCACCCTGGAACTGAAGCGCCGGCTGCCGGAGCTGTTCCGGGAATTCCGCCCCTACCTGTCGGAATGCCGTTTTCCCGACTGCGCCCACGTTCGGGACGCGGGCTGCGCCGTGACCGCCGCCGTGGAGGCGGGGGAGATCCCCCGGTCCCGGCATGAGAGCTATGCAAGGCTCCACGAGGAGCTGAGAAAAGTGGCGGATTGGTCCCTGCGTGATTGACTTCGCCTTCCCGGTGTGGTATATTCTGCATTAAAGATGTATTCAAAATTCAATGATATTTGGAGGAAGATTACATGGAAGAAAAGTATGGGAAAAAGGTCGGCACCCTGAAGACCTCGGGGATGATCTATCTGCCCACCGGCATGGCGACGGTTCTGTTCGGCATCATCACCTTCGCTTCCCTGGGCCCGTGGATGAGGCATGAAAGCAGCGGCGGCGTGACCATCGGCTTCGGCATCGCTTTCCTGATCGCCGTGATCCTGCTCATCCGGCAGGCGGTAAGCGTGAACATGGAGGTCTATGAAAAGGCCCTGGTGCAGAACAACCTCTTCGGCAAGACCGTCGTGATGGCGGAAGATGTCCGGGCGATCCTCTGGCAGTTCCCCGGCGCGAATCCCGTGAACTCCCGTGCGGCCCGGATCAACAACACCTCCGCCGAACTGGTTTTCAAGGATGGCAGAAAGTCTATGAAGATCCAGGACTCCTTCTATCAGAACCTGGAAAAGGAGATTTCCGCTTTCCAGCGTCGGAATGAGATCCCCTCCGATCTGGAGAACAAGAAAAAGACCGGCCATCGGTACGAGTAAGTCCCGGAAAAACGGCGTTTTTCCCCCTTTTTCCGGCGGTACTTATGCAAAGCGCATAGTTTTTGCCCGCTGAAAAGAGAAAAACTTATGGAATCCTCTTGTCAATGTGCGGCGATTATGTTATAATGCCCGTATAAAAGCGAAGGGACGTGTGAAATTCATGAAATTTCTTGAGAGTAAGCCCAAATCTCTGATCTATACCATCCTGATCATCATTCTTATTATGTTCGAAATGAGCATCCTCTCCGGCTACCGCTTTGTGGAGATCGGCAGTGCGGCGGATAAATACGCCACCGGCATGAGCGCGGAGAAGATCACCTCACTCGCGCTGGTAGGGGCGAACATCGGCTGGAACTACATCGTCTGCTCCGTGCTGATCGTTCTGGGCACCCTGGGCTTCTCGATGCTCCTGGGCTACAACCGCAATCCCGGCGGCCTGCTGGCGATCATCATCATGAATGTACTGCCGGCCATCGGCTTCTTCGCTAACTTCAACTTCTTCGTGAGCTATGGCTATGGCGTTTATGCTCCCGCAATGGCCTTGTTCGGCATGACCTATAACCTGACTTCAAAAGCACAGCAATGCACGAACAATGCGATCTTTGCCGGCATTGTGATTATCCTGTCCATCGCATGCTGGTTCATCGGTTATCGGATCCGCGCCGCCTACGCCGCGAAGTACGAGTTCGACGACTGAGTTTTCCCGATTGACATGAAACTCCGCACCCTTGTGGTGCGGAGTTTTTTTCGTCGATTCCCAGATCAGCTTTTTTCCCGGGGGCGAAACAGCAGGGCCGCCAGGCCGGCGAAGAAGACGGCGGCGCAGATCCCCGCTGCGGCGGCGGTAAGGCCTCCGCTCATGATCCCCAGCAGGCCGCGTTCCGCGACCCCTCTGCGGATCCCCTGGGCCAGTGTGCTGCCGAAACCCAGCAGGGGGACCGTGGCGCCGGCGCCGGCCCATTCCGCAAAGGGTTTATAGAGCCCGGTACCTCCCAGGACGACCCCGGTCACCACATAGGCGCTGAGGATCTTGGCCGGGGTGAGATTCGTCTTGTCGATGAGCAGCTGACCCGCCGCGCAGATCAGTCCCCCTGCCACAAAAGCCTT
>JAEEGJ010014265.1_pt1 | contig 18914 bp, 15 predicted proteins | sample 8958761 | NCBI WGS metagenome assembly JAEEGJ01 (sample SAMN16246546, study PRJNA631951) | gut metagenome | biome: gut microbiome; feature: rumen; material: RS-attached | host: Bos | place: Iran: Karaj | collected 2018-10
GAGAGCGTAATTTCTTTCGCCAATTAATTTTTCCTCAGCTCAGATTATGGAGGGAACCAAGAAGCCTCCGCGTGCTTACGTACCATCTCAACCCGCTGTCAAATCCAGTCAACCCCAGGTCTTGATTCCGTAAAATCGCTGCAAAGGTACGTTTTTTTCTCTTTCCATGCAAATTATTTGAAAAAAAAGAAGTACCTTTGCAGCGATTTTTATTAAATAAGGTAGAAATAATAAGGTAGAAATGAACTTAAAAAACCTATTTATGGCAGGCTGTACAGCCTTGATGCTTGCCTCGTGCACAACGCCAAAGACCGTATCGTATTTCCCTAATTGGGCTGACGGCGAGACGCTCACGTTACCAGACACAAGAGGCATCGTGTTGAAGCCAGCTGACAAGCTGTCAATCGTTGTCAACACCAAATCGGCAGAATTGAATAATGTGTTGAACCTGCCCGTGACCTCACAGATTATCGGGTACTCAGAGATCCAGTCCATCAACCAGAGCCGTGGCACCTCAGGCTACACCATCGACCCGGAGGGCTACATTGATTTCCCCCTCGTAGGCAAAGTGAAGGCCGCCGGCATGACACGCTCTGAACTGGCCGCCCATCTGAAAAAGACGCTAGAGGAGACGAATGTCGCTACTGACGCCGTCGTCACCATCGAGTACCTGAATCTGGGATTCTCTGTGACGGGCGACGTGTTCAAACCCGGTTTCTTCGAGTTCAACACCGACCGCCTGAACGTGCTTCAGGCCCTGAGTATGGCAGGCGATATGAATATTACGGGTAACCGTCAGCAGGTAAAGGTGATCCGCACCGACGGCGACAAGCAACATGTGTATGTGCTGAACCTTCAGGATCCGCAGGCCACTATGACCTCGCCTGGCTTCTATCTCCAACAGAACGATGTGGTCTATGTAGACCCCAACGGCTACAAGAAACGTCAGGCTACGGCCAATGCGAGTGAGATAACCAAAGCCTCATTCTGGCTGTCAGCCATCTCTGTGCTGACAACCGTCGCAGTGCTGGTATTTAAGTAAAGGTGAAAAAGATACAAGAGAAATGAATAATAATCTGACTATCGGCGAGTTCTTTAAGTTGTGTCTCGCCAACAAGGCAAAGTTTGCTGCCTCAGTAGCACTGATGCTGGTGCTGGCAGCAGCATATCTCATCGTCACACCACCGAAGTACACCAGGAAAGCCCAGTTGCTCGTCAGGGACGAAGGCGGCATGGGAGGACTGATGGGACAGCTTGGCGGTCTTGCAGAAATCGGCGGAATCATGGGCGTGGGCTTCGGCTCATCGAACGTCTATAACGAACTTTACGCCATGCAGTCGCCCTGGCTGCTGCTGAACGTGGTGAACCAGATGCATCTTGATATGAGCTACACCATCAAGGGCATCCGCAACAAGGATCTCTATGGTGAACAGCTGCCCGTCACCGTCACCTTCAAGAACATCACCGACGAGGACGACGTGCGGATGAAACTTGACCTGAACAAGAACGGCAACTTCAAGCTTTATAAGATCAAGAAGAACGATGACAAATACGACGATGAACTGACGGGAAAGGTGAACTCTACCCTCAAGACCAGTATTGGTGACGTGGAAATCAAAGCCACGCCCTACCTGCAGAAGATGAAGGATGACGAGGTAACCATCACCGTGAAGCGTACGGAGCCCATGGCACTCGTGGAGCAGATCAAGAAAAAGCAGATGACCATCGCCGTGAGTAGCCGTGACGCCTCGATCATCGACCTGAAATACAAGGATGTATCGAAACAACGCGCCACGGACGTCATTAACGCCATCATCGCCGAATACCGCAAGGAATCCAATGAAGACAAGGACCTTCAGACTGCCGTCTCTGAGCGTTACGTCATTGAGCGCCTCGCCTCTTTGGAGAACGAGCTGCGCAGCCTCGACAAGCGCGTGGCCGAATACAAGAGCCGCACGATGATGCCCGACCTCGAAGTGATGGCAAAAGTGTATGGCGAGGGTATGAAGGACATTTCGCAGGCTCAGCTCGAACTGAACAGCCAGCTCTATATGGCTCAGGCCGTCCGCGACTATCTGCGCGACGAGTCGAAGAAGGATGAGTTGCTCCCGGCCCTGCTGGTGGCAGACAACAAGGGACTGGCCGACCAACTGAACACCTACAACAACCTGCAACTGCAGCGCAAGAAGATTATCGCCAGTTCAAGCAAGGAGAGTCCGTTGGTGAAGGATCTCGACAAACAGCTGGCTGATATGCACAACGCCGTGCTCATATCGGCAGAAAACGCCATCAAGCAGCTGAAAAGCCAGTTGAAGGGTGTCTCCGTCAAAGAGAAAGAGGGCAAGCAGCTGTTGGCCTCGGCACCCGCGAAGTTCATCGGCGGTCTGACTGACGAGCGTGACTGGAAGGTGCTCAACCAAGTGTATGTCTTCCTCTTGCAGAAGCGCGAAGAGGCTCAGATGACCAAGGCCATGAAGAGCGACATCCGCGTGCTCACTCCACCGCTGGGTGTGAAGGAGCAGAGTGCCCCCGTGAAGAAGAATGTCCTCTTCGGTGCCTTCCTCCTCGGACTGTTCCTGCCTGCCTGTTTCCTTTTTGTCCGCGAACGTAACCGCAAGCAATAAGGGAGGTCGCACATGACATTCCTCATCACAACGCTGATCATCGTCCTGCTGATCCTGTCGTGGAAATATATCCAACGACTGGAGCCTGCAGGCGTGTTCGCCCTCATTTGGGTAACATCGGTTCCGATGATCCTGCTGTTACAGGAATATATAGTGCTTAATCTTGAAGGAGTCCTGTTCATTGTCATAGGAGTTTTCACATTCATGTTAGGCACAATCTTCTGCGACTATTATTACCACCCTAAAAAGGAAAAGTCTACTGTGCTCACCTTTAAGAAGGGATGGGCTTTGCCGTTGGTGTGCGTGCTACTCGTTTGTGCAATGGTCAACCCACTTTATTCCATCATTCTTCATGGTTTCTCACTTCAGGCGCTACTTGACATGCGCGAAGTACTGGAGATGAACAAAGGTATATCAGAAGACCGTTATGCGGGCGCAGAATATTCGAACGTGCTCAACCAATTCTTCCTCATATTCTGTTATGCAGCCCCTCTGTTTGGAGGTTTCTGCTACAGGCTGGTCGGAAAACTCACTAAAACCATCTGTGTGCTGACACTGATACCTGGCATGTTCATTGCGCTGACACAGTCGATGAAGATGGGCATGATTACAGGATTCATCCTCTGGTTCACAGGTTATCTCATCTGCTCCTATAGCTACGGATTATCGCTGAGAATCAAGTTCAGGAGTCTTTTGTTTTCCATACTTGGGCTAGCAGGTTTCTTCGGCATTTTGTTTATCTCGATGGTGTTCAGAACAGGAGAAGTGAGTGAGAAGACGATTCTTGATATCGGCCAGAAGTTCTTTACCTACGCATTAGGCCAGTTCCACTGTTTCGATATGTGGTACACCACCCATGAGCCAACAACCTACGCACTTGGCACAAAGACTTTCATGGGCATCTCAAATGTCCTTGGACTTGAAGAGCGCACTCAGGGTGTCTATACGGAGTTCCACCAGATAGGACAGAATGGCTACTACGGCATCTCGAACATCTTCACCATCTTCCGCTCGCTGATTGAGGATTTCGGCGAGGCGGGCGCGCTATTGTTCATGTTCCTACTCGGAGTCCTCACCTGCATGGCCTTGAAAAATCTGCTGTCGTGCCGTATGATATTCTTCAGTCAGGTCTGCGTCTCAGCGGCTTACGCCTATCTGATGTGGTCGTTTGCCACGTCGTTCTTTGCCTATACCAGCTATCTGGCCATGTTTTTCCTAGCCTACTTCCTGTTCCGGATGCTTCAAAAAGAGACAGCGCCATGTTGAAGATGATTAAAGCAAAACTTAGTTCCGGCATGGGCAAGGATGTTGTCTGGACATTCTCGCTGCAGATCACCATCATGCTCTGTTCGTTCGCCATTACGAAACTGTTGGCAAGCCGTCTGAGCATTGACGACTTCGGACAGTACAACGTCATCAAGCGTTCCGTACAAGTACTCTCGTTTGTGATGCTTGCAGGAGTGGGCATTGCCCTGCCCCGCTATATTCCCCTCTATCGTAACGCCACGCCGCCACGTCGCATCGCCCCGCTGCTGAGTGCCTCCTTTATATATATAATAGGTGTATCGCTGGTGGTGTTCTTCGGCTGCATGATGTTCTCCACGCAGATGCAGGATGTCATCATCGGACAGAGTGGCAACCTTTCACTGCTGCTCATCGCCCTGGCCTATGCCTTCACGTTGGCGATAGCACAATATGCCTATGCCTACTATCGTGGCATCGGCAACTTCAAGTGGTACAACGGAGCGCAGTTGGCCGTACAACTGGCCATCGTACTGCCACTGGTGTTGTTACCTATACTGACGGTGGAAGGCGTCTTTGTATCATGGCTCATCATCACAGCCCTACTCGCGACTTGGTTCCTGGGTAGAGAACTGTGGCTCTTCACCAAGAGGGGCGACTCCTTCATGTCCGACACTCCCTTGAAGTCGCACCTCAATACCATCGTCAAATATTCCTCCGGCCGTCTGCTGGCAGACTTCTTCCTGTTCTCGCTGTCGGCCTTCCCGCTCATCTATATTAGTAATGTGCAGGGCTTAGAGTCTACAGCCTATTATTCCGTCGGCATCACTTTCGTCACGATGGTCACGCCGGTATTCTCCTTCATGGGCATCATCCTGTTGCCATTCGTGTCTGAATGTATCGCCAAGGGCGAGATGCAGGCTGCCAACCGATTTGTCAACCGTCTGGCACTGCTCTACGTGGGAGCCTCGCTTCTGATCACGTTGATACTCTATGCCTTCACCAGTTTACTCACGTGCCTGCTCTTTGCCAGCAACTACGTGGTCACAGCCGACCTCTCGCGCATCATGATTCTCGCTATCCTGCCCCAGGCCATCTATCTGCTCTATCGCAATCCCATCGATGCCGTCTCCGTCATCCCCTACAACACTATCATCCTCGGCATCTGTCTGGTTGTGATGATTGTCAGTTTCTCGCTTTCCACCACCCTCACCCAATTCGCCTGGGCTTACTTAGCCGTCTCAGCTCTCCAGGGCCTGATGTCATGGCTCACGTGGAAACTCATCCGCAAGAAATAATCTATATATGCCTATAACAAAAAGAGTCCTTTCTGGAGCAGCGCTACTATTGCTGGTCATAGCAGCAGAGGCGAGAACCATCATTTATACCTCGCAAATAGGTGGTGTTAAAGGGCTGGCTCAATACAGCAGCCTCTCTGATTGTACCGTGTTCTTTGATCTGGAGGAAGAGACCGATTACACCATTGTGCTGGCAAATGTTGAGAATGCCATATTTGACGGCATGCAGACCGCTCTTGTCTGCAAATCCACCCTGTTCAGAATCGACGGTGGATGCAGGAACATCGAGATCTGTCATTTCAACGCTGAAGCCAAGAGCGGGTACACTCCCGACTTCCAATGCATGACCAGTGCGAATAATGAGAAGATCAGAAAGAATATCCATATCCACGACAATTATCTTCGCGGCTTCTCCATGGCCATCTCCTTAGGTGCCGACAACGTCAAGCCGGGAAAAGGCGTCAGAAACAGCAAGGTACACGACAACCGGATTATCGGCACTCTGGGCACTACTCCAGGCAAGGGTTATGGCATTCATCTTGCCAACGCGAGGAATTGTGAGGTCTATAACAACTATGTAGAGAACACCACGCGGCACGCCATCTACCATGCATGGGGCAAAAGCAACCGGATCTGGGGTAACACCATCACCCACCATCGGATGCCCGTGGACTTTAACCGTGAAAGCACAGGCATCATCAAGGGTGCCGTAGCCATATTCAGGGATTCGCAGGACGTGATTGTGGAAAACAACACTTTCATCGACAACTACAACGTGTCCATCCATGTTTACAGTTTCCCAGACCCTTCGTTTATGAACGAGGCACATTACGCCGACATGAACGGCATCATCATCAGGAACAATCATTTTGTCAACAATGGCATCCACTCTGTCAATACCGGCTCTTCAATGGTGGAAGTGGACTATCCGGCCGTCATGATAGGCTTCAACGCCTATAATCCTTATACAGCCCCCCATCAATACTTTATAAAAGATGTAACCATCTCCGGCAACAAATTTGAAAACCTGAACACCAACTGCCAGCAGTGTATTCGGATGTACGAATGTTCCTCACTGGATATTACGGATAATGAGTTTGTATTCTCGCATAGTTCAGACATCAGTAGTGGTAAGTTCTGGTATCTTATCTCCTTAGAGACTGATTTCAAGGCTTATACCTCTTTCAAAGCCAACATTGCCAGAAATACTGTCAACACACAGAATACGCATTCTACAATGAGTGTTTACGTTCTCAATGAATTGGCAAATTTCAACAATTATCCCAGAAATAAGATTACAGTAAAAAACAATCATCTCGTCAACCAGCAAGCCACTGACGGGTTAAGATATAAACTGCAACGGTGAAACGTATAGTGACATATTTGATGGCGGTGCTGGTGCTGGGAGGATGCGTCAGTTCTGGACGGAAAGCAGCGATGCGGGCGGGGCTTGACAGCATTAATGCCGTAAACCGCAGCGGACAGCCGTTCACCGTGGCAGACGTAAAACCCTACGTCGAGTTCTTCGATGACCACGGCACACCTAACGACCGCCTGCTGGCCCACTACCTGCTGGGCCTTGCCTATTACGACCACGGTGAGGCCCCCATGGCCCTGCAGTGCTATCAGGAAGCCCTCGACTATGCCGACACCACCGCCACCGACTGCGACTATGCACAGTTGAGTAGGGTTTATGCACAGATGGGAGAGATTTTCTATCATCAGGGACTATTTCACCAACATCTTGATTATTATAGGCAAGCAACAAAATACGCATGGCGTGGAAAAGACACAATAGCTGCGCTTGTGAATGAAGAACAAAAGAAATTTGCATATTATGAACTAGGAATGATTGATTCCTCCATTATAATTTCGGAAAAGGTGGCTATGCTTTTCACCGAATATGGATATCATTCTGATGCAGCAATTACTTTAGGTGGTACTATTCGTACTCTCATTAACAAAGGAGATTACACCAAGGCAAAGCACTATATGGACATTTACGAGTCAGAATCAGGACTATTCGACATTAAAGGCAATATAGAAAAAGGACGAGAATATTATTACAGCATAAAAGGCAATTATTGTCTAAGAAATAATCTTTATGACTCTGCTGAGTATTATTTCAAAAAGGGGCTTCGTGAAGGAAAGGACTTCAACAACCAAAATGCCGTAGCAAAAGGGCTTGCAGAACTCTATCAAAGACTTCACCAACCAGATTCTGCGGCTAAATACTATCGGTATGCCTACGCCATGAACGACTCTATGTATGCCCAACAGGCCACAGAGACAGTAGAGCGTATGCAGTCCATGTATGACTATTCCAGAAATCAGGAACTTGCCAAGAAGAAAACCAAAGAAGCACAACAAAATAGAGATAAATGGTTGCTCACCCTCACACTTTTCTTTGGATTTGTCGTAACAGTATCCGTTTGGGCATATAGAATTGTCCGTAAACGCAGAGAAGGGCTGGAATTGTATATGCAAAGTCTGGAAGAGTTGAAAGAACTGCGAATGGAAAAGGATGCGCTCTCGCAACATCAAGAAGAGTACAGCCAGATTCTATTGGAAAAAGACAAGAAGATAAAAGACATGGAGCAGAGGGTTGAGAAATACGGCAAACTGTTTTATTTCAAGATGGCCAATGCTGAACGGTGCCTTTTAGAATCGCCCACCTATAGGAAATATGAAAAGATGGCTATTCACGGCCAACGTCTTCTGGAGGAGGATTGGACGAAACTAAGAGCATTAATCCTGGAGTTTCTTCCCGGTTTTGACGATTTCCTGGCTACCCATCTGCACGAACTGAAAACGCATGAGTGTCGTATCATCATGCTGCTTCGCCTCCACTTCAAAGCTGTAGATATTACAGGTATGATAGGTATGTCGAAGTCGCAAGTTTCCCAGTCATGTACTGAAATCATGCGTAAAATCTTCCATCGCAAAGGCAGTTCTAAAGAGCTTTCAGCAAAATTGAATAAAATATTTTAGACATACTTTTTCTTGAAAAGTGGGCTATTGGACTGATTTTCAAACTAATAGCCCTTTAAACTTTTACTAAACTTTGCAACGCGTTTTTTCTTGTAAGTTTGTTCTTTTTCTCATAATTTTGCAGACGAATTATTAACAAAAAACAAAAGTATTATGAAGAAAAAGCTATTTTTATTTGCTCTCAGTATTTTCATGATGAGTACAAGTGCATTCGCGTGGAAGTTACTTCCATTTACTGTTAGTTGGGATACCGACAAGCCCATTAGTCATGGTGGTTCACGAGACCTCGTTGATCCTCCTACGGTCTACATCGAAGACTATGCACTGACATTCGAGACCAATCATCCTGACTATGTCCTGAACATTAAGGATGCTACAGGTGCAGTGGTTTACACAACTACAGTTTATTCTGCAATGACGCTGGTCACGCTGCCTTCTACCCTCTCCGGTGACTATGAGATTGAGTTGGTCTATGGCTACTGGCTGTTCACAGGAAACATCTCTTTATAAAAAGGATCGTAAAATATTTATAAAAAACTTGCATAAGTGGATAATAATGTCTATCTTTGCAAAGTTGAATTATTCACATATATAATATATTTGATTATGACAACATTAACTCAAAGTATGTTAGATAGTCTGGCTAACCAGACCTTCTCCGTGACAACGGACTATACGATGAACGAGGCAACGCTGATCTTCAACGGAATGACAATACTCTTCAACGGTGGTACTATCAGCAACGGCACTATGAATCTGAGCAATTGCACATTGGCAGGAGTCGCTACACATTCCATCAATGCTACTGTCGTTGGCACTCTCACCAACAGCACTATCTATTCCTCATGGTTTACGCGTATTGGTCAGATGAAGTTCAATTATACCGGTAAGACAATTAACTTCGACGAGAACGCCACAATTTTAGACGAAGACGACACGGTGAAGATTGATCAAGTAAATCATGTAACGTTCAACGGAATGTTTAATACATTTACTTGCTATGCTAATTTCTTCGAAATCTATGATGATTGTAGCTATATTGAAATAAAGAAATTTATAGCTGTTGCCCAAGGAGCACCAGATTATGGGAATCTCTCAGACGTCATTTCTTTTGTTCGATTAGATACTCGTCTCCCAGAAGGCGGATATGCTCTATACGAGCAGGCATACCCCCGTTATGGCATTAATGTACACCACAATTCTATAAGCTATTTCAACGTGGGTATATCCCTTGGTGCCGATGTTGGGGCGAAGGTTGTTGTCAGCAATGTTTATGAAAACTCCATTTCGTATACTAAGGGTACTGAGGCAGGATTCGGTTACGGCATTCACTTGGCCAATGCCTATGGATGCAAGGTCTATGACAACAATCTATACAGGACAACACGCCATGCCATTTATCACGCATGGGGTTCCGGAAATGAGATAACTGACAATACTATCACTGACCATTGGTACGGAATAGGACTCCCTGAAAATTCACCAGAACTTGTTGACCAGCCATCAAGAGCCCTCTATAAGACAAGGGCCGCAGTGGCGGTTTACAGGAAATCCACAAGTGTTTTAGTAAGTGGGAACACATTCATTAACAGCTATAATTCATCTATCTGCCTGACGCCCAACCCTGAAGCCATTGCACAGATTCAAGACATCAGACCTTATGGGCAAATGAATGACATAAGATTATTAAACAACACATTCACTCACACGGGACCTCACGATGCTTCCGACAGTAACATTAACCACAAACACCCGGCAATAAAGGTCGGGGGTGCTATGAACAGTTCTGAGATTCAGGCCGGTTATCTAATTAACACAGTAAAAATAAAGAATAATATTTTTAGCGTAAGCAACTCTGACTTTTTGACGTTCTGTCATATCTATCAATGCTTTAATCTCGAAATAATTGAGAATACCATTACTTTTTCATCCTATCCGTTTAATAGTGATATCATTCATCTGTTAGTGGCATTCAACAATGCAAATGTCGGGCTATTAACAATGGATATAAACGCATCTGGCAATGTATTCTGCTCAGCAAACACCTCTGCCCAGACCCATGTTACAATAAGTGCATTCTCTGATGTAAGTGCACATTTTAACACAGGGAGTCAGATGAGTATTTTTAACAACACCCTTAGCAACCAAACACTGGGCGGCATCCTCATGTATCAACTTTACTATGGCTTCAATGCAACTGCCTATGGGCCATTACCAAGCGGATTCTACTTACAATTGGAGAACTGAGTATTGACGATACCGCTTTGAATAAGGAAACTATGTATAATATTTGATGGATTGAAAATATGTTAAAGCCCTGTTATCTTATGATTATGAAGAAAAGATTCTCACTTATTATTTTAATGGCGTTACTGTCAATGGGGGTACAAGCCGGTGACGTGCTTTATGGTGAAATCGATGGTACTAACATGATTGTGAAGTGTGGCGACTTCGCACCCGAAGGTAGCGTGTTATTACGTAATTGGGAGTCTAAGGTTAGTATTAGTATACGTAAAAGTATCACATCTGTCACCATCGATACTTCCTGCACCTCCTATACTGGTACTTCGCTAGACCACCTGTTCGCTGAGTTCGAAAAGCTGAAAACCATCACGGGGCTCAGTAATCTCAACACCACCAACGTAACATCCACAGCATATATGTTCTACTATTGTTGTTCTTTGTCCTCGCTTGACTTCAGCGGCTTCAACACCACCAGCATAACCGCCATGAGTGGTATGTTCCATGGCTGTTCTGCCCTAACCTCGCTTGACCTCAGTTCGTTTAACACTACTAACGTCAAATATATGGATTTTATGTTCCATGGCTGCATGATGCTGACCTCACTTGATGTCAGTTCGTTCAATACGAGTAATGTCATTGCTATGTCTTTTATGTTCGGATACTGTAATTATTTATCCTCACTTGACCTCAGTGCATTCAATACTGTCAATGTCGTGCATATGGATAATATGTTCACCCACTGCTATGCCCTGACTACTATATACGTAGGCGACTGGAATACTGATAATGTGAGGTACGACAGTGAAATATTCACACACTGTTCGAAACTTGTAGGTGGAGCAGGTACAAGGTATGACGAAAAACATACTGATAAAGAGTATGCCCGCATAGACGGCGGCCCGAGTGCACCAGGTTATTTCACCGACATAAAGACAAAGGCTTTAGGTATAAAGGATGTAACAAAGTCTAAGATGACAGAGTTTCATACACCTATTTACAACCTTCAGGGCCAACAGCTGACATCCGTACCCAAGAAGGGTATCTACATCCAAAACGGGAAAAAGGTCATAATTAAAAAATGATCAGAACCGCCCCAAAATAGAAACATGAATATAATAAGAAATATGGCAAGATGGTATTTTATTTTATTGCTGCTCTTGACCACAAGCTTATGCCAACAGGTCGAAGCACAGTCTTTTGTAATCGATGGACTCAAATATACATATCAGGATGATGGCACTGTATCTGTTGGTGCGACAGACTCTACGGGAGAAGATGTGGTTATCCCCAAGACAGTTATACACAATGGCAGGGAGGTGACAGTTTCCAAACTGGATGATGCCGCTTTTTTTGACAGGAAGCAGGTAAAAACTGTCATCATCCTTAGCGAAATAAAAGAGATACCATGGGCAGCTTTTCACAGATGTCCCAATTTGGTTAAAGTAGAACTGCCGGAGACCATCGAAGTTATTGGAAATGATGCATTCTACAATTGCGGGCTTCGCCATATCAATCTGCCAGAAGGACTGCAAATGATAAAGCAACGCGCTTTTAGTGACACAAAGATAGAACATGTGTCGATTCCAAACACAGCAACTATCCTGCTTAATGAGATTTTTGGTCATTGTCTGGAGTTGGAAACGGCTGTAATCCCTGACGGCATTGAAGAAATACCATATTGTACATTTTTAGAGTGTACGCTTCTAAGAGAGGTCTCTATTGGGAATAGCGTGATAAAAATACATGATGGGGCTTTCTCAAATTGCCCTTCTTTAGATTCCATTTACATCCCAAAGAGTGTTGAGGAAATCTCTCTCTCGGCATTTTCCCACCACAATCTCCAACGTATCATTGTTGATGAAGACAACAAGACTTATGATTCTCGCGACAATTGCAATGCGATTATTGAGAGTTCAAATAACACAATGATTCTCGGTTGTACAAAATCTTCAATTCCCAAAGATGTTACAAAATTGTACAGAGCGTTCCAAGAGATTCCGGATATTTACTCTGTAACGATTCCTAATCACATCATTTATTTAAATTACGCTTACTATGGTTGCGAGAGTCTGGAGGAAGTCATTATTGAGGACGGAGAGGATGATTTGTATACAAACTATCCGTTTTCCAATGGACTTTTACATTCGACTATTCAGCATTCGACTACAGTCAAGTCATTGTATTGCGGTCGCAATATTTTTCCTTCTACCCCATTATACATAGACGATCATTATTTACCCCTTTTAGGATACTTCACCAATCTTGAGGAATTGATTATTGGCGAGCAGGTGAACAGGCTTTTCATGGAGGGTTGCAAACATAATGTGTCTGTCTATGCCAAAAGTATGAGCCCCAGTCACTTTGATTTCAGTTTCGGCGACGATACAGAGGCCGTTTTCGAAAGTGCGACACTCTACGTGCCGAAAGGAACCCGTGAACTGTATAAGGCAACAGACGGCTGGAACCGGTTCCTCAACATTGTGGAATATGATGCCACCGGCATCTCATCCGTCAGGTCAGCCTCTGACAGCAAAGCCATCTATAATATCAACGGCCACCGTCTCGCCTCACCTCAGAAGGGCATCTACATCCAAAACGGCAAGAAGTATATCGTTAAATAATAGTTATTGATAGAAAGTCTTGATGATATACTGCATGGCCTCGTAGTTGCAGCGGCAGTAGAAACTGTGCTTCATCTGACCTGTTGAGGCATGTTCAGAGTCGCAGACCTTGATAGTAGGCACGTACTGGACTTTCAGACCGGCTTTCCAACACTGTTCTGCCAGGTAAATCTCCTCACAGAACAGGAAAACGGGATAGTCCACCTTACCACAAGCCTCAAAGTATTTCTTTGTCAGGATGATAAATGAGCCGTGACCAGCATAAATCCGACCTGCAGGATGGCTTTCGAACTTCTTTTTTCTATAAAATGTACGGGTATAAAGCGCATCAAGGAAGGGGAACTGGTAGAAAGTCTTCAGTATCTGAAGCTTACGTAGAGAATAACGGCAGAGAATCTTCGGATTGCGGTCACGCTCCTCCAATTGCGACCATATCTGCGGCGCTATCCAGCCTGTATCCTCTGCACAGTCGTAATCGGCGAGCTGGAGGAAGAAATCCTCTTCCATCGTCAGATCTACATTACTGATGACGCTATAGTCGTAGGCCGTTACGTCGACCTTCTCCATCAGTCGTTTGACAGCACCGAAGTAACCGGGATTGTCATCCTTCGTATTGCAGGCTACATAAGTATCCACACATATTTTGTCACCAGCCTTCTTGGCTGCACGCTTAATGGAAGCCAGATACTGGTCACGCTCCTTATCGGAGTTATAGGTCACACAAAATATCGCAATTCTCATCTTATTTCTTAGAAATCAGCTGCAAAGGTACGAATAAGTAAATAGAAAACCAAATAAAAACGCCTAATTTACACTATTCGAAAAGAAATTATATCAAATAACTATATGATTAATTAAAAATTTACCTTCCATCTTCCACCATTCTTTGGAAATAGCCTTATATATTAGCATTTTCAAGATGGAAGATAAAAATATATCTTCCATCCATCTTCCACCTATTTTGGTAGTAGGGATGCCTACTAAAGGATGTTTAATAAGCATCAGGACAACAGTTAGTTGGCACCTTCGTGGTGGTTTGCAGGCATTAAACTCCAAGAAAGTAGGCATGAAAGTCGGAGAAAGGTGGCACCTTTCTCCAAAATTCTCTAGAGAATTTAGAGGTTTAGTGGCACTAAAGTCCCAGTTTACCCTAACTAAAGTCAGACTTTAGTGCCTTCAAACTTTAAGTCTCAAGGTGGAAGAAAGGTGGAAGATACAAATTTATCCTCCACCTATTAAAATACTTTTATATACTGGCAATTTATCCGTATTGATGGAAGATGGAAGACAATAAGTAAAATATTTAGAGAAAAGATTTGGAAATCACCAAATATTATTGTATCTTTGCAAGCTGAAAGCAAATTTCCAAAGAAATTCTAACAAAACTATACGATTATGACAGAGATAACCAGACAGACAGTGACATTGATCAATCAGCGCAACGGCCAGGAGCGCTACACCCGTTATGGCCTCGGCGATGTGGTGGAGATGATCCGTAAGGGCAAGCTGAAGAGCGGAAAACTGATTGAAGAACAGACCGAAAGGCCCCGCATCTGCTTCGCCTCGGCCATCAAGAACGAGAAAGGCAAGCGGTGGACCTATTTATATAATGGTATAATCCTCCTGGAGATCAACAACCTGCCTGACCGCAAGACGGCAGAGGAAATCCGGCAGGAGGCGACACTCATCGACTACACCCTGCTGGCCTTCGTAGGGGCTGACGGACGGAGTGTGAAGCTCGTCTGTCAGGCTGCCGAGCGCAACAACTGGCAGAATCCCGAGGGCTACTGGCAGTCGGAGGTCGAAAAGTTCAATCTGAATGCCTATGCGAAGTTCCACTATTTATATTCTACCCAGCTGGCCATCCGTGTGGAGAACATCGCTCCCTCGCTGCGTACCAGTTGTGAGATGAGCCACGACGAGGATGTGTACTTCAATCCCGACTGTGCCGTGATGATGGTGTCGCCAGAGGATCAGACGGCAGAACGGCTGTCGAGGACGGTGAGGCATGAAAGGAGACAGGAGTCAGGAGTCGGGAGTCAGGAGGGAGTGATCCCAGGACTCTCTACCGAGGCCAGCCGCCGTCATGAGTATCAGGCCTGCAAGGCCGATGCCTTGGAGGAGTGTCGCTTGGACAAGGAAGAGGACTTTGTTCCTCATTGCCTGGAGGTGCTCGCCCAGAACTGTCACGAGAGCGGCATCGAAGAGGCCTTCGCCGTGAAGATGACACTTTTCGACGGACGGCTGAACGAGGATGCGGAGTATGTGCAGACGGTGTTCGACTCGCAGTACTCCAAGACGCTGAAGGCCACCTGGCCGCTGAAACACGTCAAGCCATCGCAGCTGCTGACCTACAAGACCGAGGCCTTCCTCAACTCGCGCTACGAACTGCGGAAGAATGTGATGACGGGCGTCGCCCAGTACCGTTCCAAGGACTCCTTCGACTACCGTTTCAGCGACCTGACGAAGGAGGCGATGAACACAATGTCGATCCGTGCGCTGAAGGCCGGCCTCGACTCGTGGGACAAGGACATCAAGCGCTATGTCGAATCGACGATGATACCAGAGTTCGACCCTGTGAACGAGTGGTTGGAGCAGTTGCCGAAGTGGGACGGGCAGGACCGTGTGACACCCTTGGCTGGACGCATCCAGACCAAAAATGAGCATTGGACGGGCGACTTCCACAAGTGGCTGCTCTCGATGGTGGCCCACTGGAAGGGCATCGACCGCAACCACGGCAATGCCATCGTGCCAATGCTCATCGGTCCGCAGGGCTGCGGCAAGACGTCCTTCTGTGGCATCCTGCTGCCAGAGGAACTACGCGACTACTATAACGACAAGATCGACTTCAAGAACGAGACCGCCATCAACCTCGGACTGACCTCGTTCGCGCTGATCAACATCGACGAGTTCGACATGCTGTCGAAGAGTCAGCAGCCGCTACTGAAGCATCTTATCTCCAAGAGCGACGTGAAGATGCGTCCGCCCTACGGCAAGGCCTACGAGCAGCGCCGCCGCTATGCCTCGTTCATCGCTACGACGAACAACCTGCGTCCTCTGCCTGACGACAAGAGCGGTTCGCGCCGTTTCGTCTGTATCGTCGTCGAGAATCGGATCGATACCCTCACACCGGTTGACTATCCGCAGCTCTATGCCCAGCTTGTGGCAGAAATCGCCCGAGGCGACCGCTATTGGTTCGATGAAGACGAGAACCAGCGCATCATCAGTGAGAACCGTCAGTTTGAGCGTGTGGGCAGTCTGGAGAAGATGATCAGCCTGACGTTCCGTCCTGCAGACGGCGACGACAAGTCAAAGATGAAGAGTGTTGATGAGATTGTGGAGATTCTGAACAAATCGTTCCCCAATTTCCATCTCACGAAGGGTATCAACGCCGAAGTGGGCCGTGCCCTAAACCGACTCGGCTATCTGGCCTACAAAACCAAGACCTGCCAGAAATATTCCATCGAGACCATTATCTGAAATAATAGAACACGTCTTGTTAATAACTGTTATAACCCGTGCTGGCTTGTTAAAGTACCTTAATTATACCTGTATTTCAGGCAGTTTTTTTGTAATTATACGCTCTTATTAATAGAAGTATCTAAATTGTTCACGTATGAAGAAATTGTTATTTTTAGTTCTGTTGTTATGTTTGTCGCTGGCGACAAGTGCAGAAGAAGCCGTGGTTGATGGCATTAAGTACACATTGGATGAAAAGTCTATGACAGCAGAGGCTGCCGGGCTTGCGGATTCCACATTGACGGATATTGTCATTCCGGTTTCCATCCAAGTTGAAGGGAAGGACTATCAGGTGCTGTCCATTGGTGCCAAGGCTTTCAATAATAATCATTTAGCTTCGATCACTCTATCTGAAGGGCTGAAATCTATCGGTGTTGGTGCTTTCATGTATACATGGAAACTTGGGCAGCTTATTATACCGAATAGCGTAGAATCGATTGAACCATGTGCTTTTGAAAACAGTAGCATAAAGCTTCTCGTCATCGGTGAAGGAATCAAGACGATAGGTTCGTGTTCTATCAGAAGCATCCCTGATTTAAGTGATTTCTATATCTATGCCCCACAAATGCCTGTTTTCCCTTATGATGAGATAGACATGATTGATGAAAGCCATTGGTACAGCGTGAATTTGTATGTCCCTGAAGATTTGGTGGATCAATACCGTCAATCAGAGGCATCCTATTTGAACGAGATACCAGATGAGAATATCCGTCCGATATCAAAAGATTATGAATCATTCATCTCAAGCATCAAGACGGTGAAGCCTGATTCAAATCAAAAGGAAGCCTGCTATTCCCTCGATGGCCGTAGGCTAAAATCACCCCAGAAGGGCATCAACATCATCCGTCGGAGCGATGGAACAGTCAGAAAAGAGATTGTGAAATGAAAATATCACATAGATGAGATCTATTAGCCAATCCTCATCACACAAAGACTGCGACGACCAGTGTGGGTAGAGTCGAAAGACACAAGCTTGCCGTCGGCACTGACACGTGGATGAAGGTCGCACTTCCAATTATGGTCGTCGTCCGGGTTAACAAATTTTTTCAGACTCTTCACATCAGCCAGCAATGACACCTCATCTGTCTTAACGTTCACCTTCCACAGTTTGATATGACGATACTTATCCGGATAAGTATCTACAACAAACGTGTCGTCGTCAATAAAATGATGATGGCCGTCGGAATTGAGTTTCGGATAACCACAACGTTTCCATTCCCGCATCGAAGGATCAGAAAAATAGACATGGGAATCGATATCCTCCATACGACAATAAGCCACAATGCCATTGCTCTGGTTCCATACATAATGCGACACCATACCCGTCGTAGGAGATACATACAATTCATTCGTCTTCAGATCGCAGACAATCAGACGGGTACGCTGGAATGTGCCCTTATACCAACGATGCAGGAAAGCCACATAGCGTCCATCAGGAGAGAACTCAGTATGCGTCACAAAATGATATTTATCCGCCATATCCGCTACTGGCTGCAAGGCAGCAAGTTGCCTGAGACTGACAATCATCTGTCGTTCATTCTTTTGAAGGTCAATAAAATAGAGACCTGTGCCCTCTGGAATATACTCGTCAGAAAAAGATTCATCATCACTTACGACATAGCCATATCCGGGCATCTGGCATTCCAAACGTCCATAACTGAAAGAGGTTGCCCACTTTCCATCGGCACTCACCGTGTCAATTGGCCAAGAGATCAGTCTGCGCTCACCCTCTTTAATCGAGGATATTGTAGCATTCAGGCCACCACCCTCACAGGTATTATAAATAATATGAGTTTCATCAAGCCATTGCAGACGACAGCCTTTGTGATAATTCCACGCATGGGTTTCACCCAACTTTCGCCATTCACTGTATTTCTCGCCTGTCCAATAACCTACCTCGAGCACATCATCTTTTGTCGGCATGCGCAAGGGAATGGTCAAACGGTTGCTCAGCAGAAGACGATTATCACGGCTGAAAGGCTTGACGTCATGGAAGCCAAAGAAGCAGTCCTCGAACACAATCGGGTCATTCTCAAACTTCGAGTCATAGTTTGGGAGCAAGTCATAGAACCCTTGATAAATATTACGCAAAGCGTCTTTCAACACATAGTTATTCTTGACGCGTTCGTATATAAATGCCTCTATTTTATTCATTTTTCGCAAATTTTGTGCAAAAGTACAAAAAATAATTGTACCTTTGCACACTAATTGCAAAAAAAAAACGTTTTAAGGATAAATGAACGTTCGAACAGTATCAATCATCTGCCCGCTTTTCAATGAAGAGAAGTTCATTGAACGGTGCATTCTGTCGATTCTGGAGCAGGACTATCCCCAGGATAAGCTTGAAGTGCTCCTCATCGACGGCAGGAGTACTG
>JAEEGJ010014266.1_pt1 | contig 18914 bp, 21 predicted proteins | sample 8958761 | NCBI WGS metagenome assembly JAEEGJ01 (sample SAMN16246546, study PRJNA631951) | gut metagenome | biome: gut microbiome; feature: rumen; material: RS-attached | host: Bos | place: Iran: Karaj | collected 2018-10
TATCTGCAGCACGCATGCAGCGTGTATGCAGCACTCACAGTGTCCGGAAAACCTGAGAATTCAGGAGATTTTGTTCGAAAGGATAAAGTCTCCTGTTTTTTATCTGCAGCGATCAGATCTTGTTGATCGCTTCCAACAAAGATGTCGTATCCAGGTGTGTATAGACCCGTTCCGTCAGTGACATAGCACCGGCGTGACCTACGATCTTCTTGATCATCGTCTGGTCCACATGTGCCTCTGCCAGCATGGAGATGCAGGTATGGCGCGTATCATGGGGTTTGTGATCAAATCCCAGAGCTTCCATGACAGGTTTCCAGTAGGGTTCGTAATAACTGTCGTATACGAAGCCTTTACCGGAAGCTGTATGAAGCAGATACTCACAATCGGATCCTTCGTACCACGCCTTGTACATCGGCAGAACCTTATCTGCGATTGGAACGCGGCGTATTCCGTTTTCGGTCTTACTGGATACTACATCGAAATACTGTTCTTCCAGATTGATGTTTTCCTTCTTCAGACTCAGGAATTCTGAGATTCTGCAGCCGTTATAGATCAGCATCAGCACGATCTGGTAATATGGCATATCAGCGAATTCCCACAGTCTTTCGACTTCAGCCTTCGTGAACTTGTTGCGATCTTTGCGATTAGGATTCCTGTCCTTGTATTTCGCGATATCGACATATTCGGAATAATCCTTGGTGCAGATATCGTTTTTCATCGCATAATCGTACAGCTGGCTGAACAGGAGCTTCAGTCTTCTCAGCGTAGGATAGTTCTTGCCGCAGGTGTCTACCAAATGCTGCAGGTCCGCCAGCCTGATATCCTTAAATACTCTGTCATAGAGCGCCTCACAGATCTTATATGAGGCGATATAGGCAGTAATATTGGATTGTCCGGCTGTTTGATACTTGATCTGAGACCATTTTTCATAGACATCCCGAAAAGTCGCTTTCGAAGCCGTGATATCGAAGGGGTTCATATTGTAAGCAGCAAGCATCTGCATGCCCTCTGCCCGCGTTGCTGCATAGCCCAGCACTGCGAACTTCTGTTTACATTTTTCCTGAACCGGATCGATCTCGTAGCCTGTGGTCACACGAACCATCCATGGTTTTCTGCGTTTTCCGGACATTTTCGTTACACTTCCATATCCGTTTGGGTTTCTCAATTCATCACATACTTCCTTTCCTCCCAGGTTTTTTATGATAAAGGGCTTATCCCTGTATCAACTAATCTATTCTTCGCTTGCACCCTCGGCTTCTTTCCTCTTCTCTTGCTCGAGTTCATTGCGGCGTTTCAGCCTCTCTTCCTCAGACAAAACGGCGGGTTTCTTATCAGGCAATTCCACCGCAGCATAGTAGGCGAGCTCTTTATCGAACCAGTGTTCATAGTAATCCTGGTCGATCCAATAAGTTTCCAGACGTTCACGTTCCTCTGCAAATCTCTCCAGGAAGAGGCAGAGATCCGCGTTGTGCTCTGCTGACGCATCATTGCCGTCAAAGCGGAGTGAGCAGGTCCATTCTTGTGTTTTGGGTGGGCGATTCACCTCGATATCGAAGTGCAAGCCATCTTTTTTATTCAGGGCATGGAAGAAACTCAAAACATCCGCGAGGGTATTCAGTTGAACATCCCGCTTTTCATAACCGATAAGTTCTGCTGAAGAAACATTCAGGACTTTTGCGATCTCGTTTATGGTTGCGATCGATGGCTCAATCTCACCGCTCTCATACTTCTGTATCGTACGAAGCGTCTTGTTCAAATATGTACCCAGAACAGTCTGGCTCATCTTAGCCGCTTTCCTGGCCTTCTTGATCCGCAGTCCTATTTCGGTCGGATTTGTGTTCATTTTTTTCACCTCCGATGCTAGTGTAACACAGCGCAATGCGAATTACAAGAGCGTAATGCGAAAAAATGTTTCGCATTACGTATTGACAAGTCGTAATATGAATGCTATCATCAAAATACGAATTATTGGTTCACATATATTGAAAGGGGAGATGAGATTCATGAACCGTGAAAAATTCTATGTGGAATTGCCGCCATTTACCGGTCGGAATGTTCCTGTCACAGAGATCGCCAAAGCTATGCGGAAGGATCCGCAGTATGTACGGGTTGGCCTGCAGCAGGGGCTCTTCACCTTCGGGTATGCGTTCAAACTGGACGATTCCAACGAGTACAACTATTACTGCCCGGATCGGAAAGTCTGGGAGGAAATCGGTTATTTCCGTTCGGAGGCAATGTAAGAGAAGGCTCCCATCCAAAGGGATGGGAACCTGCACAACTTATGAACGCAAAAGAAGGGGGGTGAGCGAGTAATGTGAATGGAAAGGGGTTTATAAAGGTCCCCCGGGCGCTGCTCAACGAATGGCGTGACAAACTCACGCAGGAAGAGATCGGTATCCTGATAAACCTTATGGCGATGGCTAATTATGAAGATGTGCCGAGACGGGCCCCGAAGGGGGACTATTTGAAACGGGGTCAGCTTGTAACATCTTCACGGGCTTTCGCCAAACGCTTTAATCTTAGCGAGAGTCGTGCGTACAGATTGTTAAAAAGGTGGGAGCGGCTGGGTATCATCAAACGTGAAACACTTTCCGAAACAGAAAGCGGAACACCAAACGGAACACTTCTGACCCTTGAATTTTACGAATCTTCGCAGGGTGTGCGAAACAGTGACCGAAACAGTTTCCGGAACGAAAATGAGGACTCTATAAGAAGAGATAAGAAAGAAAAGAAAGGGGAAGAAGTACCACCGCCACCTCTCCTGTACGGGGCTTATTGCAACGTGGCATTGACAGAAGACGAATACCGGGAGCTCAAATCCCATATCCCTGCGGAACTGTTTGACGCCCGGATCAATAAGACCAGTCAGGGGATCCATGACAGATGGAAGGGCTACGAGGGGCCGCATTTCGATATCATACGGAAATGGGCAGTTGCGGACGGTTGCTGGATAGATCATCCGAAGCCATCACCGTTATTCAGCGAAATGCTCAGGAAGAAGAAAGAACTGATCGATCAATTTGGCAGGGATAAATATGATCGAACGATCGCAAAACTTGGAATCGACGACCCGCATGAGGTAAAAAAGCATCTGGAGAACAAGGTGAACTGACTCTCCGGCGGGTTCGGAAGATGGCGCTTTAACTTTATCGGTTAAGGCGCTTTTTATATAATTGATTTATAAGTGTCACCTTTTGTCTTGCTGAATTGTTCTATTAACAGAAAGGGGTAAAGAAAGAGGAGGGTCCATGCTTGCAGGTCTTCTGATGCTGCTGCGAACGGACGAAGAAAGAGAGCTGTTCGCACGATTCTATCAGCAATATGAAAACCTGATGTTTAAGACCGCCCGCCAGATCCTGGACAGCCAGGAGGACTGCGAGGATGTGGTCCAGACTTCGTGTGCTTATCTGATCGATCATTTCGACAAATTTACTTCTTACGATGCACGGCAAGTCGCATCCTATCTGGTGCTCCTCATAAGGAACCGGGCCAAAGATATGCGTGACCGCCAGCAAAAAACCGTGTACGAAAATTTCGAACAATACGCAGAAAACATCGCCGGTCAAGCTGAAGAGCAAGGCAATGTGTCTTTGGAATCCGCATTTGCGCAACTGCCGGATCGCTACAAAGAGGCGCTTACACTCTACTATTACAACGATTTATCAATTAAGGATATGACCGGTTTGCTGCAGTTATCCGAAGCTGCGGTAAAGAAGCTGCTGCAGCGTTCTCGCGATGCTTTGCGGAATCTTATGAATGCAGAAGGAGGCGTTGAAGAATGATGCCCAAAGAAGAACTGGCGGGTTATCCATTTAATGCCGCAGCGCTGCACGCAGTCTGTGCAAACTATGCAGATGGTCTTGTTGAGGCTATCGAGGCTGTATCGCTTGATTTTGGCCCTTCTGAAGCCCATAAAAAGGCGGTCTGCAATTTGATGGACAATTCGCTGCGAAAAACAAGGCGGCATGCACTCTATCGTCGTGTAGGTACTATTGCTGCTGTGTTTGTCTTGTTGTTCGGAGCAGTCATGGTCACTAATGCTCATGCGAGAGAACTGTTTGTCCGCTGGGTGAGGCAGGTTTTCCCGGATCATGTTTTGTACTGGTTTTATGGAGAACCGGAGGGAGGATTACACCATTACACTATTGGGTGGATACCAGATGGTGCAAAAGTAGTGAGACATGAAGAGGATGATGAAGAGGAACTGTATGTTTACCACTGCAGCGATTCAGTTAGCTTCGTGGTTAGTTTCTATACACTAGGTGCTTATTCCAATTTAGATATTGAGGATTATGATAGCATCGAAACGCTTACTATCAATGGAAATGCTGCAACTCTTTTTATCAGTTCAACAAGTACGAACGCGCTTATAATAATCGACGAACAAAAACAGATGGTCATTGACATCAATGCGCAATTAAGTGTTGATGATCTAATTCGTTTGGGAGAATCAATTTATTAAAGGAAACCATGAAGAAGTCAATAATCATTGTGATTGCCATTCTGGCAGTCCTCGCAACAAGTGTTTATATCTATGCGACTGTCAGCGTCAAAGGGAGTCTGACCATGGAGATTGAAGAAAGCGACGCTAAAGTATCCTGCAGCTATGAGATCTCTGCATCAGGCAAGTTGATTCATGCAAAGATGGAATTGTATCAAGATGGAGAGCTGATTGACATTTGGGAAGATGAAGCCAGTGATCACCTGGGGTTGTTTGCCGAGGTGGATGCAATCAGCGAGACGCTTTACCGTCTGGAATGCAGCTGTACCGTCGACGGAAAACTGTTGAAAGTGACTCCTATTGAGAAACGTATTCCTCAGATTTTATCTTTCCGTGATCCGGAGAACGAGGTAAAAAAGCATCTGGAGAACAAGGTGAACTGACTCTCCGGCGGGATCGGAAGATGGCGCTTTAACTTTATCGGTTAAGGCGCTGTTTATATAGTTGACTTACAAGCGTCACCTTTCTTCATCTCAAATCGTTATATTTACGAGAATTAATGAAAGGTGATGATTTTTCTTTGAGAAAAGATTGCTTGGTTTGCCTGCTCGTATTAACTGCCGAAATCATCAAATTGGCCTTCTTCCCAGTCGATATTAATGAGTATGAAAATCGTTATGCAGAGCAGCTGCCCAGTTATACTCTGGAAAGCTGGCTGGATGGCAGTTTCCAAGATGGTATAGAAACGGCGTTATCGGACCAACTACCTGCTGCAATGAAAGCAAAGGAAGCATATAACAATGTATTTACCGCCTATAACACATGGGTCTTACAGGCGGTTATGGATTACGCGGGAAAGGAGTCGAAAGAGACGGCTGATATGCAGGAGGGAGTGCTGGAAGTGGGAGAAGATTCTGTTCAAACAATAAAGGATTCCTCTGTATTTTACTGGACGCTTCCGGATAGCAATCGCCAGGTATTGGCCGGTCATCTGATGTCTGCAAACCGGTTTCTGGCTGGGGAACAGGAGAAACTGGATATACGGATACAGAACATCAACTCGACAGTCAGCGCCCACCCGGAATTGATGTTTTATCTTTACTATATCGAAAAAGAAACAGATGTGAATTTTGTAACCGGTGAATCATCCGGCATTTTCGAATATCTTCATGATAATGTTTCAACGATCTCAGAGGAAAACAAAAGGCGCTTTCATATTCTAAGTTTTGATGATTTCGACTCACAGTTCTATAGGACAGATCATCATTGGAACAACCAAGGGTCGTATCTTGCATACACACAGATTCTCGCTTGGCTTTTGCCAGGAGAACGGCCGCTGGTTCCACTGGCAGAGTATGAGCTTGGTTCCTTCGCAGGATCAAAGACTGCAAACAGTTCTGCGCCGGGATATATCGACACTTTCCGAGCGTACGAATTTGGCTATCCTGACATGACAGTCATTCAGAACAGCAAGCCTGTTTCCGATTATGGTTCGCAGAGCAAATGTATTACAATGGTACGAGAGACAGGCAATCCATTGGACTATGTGAGTTATGGTACATTCTATGGCGATGACGCAGGAGAAGTCGTTTTTCATAATAAAACCAGTAAAAATGGTTCTATCCTGATTATTGGGGAATCCTACGATAATGCATTATTGAAGCTTTTGGCATCGCATTTCACCGACCTTTACAGTATAGACTTACGTAATTATGAGGCACAGATCGGAGATGCGTTTTCACTGCAGCAATATCTGAATAAACACTCTGATATAGGCCGGATCCTATTGATAGGTAATCTGGATTACTACGTACTGGATTCATTTAACATCGCACCATAAAGGGAAGTTGTCTTGGTTTTCAGCAGCCTTAGCTTTTTGTTCATCTTTTTGCCCATACTGGTAACTTTGTATTATTCGTTCCCAAGCCGCACTTGGCGCAACGGGATTCTTTTGGTGTTTTCTCTTTTGTTCTATGCCTGGGGTGAACCGCGGCTGATCGTTGTCATGCTCCTGTCGTCCGCTGTTGCCTATTTCGGTGGCTGCCGAATGGACCGTCTTCGAGGGCAAGGAAGTCTGAATGACGAAAATGTAACTTTTGTAGTTACCGCCGGGCTGATCCTCAGTGCGCTGATCATCTTTAAGTATCTTGATTTTGTACTTGAAAACCTTAATACACTCTTGGGGATGGAGGTTCCGCTGCCGCATCTTCGGTTACCGATAGGAATCAGTTTTTATACTTTCCAGACGTTGTCCTACGTGATCGATTTACACCGTAAAAAGGTTTCGGTGCAAAAAAACTACTGGAATCTGCTTTTGTATATCTGTTTGTTTCCTCAGCTGATCGCAGGACCCATCGTTCGCTATGCGACTGTGGAGAACGAACTGCTGAATCGCAGGGAGACACGGGCAGAAGTTACGGATGGGATTCAGCGTTTCACAACAGGGCTTGCAAAGAAGGTGTTGATCGCCAATGGAGTCGCCCGTTTTGCAGAAATCGTCTACGCAGGTGACCCTGCTAAATATGGAACAACGATGTACTGGCTGGCAGCGCTGGCATATACGCTACAGATTTATTTTGATTTTTCCGGTTACAGCGATATGGCAATTGGGCTGGGATGGATGTTTGGGTTTCATTTTTTAGAGAATTTTGATCATCCATATACAGCATTATCCGTTACAGAGTTTTGGCGAAAATGGCATATTTCACTATCTACCTGGTTCCGAGATTACGTATATATTCCTCTGGGAGGCAACCGAGTATCTACACCACGATGGGCATGGAACCTGATGGTCGTCTGGGCACTGACAGGTCTTTGGCACGGTGCTTCTTGGAATTTTGTGATCTGGGGACTGTATTACGGGGTTTTACTTGTTTCGGAAAAGCTTTTTCTGTCCCGTATACTAATGGCTTTGCCAAAAATTTTGCGTTGGCTGGTTACATTCGCTATTGTTAACATCGGGTGGGTGTTGTTTAATCTGACAGATCTTTCGCAGATGCAGCTTGCTTTGACCACTATGTTTTCAATGATTCCAACAGATTTCGTGACAATGGTTTCGTTGAATACAGGCATTTTGGAAGCAGCGCTTTATTTACCGCTGGGACTGTTGTGCATGCTGCCGGTCGGTAATGCTCTAAAAAAACACATCAGAGTATTTAAACAGCAAACTGTGCAGGGAATCTGGACATTATTTCTGCTCGTGCTATGCGTTGTGTGGCTTTTCAGCAGTAAATACAATCCTTTTATCTATTTTCGGTTTTAACCATGATTACCTTTGAGGGCCACATTATAGCATCAACTTTATCGATCGATGAGCTTTTTATATAATTGACTCATAAGTGTCACCAATCACGCTTCCGAATCGTTCTATTACAGGAAAGGGGTAAACATAGAGGAGGACCCATGCTTGCAGGTTTACTGATGCTGTTGCGGACGGATGAAGAAAGGGAGCAGTTCGCGCAATTTTATCGGCAATATGAAAATCTGATGTTTAAGACCGCCCGCCAGATCCTGGACAGCCAGGAGGACTGTGAAGATGTGGTCCAGATTTCATGTGCCTATCTTATAGATCATTTCGATAAATTCACTTCTTACAATACACAGCAGGTTGTTTCCTATTTAATGCTCCTTATAAGGAACCGGGCCAAAGATATGCGTGACCGTCAGAAAAAAACATCATACGAGGATATAGAACAATACGCTGAAATCATGTCAGAACAGGCAAAAAAGCAAGTGAATCCCATTTTGGAGGCTGCATTTGCACAGTTGCCGGAACGTTATAGGGAGGCACTAACACTGCGTTATTACAACGAACTATCCATAAAAGATATAGCTGGTCTGTTACAGATATCCGAAGATGCAGCAAAAAAACTGCTGCAGCGCTCACGGGATGCTCTTCGTAATTTAATGGTTATGGAAGGAGGTGCTGAATCATGATGTATACAGAAGAACTGGCAGGCTACCCGTTCAGCGCCTCAGATCTGCGTGTAGTCTGCGCAGGCTATGCAGATGGTCTAGCCTCAGCTTTAGAGGCTGTATCGCTTGATTTTGAGCCTTCCAAGACACATAGGGATTCGATTCATAGCCTGATGGATAAATCACTACAGAAGGCAAAACGGCATACGACTTATCGGCGTGTGTGTACCATTGCTGCCGTATTTGTCTTAATGTTCGGAATGATCATGGTTACTAATGCCCATGCGAGAGAACTGTTTATCCGTTGGGTGAGGCAGATTTTCCCAAATCGTGTAATGTACCAGTTTTATGGGGAACCAGCGGAAGGATTGAATAATTATAGGATCGGTTGGATCCCGGAAGGGTTTGAGCTGGATGATCAATATGAGTTTCAAGGTATACGGATGTATTCCTATCGATCACAAGATGAGGAGTTTACAGTTTCGTTTAACAGCATAGAGGATGGTTTTATCCTTGAGATTGAAGGAGTAAAAGGGTTTAAGTCATTACCTGTGTACATAAACGGCGTAAAAGGAACATATTACTATGATGATCAATCCAAAAATCTAGTTTGGATCACTGCCGATGAAAATGTCGAAATTGATATCGAAGGATCGATTTCATATGAAATGATGATGAAAATCGCAGAATCAATCTATATCGCAAAGCCCCGCTACACCGTTGAGTGGATCCCGGAAGGCTTCGTTCTAACTGAAAGCGAGATTGATGATGAATCTGCTTGTTATATATATGAGAATAATAATCAGGTAATAATTATCGAATTTAATAGAATCGGAGCGTATCAACAGACTGAATTTTCAGGATTTGAAGAACCCATAGTAATAGATACTGTAATAAATGGAAACGAAGCATTTATCTATCAGGACAATAATAGCGATAAAGTAAACATGACAGTTTTTGATGAAAGCACGGGATATATGATTGAACTTGACACAAATGTTGGAGTTGATCTTACGCAGAAGATCGCCGAATCCATTCATCTGGGGCAGTATCATTAAACCATCGGATTTATCCCTGAAGGATTTGCGCTGGAAGAATTCAACGATATCGATGAGGCGGAAGACTACTTATGCGATTCGTTCCATCCAATTCCATGAAGATAGACTTGCTCCCTGAACAGGAAGCATATCTTTCGACTAAAGATACGATCTGTCAGGTTATAAGAGAAAACCCTGATAGTGTTTTTGCCTTTGATATTTTACAGGATGAGATTCTGATGGGCTTTGCGTTGCTTCATCGTTTTGAACCGGACTCCTTCTTTCTTTGGGATTATGCCATTGATTGGAAGTTTCAGAATCAGGGCCTGGGGACTGAAGCATTGAAGCAATTGATCAAGTTTATGCATGAGCAGTACGGACTATCTGTTATGACGACTACATATATTTGGGGAAATACCCATGCCAAAACAATGTATGAAAAGGTTGGGTTCGTTCAAACAGATGTGGTCGATGAGCCAGAATGCCATGAAGTGAACATGATATTCAGATATCCATCATCTACGGGAATAGTGGAGAGAGTGTAGCAAATGGAACCGTTAGATTTCGTGTTGAGGTCTCAGACCTTCGCAACAAATTGTTGCGTGAGGATTTCAGCGGTATAGGGGTGTTTTTGGATGAAACAAAAGATAGTTCTGCTCGTGGTCATCGCAATATTGCTGGCTGCCGGCTACGTTGCATGGGATCGATCTTTCCGGGAAGAAATTACACAACAGGATATTGAACTTGCAGAAAAGCATCTGCAGTCGTTTAACTACGGAACAAAGAATTTGCAGGTTTTTAACGTATATGATAAATACGACCACGCAAAGTTTATTTATGCCCAAAGTGACGCAGGGTTTGCGCTTTTCTATAAGAATACCGGCAATTTCATCAGTGCAGGACAGGGCGGCCGATATCAGGGTTACTTATCAGAGGAGTACAAATTATATCTTTTCCCGCCTTTCGGGTATTTTGTCGGACCCGCAGACATGAACTTTAAAGATGCCAAAGAGCAGGGACTGCTTCATGATATTCATCAGGAAGCGATGGATGCGTTGAATGAGTCAAGCATTTATCAGCGATTCCTTGATGGAGAGGCTTTGTTGGAACGTGCAAGCGTTTTGCCACTGCAAAAGTATCGTAAACCATATACGCTACAGGAGCTGATGAAAGGATGGCAAGATTACCTAGCTGAACGGACCAGTTACAATCCTTTGGCGGAAACAGATCCTGATATTAATTATGCTTTGATCGATTGTATGGGGGATGACGAGCCAGAACTGGCGCTACGCTTTTGTTTTAGTGATGGGCTGAGCTTTTTTACGGAGCATTGCATTTTAAAGGAATCCAATGGAGTGTTGCGGGAAGTGACAAATTGGAATTACCTGACGGAGGTCAATTCGTATGGCTTTTATAAAGAGCGGTCTTATTATAATGATGGGAAGGAAGCAGAGATAGATGGCGGTGTCATCAGTACGGAGCTAGGCCCTTATGGAGGGAAGAGAATTAGCATTTATCAAGAGATCGTGATTCCCGGTCTGTCACAGCCATGTATTCCGATGGTATATCTTTTTGCAGATCCGTCGGATTTGCCGGATGGATACCCTAATGATATGGACCTGTTGAACGCAGACGGTCCCTATACCCTTCACGTGTACTATTTAGTAAGCCCAGAAGGGGATTGGTCGACACAGCCTTTCTATGCTTTTTCTGTAATGATGAATGGAGAGGAACCGTCTGTAGAAGTAATAGGCGATTTCCGTAAATGGTATGAATCTGCCGGAATCGATTTGTGCAGCATGGAGGAGGCAGAGGAACGTATAAATGCCTGTTATGAGGCTCTCGGTATTTCTCCGTTTCATCGAAATGATTCATCGATCTCTTGGCGTCCTCTTTAAACAGAGAATTGGCTCTAGATCAGCGTTTTATAAAAACGCGTAGCCGCACGAAGTGCGTTCTTCTGGGTTTGGGATTCGTTCCCAACAAGCCTTTTGCGAAAGTTCCTGGTAGGGTATTTCGCAAAAAACGCAAAGTGCTACGACTATGCACTGCTTGCAAAGTAGTAAAAGCGTCCATCTTTGCACTGCTTGCAAATTAGCAAAGTCGTCCATCTTTGCCCTGCTTGCCCAGTAGTGAAGGCCAAGTGTTTTGTAGACAGGAACGATGCGCATAAAGTATCTGTAACAGTCCTGTAATTGATATCTGAAAGTGATTTGGTAGACTAAAGCCAAGGGAATGAAAGGAGAATTGATGCAATGAAAAAGCACAGAATATTAACAGTGGTCATCACTCTTCTGCTGATTGTTTTCTCCGCAGCCTGCGTTTATGCTGTGGACGAGCAAGCAACTGCCGCCGCGGACGTCCTTTATAAACTCGGACTGTTCGCCGGAACGGGAACAAATGCGGACGGCAGCCCGATCTACAGTCTGGACCGGCAGCTGAACCGTCAGGAAGCCATGACGCTTTTCATCAACCTGCTGGGAAAGGCTGACGAAGCCATGGCCGGTACGTGGACTACTCCGTTCACCGACGTGGACGAATGGGCGAAACCTTTCGTTGGCTACGCTTATGAGAACGATTTCACGGCTGGCGTTGCGGCCGACCGCTTCGGTGCGCACGACCCGGTCACAGAAAGTCAATATTTGACTTATCTGCTGCTCGCCCTCGGCTATGAACAGGGAACTGATTTCAACTGGAACGAATCCTATCTGTTCGCAAGTGAGATCGGCTTCAACGACAGATTGTTTGTAGGCGGACCGTTCTACCGCTCTTCTGCAGTGCTCTGCAACTGCAACGCGCTGGCACTGCCGAAAAAGGGCAGCGAGGAATGCCTGATCGGCAAGTTCGAGGGAAAGCCCGCTGATGCGGCGTTCATCGCGGCACACAGCGGTTTCCTGTTTGCCTGGAACGAAGGAGAGAAATCGGTCGTTGCACAATACGGAATGGATCTGAATCTGATCGTTCGCTATGAGGCGGAAAGGGTCGAGTCGCGGTATGACGACCGCACACAGATCCATGCGCTCCTGCAACGATACGACAGCGGTGACGGCCGCAGCTTCGGCTACTATTGCGGCATGGCAGGGGTCTATCGCATGCAGGGAGAAACCTTGGAGCAGCCTAATGCTTCGCCGGGCATGTATCGCATCCCGGCCGGCACGCTGCAGCAGCTGAGCGCCCGTCCGGTCGCCCAGATGATCTTCCTGCGTTATGGCCCGGTTTCTTCGGGCCCCGTCATCCTGACGTTCTCCCCCAAGGCACCGGTCTATTCCGAGTACCGGCTTTTCGGCGGCGATACGATCATCGAGATCAAGGAGGACGGTTCGGAAGACGTGTTCCTCCACGGTGATATGGGTCACGGCATTGAGATCGACGAGATCCACCGTATGGATTCTGTCGTGACGTTCAGCGCCGTCGACAGAGTCGGGATGGAAGATTACAGGGGGTACGATTATTTCCTTGAGCGGAAGACAGACGCTGCTACCGGGGAATACAAGCCGGAGATTCTGGTTTCGAGCTACACGCCGGGACCGGAAGAAGCTGGCCTCGAACCGGGGACGGCAGAGTATGACACCTATACGAATAAAATGTGGTATGAAGAACAGAAGCGCCTGAAGGAATTGGGCTTCTGGGATCATGAACTTCCGCCGGAGGAATAAAGGGCTTAATGTCGGGAATGTGAAAGGAGGTCAGCCATATGAAAAAGCGGAGTATTGCCGGGATCCTTGCCGCTGTGATTTGCGCGGCAGCACTGATCTATATTTTTCTTTGGCCTCATCCTTTATATGATATCGCCTGGCTCGGCGTCGGCCGCGGTGACCCGGAAATCGTCAGGATCGAGCGGATCGCGTTTGGCGAGGGAGAGGTCGGGACATATGACGTTACGCTTTCTCTTTCAGACTCCGCCGTCTTTCTTGAGGATATGCGCGACGCATCCGCCCGGTTTCCCATTCCGGGCAGGATGGGCAGTATTACATCGGATTTCTATGAGATCACGCTCAGTAATCAATACAATGCCCGATCGGAGATCTCGATCAGCAGCAATGGTGCGGTCACGCAGGAAGAACCTGCCAATCGCAGATGGGGCGAGGGAACGTTTCTCCTTTATTACAAGGATGCGGAAACGTTCATGCAGATCTGCAGGGATTGGACGAGCTCGGACGGCAGGTACCCGGGATTGGGGTTCCTGCAGGAATTCTTTGCGATCAACAAGGATGACCGGGCGGATTTTGTCTGGCTGGATGCCCCGGACGGCGTGTATGGAGGTGGGGCGGTCGAGACCTTGCATTCCGGCATTGAACCGTACATGACGGAACATGGATTCAACAAGGTCCTCATGGAGCGGTCATTATACAAACTGGAGTACATCTGTAAACAGAAGGGCAGCGATTGGACTTGTTCCAGCATAGAGGTTGCACCGGCGTCTGAACCAGGATATTACACCTATCGCGTCAGCCTGGTCGAATACACATCAGGCTCTTCTAGGAATCTTGTGTTCACCGGCAATTACTATGTCGGCGAAGATAGTTTAGTGGATAGCTTCTATGTGGATCTGGATTGATTAGAAGAAAGCAGGCTGGTTAAAGAGAATCATGGAACAGGAACAAAACAGGATCGAAATACAGGAAGCGATCGATGCTGCAGATCGTGCGCTTCGCTCTTTGGAACGGGCGAGAGATTCGCTGCATTCTGCAAAAGGCTGGGGCGTATTTGATATGCTTGGCGGGGGTCTATTTTCGACCTGGGTCAAGCATAGCAACATGAATGAAGCGGAAGAATCCCTTGCCGATGTACAGGCAGCGCTCCGGGAGTTTAGCAGAGAACTTGACGATGTCGACGAGACGATCGATTTGAGCTTCAACAATGCAGATCTGCTGACGTTTGCGGACTATTTTATGGACGGGCTCTTCACAGATTTCTTGATGCAGGGAAGGATAAATGATGCAATTGGAAATGTGGATAATACGATTAATCAGGTGACAGCGATCCGGAATGCTCTGCAGCAAAAGCTATTGTAAAAACAGAAAAATATAGGATTCTACCTGCAGGAGGTGTCCCTGGTATTTACATGGGCTACAATAAAAAGCGTAGGGGGAACACCGCATGGACCAGCAGAAGATTGGAAGATATATCGCAGAACGCAGAAAAGCGTTAGGACTGACGCAGGCTCAGTTGGCGCAGCAGCTTGGTGTGACAGACAAGTCTGTTTCCAAATGGGAACGGGGTGTCTGCTTGCCGGACGTTTCGCTCTACCAGCCGCTATGCAAGATCCTGGGGATCACGCTCAGCGAGTTTTTCTCCGGTGAACCTGCCGAACACCCGATCGATGCATCGATTGCGGAGAAGACCATTCTCGCTGTGGCGGAGGACGGGGAAGCGCGAAGAAAAAAGTATAACCGCATCATTACGATATTGGTGGTCATCGGCTTACTGTTATCGGCCAGCCTGTTTTACGCAATGAGGCAGACCGTTCGTGACCCGCTTTCGTTTAAAGACCATATCCGGCAAAGCCAGCTGGAACCCTCGCAATGGCAGATGGTCCATATGCTGAGCGGCAGGAATTCTGCGTTTCCATATGACTTCTCCTACAAACAAGATCTGCCGTGGCTGTCATTCATCATCCGGGAATACAGACAGGGAGAGTTGATCAACGAAACAATGGTTGGTGCGGTGCACGTCGGCGAAGTGCGGGATCCAAAGAAAAACAAAGTGACAGGAAGCATCGTCCTGCTACTCGACAAGAATGCCGGTGAGTTGACTCTTAGCGTGAGTGACACAAAAGGCGGGGTGTATTCCTTTAACGGCGTTTTTGAACCTTTGCCGGAGGGTCAAAGCCTGGATGTATATCCTCAACTGGGCGGGTCGGTCCTCGAGGCAGACCGGGAAATACAGCTCGTAGGATACGCTTATAGAGAGGATGGCTCCGGGCAGAGTATCGTGCCGGCCGACAGTATGCATGATCCGGCAACAGAGGAAGAGAAGTTGCAGAATATGGATTACTATTTCTCTTTGACCTGCTGCTTCGGCGAGAAGTTGCAATAACACCTGTAATGGAGGTGAGGATAGGATTGCCTAAGCGAGCAGGTATTTGTGTTTTAATTGCTGCGGTACTCTTGCTAGTTCATCATTACTATTTAAACCGCATCATATACTTTGACAAGATTTTGATGGTAGATTCTTACGAAGAACTTGTCAAAGCATTTCCCGAAGATTCAACCCTTTTGTTTATATCACCGGATTTTGGTAATGACAAAAGCAGGAGCTATGCTCTAAGAATGAACTCCATGAAACGCGATGCTACGCCAATAGGCTACGAAATGGGTTTTCATGGTCAAGATTATGATTTAGGGATAACCGCTGTATACGAAAGTGATGTAGACCAGTTGAGAACATATGATGAAATAATAAACTATCAAGGCGTTAGAGTTGGACGATATACCTATGAACATAACACCTTGTGGTTCAGTGGAAGTATCGTCATACTGGATGAGATTTGTTATCAAATAGAAGGATCGACGGCAAAACAACAAGGCGTGCAATCAGATAATGTCATAAGCTACAATTGGATTGACGATCAAGTAGTGAATTTGCATCAAGTGGTAATCGATACTTGGTTACAACGGCATCGGTAGATTCCGATTATTAGCGTATGGATAAGAAATCAATCTTAAAAGCTATCAGTCTTATTCTCGCAGCGATAGCCGTTTTGGGATTTGTCGGCTATTTTACAATAAAGGATACCGGTGGGTTTATAGATTTAAGTGGAATCGCAAAAGCAGTTGATATGATCATTGTATTTGTCTGTGGGGTTCTTGCTTTTATTCTATGGAATATCTCCAAAGGAAGCGATTAAATTGGATCTGATGGGTTTGCTTGTTTACAAAATTCAATTAGAAGGACTTTTTCTAGTATATCTTCCATTTGTTTTTGGAATAACGGGACTTTTATTGTTTTCGTATAGCATATTTAAAAGAAAACGCAAACAATCGTTTTTAATTCCATTGTTAATTGGGATTGGATTATTGGCGATTCCCATTTTGAAATATGTTGTATTAGCGTTTTCCTTTTTGTTGGGAGCCCCGGTTCCATCGTAGACTAAAGCCAAAAGGATGAAAGGAGGTCAGCCATATGAAACGCATTTTGGTCATAACGTGTATAGTAGTTCTTCTTTTGTCAGGCTGTTATCAGGGGGAACCGTTTGAAGAAACCCCCGAAATGGATTTCCTGAAGGAATTCTTCACGGTCAATAAGGACGGCCGTCTGGATACCTTGCGGGAAACTATGCTGCGCGGAGAAGAAGATTATCAAACAATTGTCGATGCGTATCACGCGGGCTTGGCGCCTTATTGTGAGGAATCCGCCCTAGTTGAGTTGGAAAACGCACAGTACCTGTATCTGTTCGACAAGTCCTGTACGGATTTCTCCGATCAGTGGAAAACGATGGAGCTGAGGGCTACGTATCGGGACGATCAGTGGCAGCATCAGGACTACCGGGTCGTTTTGCGTTATCCCGGAGATGAAAGTGATTTTGAGATCACGGGTACATTTGACCTGGATGCAGACCGGAAGATCTCTTCTTTCACCATCGATATGGACGCGCTGCCGTACGGCGCGGGAAATTTTCTGACTGAATTCTTTGAAAATGACCGCCTGGGCCGCTATACTTCGTACTGCGCCGGGTCACAGGACCTGAAATCCCTGAAAAAGTACCATCGGACGCTTAGCCTTTACGTTACGGATAACTTGCTGTCTGAGGTCATGGATTCCGAAGAAATGATCCGTTTTGACCGTATGTGCAGCGAAGCAGGATTGACCGGGGAGAATACATTTTATATTTCTGACAGTAGATATAAAAACCGCCACGAGTATAGTGCGATCCTGATAGAGAATAGTATCGGACTTATGTTCTCCGGGACCTATACGACAGACGAAGACGGGATGGTCGATTCCTTTACGATCGAGTATCCGGAGGGTCCCGAAAAGGCGGTCGAGGCGCTTTGGCAGCTCCAGCAGGAATATAATGCAAGCTGTCAGAACGATGGAGAGAAAAGCATCGTACAGGATGTAATCGATGATTATATAGGCGATCCGATGTTTTACGCGGATTATGCGGATACTCCAGATGCGGCGATCGAGATGGTAACATCGCTCATCGATCATAAGTTGGGAAGAAACAATTAGGATACTCAGAGGATGGCATTTTTTATGGGGCTTGGTAGTTAGAGTCTGGATTATTGATTATTGTCTCGTGTTATTTCTATTGTTCCTACGGGAAAAGGATAGTTAAAATTATGAAATACAGCATGCAGGACAAATATAAACAACAAAATAGCCGTTTCCAACTGGAACGGCAGATTGCAGAAGATCAGTTGAACGAACAGGATTTGGCCAACCAAGATGAGGATATGGATCCTCCGAAAAACAGGTTTGACGCTCTTATGCGCAGGATAGGCTGGGGAACGATCGTCACGCTGGCCATCCTTCTCATTATCATAAAACTCTTATGGAACATGCTTTAAAAACGAGGGCCTGCCCTGCATCAATATTCACTGCCCTGGGAAACAATGAATATGAAGCACTTATGCAGCAAGTCCTCGTCCCAAAGAGTTGCAACTAGGGTTAGCTGGTGCTGCCACCCTCGATTTTTCAGGGCTGCAGAGCACATCAATCCATGTGGCTCCGGTTATCTCTGTTAAGCAAGAGATAGCCAAGCGGAATGGGTGGGCCAGCCCTATGCGGTGATAGACGATACCGTGTATGTCTACGACGGCAAGGATTGGTATGCCTGCCATGCTGCACAGCAGAACGTCGGGGGCTTTCTCGGCGAATTTTTTACGCCTAACCGGTTCCACCGGTATGATCGTTTTCTGGAAGAGACCGGAGATCTTCCGGAATCTGTAGAGGCGATCGACCATTACCATGCGCGGGTCATGCCGTACCTGACGAATAAGGCGCTGTTCAAGATGGAAATGGAGCGTCAGCTTTCGCGGTTCGATACGTATTGCATGTACGCTTTCCAAAGCGTCCATTATCCGGTGAAGATCGAAGTGACCCAGGCGAGCTTGCAGGAAAATGCGTACAACTTTACTGTGACGATGGAAAACAAGGCGCGGACCGTACAGAAGACCTTTACCGGTTCTTACATCGAAGATGCGGATGGGAAGATCGACTCGTTTACAGTGATATTTCCGGATTAACGTATGAAACAGGTTTTGTTATGGATAATTGCACACAGCCGTACGTTCCTGATTATTTACGGGATCACTTTTTGTGTCATCCTTGCGATCATGCTCGAAAACATGGTTCCCCCCGGTTATACGCAAGATGATGCGTACCGGTGGATGTATAAAGGAAATATCGCTCTGGTCGTTCTGCTCGTTGCGATAGCGCTTATGGTTTTGCTGCGGTATCTGTATTTCGAGGGAATACTGCAGTTGGGGTAAATAATGACAATACTTATGCGATTCGTTCCATCCAATTCCATGAAGATAGACTTGCTCCCTGAACAGGAAGCATATCTTTCG
>JAEEGJ010014274.1_pt1 | contig 18905 bp, 16 predicted proteins | sample 8958761 | NCBI WGS metagenome assembly JAEEGJ01 (sample SAMN16246546, study PRJNA631951) | gut metagenome | biome: gut microbiome; feature: rumen; material: RS-attached | host: Bos | place: Iran: Karaj | collected 2018-10
CTGCAACATGATTTACGATATAAGTGAGAACCTCAATGACACAGACTTGGTTATAAATAACAAAGTTTTAATCCAAAGTATTCTCGGGGAAATATTAGAGGATATTGAAAACAGAATAGTAGAAATCAGAAGTATCGATATTTACGACTTTAGAGGACTTGTTGATGCACCAGGCGAGAAGCTTATAGTTAGCAAAGAAATTAATCGACTCATCGACTCTTGCCTAAGCATTGCAGGACCACTTGATGAAGGACAAGAAATGTATAGACCTCTAGTTGTAGGAACTTACTAATACCCAATCGAAAAACAAATACGGATATTTAGGCTTGATGCTTAAGTATATACTACTGTTCTCGGTTTTTAAATTAATTAAGATATCAAATAAATAATAAGAGGCTCGTCACTAGACGGGCCTTTTCTACTTAAGAAGAAGTCTTTATAATATGAATAATAAAAGCCTTTCCTTATGGGGAGGATGAGGGGGAGCAAATGAACAACAAACCAAAAACAAAACTTCTTACTATTTCTCTACTTTGCTGTGGCAGGCCGGACACAACTGAGCGCTGCCTCAAATCTTTAATGCCTATCCGCGAGGCCATCGACTCAGAAATTCAAGTTGTTGATACAGGCTGTTCCAAAGAAACTAGAGCAATCATCGACAAATATGCAGATGAAGTCTTCGAGTTTAAATGGATAAATGATTTTGCAGCAGCCCGCAATTTCCAGCTTGATCAGGCAAATGGCAAAATGTTTCTTTATATAGATGATGATGAGTTTTTCTTAGACTGTACCTATATCATCGATTTCTTTAAGCAGCCAGATTGTACTAGCTACAACATCGGCGGTTATTTCCAACGCAATTATCTTGATATGGAAGGCAAGGAGTACGAGGACACCGAGGTGATTCGCATGTGCACCGTTACTCCAGAAACCTGTTTTAAGGGTAAGATTCATGAATACATAGAACCAGCCTACGGCAATGCCATGTTCTTGGATGCAAGAGCTGGCCACTATGGATATGTGTACGCTTCTCCTGAAGACAATGTGAAGCACGCCCTTAGAAACATTCCATTGCTCAAGGAGATGATGGCTGAGGAGCCAGATAATTTCCGTTGGCCTTATCAGCTGGCTCAGGAATACAAGGCGATTTTTTACAATAAAGAATTGTTGGAAATCTGCAAAGAATACTTTGAAAAGACTGGTACTGCAAAGGATAACGACGACATTCGCTATCGCGGCAGCTTTGCCTGCGGCGCTGTCATAGCCATGGCTCGTCTAGAGCTGCTAGATGATATTATCGAGTTTTACGAGGATGTTAAAAAACGAGATCTCATTCTTCCCCTTCCTTTGGCAAAGCTTGCATACTATGCCGCAAAGGTATATTTCATAAGGGATGAAAACGAAAAATGCGAAGCGGAGATAGAGTATTACTTTAAAATCCGTGATACAATCGGTCAGGATGTTGGACTAATGTACCTACAGGGTGGATTGTTTATCGGTGACACCTTCAACGAAACCAATGTCAATCTCATGTATTGCTACGCTATGACATGCGGAATGCGCCGAGGAGACTATGGTCCGCTTGTGCACTACTATCGCAGGCTGACCTGGGATTCGCCAGTAGTACGAATTAACAGAGGCTTTATTTCGACCCTAATTGGGGAGGCAGCAAAGCATGGAAATAAAAAAGAAATCCGCGACGTCTTGAATAAGTTCTTCACCACAGAAGGCTTTAGAGATTTAATAGAAAAGCTTATCGACGAACTATGTCCGAATATAGATGAGCAAGGCTTAATTAACTTAAAAGAAGCATTTAGATCCACTGAAGGTGAAAAGGAAATGAGCCTGTTCATGGATGTTAGAATCCTTGAAAATGAGATTGCAAACGTGGAATATTGGGACAATTATCGTCAGATTATTGATGTTTTAGAGGCATATTCTCAGTTGGTAACCAAGTGGCAAACCGCTCACAACGCCATGTACAAATCCGAAGCATTAAATGATCTTGCTCCAGAGACTCTGCTCGGTTGTGGAATCAATGATTTCATGAAGTATGCAGATACCAATCCAACCAAGAGTCTTACAATTCTAAAGGATTTATTCGGCAAGCGCCCAGCTCTTACGGGCATACTGACAGATTTTTCAAAAATGTATGGCGATATGCAAAAGGTACTTGCGGCAAAGTCAACCGACCCAGTCAAATTCGACGAAATGTACAATTTAGAAGAACAAGTACTGCGCCAAATAGCTGATTTGGATGCCGCCGGCAAGACAGAAGAAGCCGTCGCCACCTATCAGCAGCTAGAACAGATAATTATGCAAACCTACGGAGTAAGTACGCTACACATCTAGTAGGCTTCTTTTAGGGCGATGGTTGATGAGGATAAATGTAATATTTTAAATATAACTAATAATATATGAGCCAGTAGTTGACAAGCTAATATATTACTAAAGCGAAACATGTCCGTTGAGCGTAGTAATATATTGCTTGTCAATGTAACTGGCGGATTAAATTTTACGAGAGTCTAATATGAAAATCTTAATGTATCGCTGGAAAGCCTACAACTACAAAGACATAAAATACACATTTGAAAAGCTAGGATATGAAATTGAGGAGGTTTTCCAAGACCTCCTTAATTACGATGTAGATGAAGCCTTTGCAGAGCGTCTTCGCAAAATAATAAAGGATGATTCCTACGAGTTTTTATTTACAGTCAATTACTTCCCACTGATTTCAAATGTTTGTCAGGAAGAGGGGCTGCTCTATGTTTGCTGGAGCTGCGACAATCCACTGATTTCCATGTATCACAAGTCAGTTTTCAACAGCGTCAACAGAATCTTTTTATTTGACATAACAAATGTGGAAGAGTTTAAGGAGATGGGAGTAGAGCACGTTTATCATCTACCTCTAGCTGTAGATGTAAATCGCCTAGACTATCTCTTTGCAAATGCAAAGGATTTTAACCTTTACAAAAACGACATCAGCTTTGTGGGCTCATTATACGAGAAAAATTCCTATGACAAGATGGAGTTTACAATGCCAGACTATCTTCGAGGATATTTTGAGGCGACAATGGAAGCCCAGAAAGATTTGCAGGGCATCAATATTATCGACAGAATGCTCACTCCAGAAATTCTTATGGAATTACAAAACTATTTCGAACTTGATAAATCAGAGGATTCTCTTTCGGATTTGAATCTAATATTTTCTGTCACAACCCTTGGGTTCAAGATAGCCGAAAAACAACGCCGAAGCATCTTGATAGAACTATCAAAACACTTCGACGTAAGTATCTACACCAACTCCAATGTTCACGACCTTATCAAGGTAAACTACCGCGGTAGCGTAGATTATTGGAGTGAAATGCCAAAAGTTTTTAGGGAATCCAAAATAAACCTTAATATCACCATCCCAAACATCAAAAGTGGCGTACCACTTCGAGTTTATGATGTACTTGGTGCAGGCGGCTTTCTCATCTCAAACTTCCAGGCTGAGCTACCAATGTTCTTCGAAAACGAAAAGCATCTAGTCTGGTACTACAACCAGCGGGACCTCTTTGAAAAAGTGGATTTCTACATGCGCCACGACAGCGAACGCACCCGCATCGCAAAAGCAGGCCAAGACTTCGTCCGCCAAAACTGCACCTACGAAGCCCGCATACAAGAGCTTTTATCAAAACTATGACTTGCTCTATCAGTTGCTTTCTATAAAAAAGCTTCTAGTAAGTAACAACTTAACTATCACTAAAGCGAAACAATTTGTTATAACTAGGAAGCTTCTAGAAAAAATAAGACCAACTGTAGTCAACAAGCTTGTATGTTACTTGAGGGACACGTTAAATTGTGTCCCGGAGTAATATACAGGCTTGTAGACGTAACAGTTGGTCGTAGTATTTATATGATCGTAGGTGCCCTAAAGTCCGAAGTTCATCATCATTCCTGAGTATGCGCTTGTAGCATACGGTGCCGTCAGCGTCTTACCAGGGTTCTTGTATTCCACGATGGCCTTGTCCATATAAGCCATCGGGTTAATGGAGGCTTTGGAGGCCGCTGTACTGATAGCAGCCCTAAGCTGAGTCAGCGTCGCGAATACCTGCTCGCGATTTCCATCATTGATAGCATCTGAAAGAACAGACGAATCGAGGGACAGATGACCAAGTGCATCGGCATTGATACCAAGCACCGAAAGGCTACCTGCCATGCCCTTGCCTATGGCCGAAATCTCGTTGAATAAGGCTCTGTTTTGGTGTGAACCAGTATACTTTAGGCCAATATCTATCATGCCGTTATAGCTACTTAACATCTGGTTAACTCCATTGGATAGGGCTTCTGTATCATTCATAAGTCCCACATGCACGCTACCCTTGCTTGGCTTAAGCAGTGCAAGCTCGTACATTTTGTTAACAGTAAACGTGTTAGAAAGAGACTGATGATCTACACCGTTAAGCTTAAAATTCGAGTTGCTAGGCGGCTGCGTTATCTTGTCAATTCCAAGTATGTTAAGTTCGCGCCAAGCAATAGTAGAAGAGATATTAAACAAGGTCTCTTCATTCTCAGAAACGCCCGTGGATTTTGAAGTAATCTCTATGGCGTTTTGATTAGCCGAATTGGTAATCAATCTAGCACTAAGCCCAACATCAGACGTATTCAGCAGGCGGACAATCTTGTTTTGAACCATAAAATTGGTCTCGCCCTTATTGACATTGAACTGGAACTCATAAGAATGATTCCTGATATCAAGATCAAATGAATACTGGCCTTCCTGGAAATTGTGGCCATTGGCGTCTAAGAAGTTACCCGTGTTAATCTGAGGCTTTGCAAGTGACTCAACATCTATATTGAATTCTTCGGCATTCGCAGAATCATCCCCTACATAGAGAACATCTACTGAATCTGGCTGCGACGAGTGGGCAATACGCTTGTTCAAAATTGCCGATATATCATCGCCACCTGGTGAAAGATTCGATGCGGAAATAGACATAGCATTAGCGTGCTCTTTTATATCGATAGCAAACTGACCCAAATCGGAAGTATCTGCAATCTTATACAGAGGGGACTCTTTGTTCGCCTTAATTATTTTGTTGTAGGTATCGCGTAATTCACTTTTCTTGTGAGATTCATACCGAGAACCTATGTTGTCGCCATAGGTGGTCATGAAATAATTATACGCAGTATCTATGCGTGACATAAGACGCCCCTCCTTTCTTCCTTGAAATTTTAAATCGTGACAATCCTTTGTCTAATCCGGGACATAGATAAGCTAAATATATACTTATAGTTACTATCATAATACCATAAAGAGAATGTTTTGAAAACCCACTAGATTTAGAAATATTGTCAGAAAACTCAACTATATATAGATGTTTTTATTAGAAAAGAAAGAGCTTGCATTGCCTACAGCAGCGCGAGCTGACAATAGCAAGCAAACTCTCTATTAGTTGTGCAGAATCTTGGCGGGATTGCCTGCTACAACGGCACCGGCTGGAACGTCGTGTGTCACCACAGCATTTGCTCCAATGACAGCGCCTTTGCCAACTGTGATAGGGCCGATTACGGCAGCGCCTGCACCGATATCAACGCCATCCTCAATGACTGGCACACCTCTTCCGTTGGTGCCCACCACAGAGCCCTGTCTGATGGTAACATCGTTACCGATAACAGCATCAGTGTGAACGACGATGCATGAAAAATGATCAATCATAAACCCAGAGCCGATGTGCTTTACATGGCTTGGTATATCTATTCCGTATTTAACAGATACGCTGTGGAATTTGAGTCTGGTAAATAAAGCGAAAGGTTTCATCCACCCATGAGAATTCTGATAGCAAACCTTGCGATACCAGTGACTCCATACGTATCCTGGCTTGGTCATATATATTTTGATGCGCGCCTTTAAGGACAAATCAGTTGAATAACGTAGATAGTCGCTTTTAAGCAATTCCTTGTATTCTTTCCGTGTCATCTGAGCTCCTTATATATCTCTAACAATTTATCACAATATTCGTTGATATTATTATAAGCTAAGGCTCGGGCAGATGCACCTGCAGATTTTGATTCATAAAGCTCCTTGTTAGACAAAAGCTCTTTGATGGCGCATGTGTAATCAGCGGTGCTTTCGCAGACGTATCCGCAGGTGTCGTCTATGATTGCAGAAAGTCCTCCCTCATTAGTGCCTACAACCGGCTTGCCAAAAGCCATCGCTTCAAGCGCAACCAAACCAAAGCCTTCCCACTTTGATGGCATAACCTGAACCTTGGTGCTTGCCATATAGACATAAGCACTCTTTTTGAAGCCTTCTAGTATAAGCTTTCCCTCTAGGTTGTTGGCCCTTACAAACTCAGCCAATTCATCATAAAGCTGGCCGCTTCCAACTACACGGGCGCAGCTTATTGCACCTTCGTTTATGAGTTCTTTTGAAATTTCAGCAAATAAAAGCGGATTTTTCTGCTCTGTCAAACGTCCCACAAAAAGGATGTCACTAGCAAGTTCGCTTGCATCTGCGGATGCATCCACCTGGGAAACTACTCCTTCAACAGAAAAAGGGTTTCCAACGATGGAGATAGGACACTTAATCTTGTGAGTGTATCGATATTCGTCCCTGACCGCATCAGAAACCATCAGGATATGGCTTATATATTTGCAGGCCATAAGATAAGAAACAGTCTTGTAATGAAACTTCTGAATCCAAGGCGGATTGTTGTGCAAGTGGGAAACCACAGGAACACGACCCTTTAAAGCATAGGCACAAAGTACGCTAGCAGTAAAGTCATGAGCGTGAACAACGCTCGGCTTCAACTCATCAACAGCCTTTTGAATTTCAGAAATTGTAAGCTTTGGGATACCGCGATAGTGGTCTTGAAGACCGATAGAAGCAAGCTTATCTTCAATAGGACCGCGAGGCGCCATATAGACGAAGCTCTCGCGGTCAGATAAGCCTTTTATGATTTGGCAGACAACGTTTTCTGCACCAGAATAAATGTTAGATTTGATTACGTGTAGAATCATTTTTCTTCATTCTCCTCGTTAGAGTGACGGGTGATGGTACTACCGTATTCATAAGTCTCTAAAAATTCGCTGTATTCCTTAAATGACTTAGGAAATTCTAGTTCAAATTGCTCGGCGATTTTAGCATTGTAAAGTTTAAAAGAATCATCACCATCGATTGAGCCTATTTTGATGGTTGAAATATCTTCGCCGCTAAACACCTTAACAGCCTTCTTGCCTGCGGAGTAACCGATTGCATATGGGTCAGCAAAAAGTGTAACAAGTGAGTCTGCACCGATTGTAATATCGCCGCCTACCAAGACAACACCCTCTTCTGCGCAGATTGAACCGATAGTTCCCATTTGGTCGGTGAGAGAGCTTCCGAATGGGATATAAATAGCAGAGCATTCGCTACATGCTTCGTCCACACGTTCATCTATTGTATCGTCAGCAACCTCAGTGATGTCCTTGGTTGTTGCAGAGTTTTCAGACTTTGAATCTGAGTCATCCTTATCTGAGTCTTTAGAACTGTTAGTAGAGGCTTTCTTAGAATCATCCGATGATTTATCATCAGCCTTCTTGGAATCCTCATCCGAATCATCTGTTGAGTCATCTGAGTTTTTGTCCGAATCCTTTGAATCTTTAGAATCCGAATCCTTCTCCTCGGAATCCGAATCTTCATCTTTAGTTTTTGGGGTAGTGATTTTCTTGCCTTCAGTCCAGAAGCTTGAAACCATAGCAACTCTAGTAGATGAAGGGGCGTTGAGTCCAAGTTCAGTGTCTTCTCCAAGAATCTCTACGGAATTATCCATACCCTCCTTGGCAGAGGTTGCAACAAACTTACTTGGTGTAAGAGCTGTAGAATTCTGCCCTTCAGTGGTGGCGTTAACATCACCAGTTGCAGGGACGATATATTCCTTCCAAGGAATGCCCGCCTGATCAAGGTAGGCTTCAAAGATTTCGTTCTGATAGATTGAATCCGTGTCCTCTGGCGAGAAGAGAATACCAACTGTCTGTAAATCTTTGGTAGCCTCAATCATAAGAGAAACCTGATCAACGATGCTTGGCTTTGAGCTGACACCAGTAACATTCATACCTGTTGTCTTGTCCCAAGATTTACCGTTCAAGCTGGCAATTCGAAGAGTGCCCTTGAAATCCACAACGCCTGTTGCAATGATAGGAATAGTTTCAGTTGCAGCAGTGGCAGATTTAAGAGTTTGCTTGCCAGTGGTGAAAATCATATCTGGCGATTTAGATACAGCGGCATCTGCGATGTCGTCGCTGGTGGCTTCCTCACTAACGCTCGTGGTTTTTATTTTGATGTGCTCTTCTCCTAAATAGTCAGATAAGGCATCAGAAAATCCTTGAAGTAGAACTTTGTTGTAATCGTTGTCTTCTGACAAAAGAGCTGATATATTATAAACGTATGAATCCTCAGAGGATTCTTCTATCTTTTCTATATCGATGCTGTCCTTAGATTTCTTTTGACAACCAATAGTAGTCAAAGCTAAGGCTGCAATCATGACAATACTTATAAATCTTTTTTTCATATTAGTCCTTTCAAAGATTCTTTATGTTTCCATTTTTATAGCTACTAAATTTTAATTAGAAATAACAAATAAGTCAAATCGGAGTGTAACTATGTTATTCAGCATAAGAAGTATTATAAACTCATGCGTGGGAATATTGTACCCAAAACGATGCGTAAGTTGTGAAAAAGTTTTATTAAAAATAGAAAAAGAAGCAGGGATATGTAGGGCATGTTCCAAGAAAATCAAGATAGTTGGCCCTATAAGTTGTATGAAATGCGGAAGCCCTATCGTAGATGAAGCGGAGGAGTTCTGTATTAATTGCAAAAAGACAAGCCATTATTTTGACCAAAACAAGGCGGTGTTTAGATACGAGAGTCCCATCAAGGAATCCATGTATCGTTTTAAATATTCAAACAGAAGATGCTATGCCAAAACCTACGCTAGGCATGCCTACAAAATCTACGGAAGCTGGATACGAGAAAATAGTATAGAAGCAATTATCCCAGTCCCTATGTATACGCCGAAAGAAAAAAGACGTGGATATAACCAGGCGGCAGTTTTTGCAAAAGAGCTAGGAAAGCTGGCGTCGCTACAGGTTCTAGAGGACCTAATACAACGAGATAAAGAAACTGAGGCAATGAAGGCTCTAAACAGGCTGAAAAGAAAGAAAAATTTGTTAAATGCCTTTACTTTGAATAAAAATGTTGTACAATTTAGAAAAGTACTTATAGTAGATGATATTTACACCACCGGAACAACCCTCAATTCGGTTGCGAAGGTTCTTAAGCATGGGGGTGCTGCTCACGTATACGGATTGTGCATCAGTATCGGTGAGGCAAAATAACAGGAGGTATTACCTATGGAAGTGCGTAATTGTAGAAGCTGCGGTAGATTATTCAATTATTTGGGTGGTCAGAGCATCTGCCCTTCCTGTCGTGAAGAGGTTGAGAAAAAGTTCCAAGAGGTCAAGGAATATATTCGCACCAATCCACACGCCAACATACAAGAAATCGCGGACGACAACGATACTTCTACTAGCCAAATCCGCCAGTGGATTCGCGAGGAGAGATTACAGTTTGCAGATGATTCTCCAGTGGGTATCGAGTGCGAAAACTGTGGAGCTAGTATCAAGACTGGCAAGTACTGCGACAACTGTAAGACTAGCATGGCCAATGCTTTTGCATCTACATTCAGAAAGCAAAAGGATTCGGACCAACCAAAATCAAGAGATAGAGATGGAAACAGAATGCGTTTCCTTGAACAATAGGCTCTTATCAATACCTACCAGCAGATGCTGGTAGGTTTTTTTACTTCATATGAAATTACTTTGTAATTCACTATGAAGTAAAAAACATGCTGCGTTGCTTACAGCAATTGTTGCTTGCAGAGTAAAACTCTTTCTTATATAGAAGGTTTATGCTATACTGATTCTGAATTATTGCGTAAACGAGGATATTGCTATGATAAATGAGGAACGCGTTAGGCATATGACAGCTATGGCTATCTTCGAAAAAGAGCTTGGCCCAGAGTATCAACCAATGCTTCGCTATTCGAAGAAGGAGTACATCGCCTTACACGGATGGGGAGGATTTCTGGCAGGCACCCTGTTCTACGGTGCAATCTACGCCTGTGTAGTTTTATATTTGGTAAGCAACGTTATCGATAATCTTTCGATAATGTATATTTTGCTGATTGCATTAGCCGGATTACTGGGTTATGCAGCATATATCATTATCCATGTTCACAACACTAGACAGCGCGCAGTAAAGCAATATCAGCGTGGCAAACGTCTTATCAAGGAGCTTGCATATAGTTACTCCAAGCTTAATGATATGTACGAAGCTGAGGAGCAGCAGACCAAACCGCTGCTTGCTAGAAAACACGAAGACATAGACTAGAGGATTATTCAATGAATGCTTTTATCAGATTAAGAGATGACATCAGAAGATTTATTCTCGCTCGAGAGATGCTTTTCTTAAAAATATGGAGCGCACTGATTGCTTTTATCGGCGTCACATGCATCAACCTCAACATCGGTTACAACAAAACAATCAGAAAACCATGGATAGCCATCATCATCGCTGTGATGTGCGCATTTTTCCCAATCCAAGGAGTTTCATTGGTTTTAATAGCAGTTCTGCTAATTCACTTGCTGGCGCTAGGCCCGCAGGTTGCTCTTGTTGCACTAGGACTAATCGTAGTTGGCTATATCGTTTGTGCATATTTCAGAAGCAAAAACACTTACAATATGGTAGCAGTGCCTATTTGCTATAGCTTCCATTCACCATATGTAATGGCGCTTGGCACAGGGCTTATGTCAAATATCAACGAGCTTGCCTCAGTTATCTGTGGTACTGTAACAGCATATTTCCTTCATATAATAAAGGATAACGCTCAGGCAATATTGGATGAAACATCCGAGGTATCGGTGTTCTCCCTTATGCAAGAGCAGATGCTCACCAACAAGATGTTCTATTTCTTCTTGGCAGCCATGGTTGCGATGTTCTTAGTTGTGTATCTACTTCGCCAATCAAGCATCAACATGTCGTGGATTATTGCGGATGTAGTAGGCGTTGCGGTTGAGTTTATTATCATGCTTGCGGGTCTATTGCTCACAAGCACCAAGGGACAAATTCCAAGTCTTTTGCTTGGCAACCTTATTGTCCTAATAGTTGGTTTTATTTTAAATTACTTCATCCTTGACCTTGATTACTCTCGAATCGAAAAAGTCCAGTTCGAAGATGACGACTACTATTACTATGTTACAGCCGTTCCAAAGATTCGAATTGTAGAAGAGGATAAAGAGGTCAAGAAAATATAAATGCAAGCCTTCGGGTAGTGAGGAAGTGTATCAGTGGCTGATTTTGTCAATGCTGTAAATGAATTCATCGATGATTTCATCAAAATTCCAAAGTTTGAGATTCCAGACGTTGTAGAAATTATCATAATTGCATACTTCCTGTACCATTTGCTTGTTTGGGTTAAAAACAGCAGGGTATGGATGATTGTAAGAGGCGTTATTATCATCCTTTTGTTCTTTGTATTCGCCGCCATCTTCCAGATGAACACCATTCTGTGGTTGGGAGAGAAGCTAGTCACGGTTGCGGTTACATTGCTCATAGTAGTTTTCCAGCCAGAGTTTAGGCGGGCGCTAGAGCAGATTGGACGAAGGAAAATCACCTCTTTATTTTCGTGGAATATTTTAAAGACAGGCGCCAAGAAATTCGACGATTCAACAATCACCGGCATGGTTACTGCTTGCTATGAAATGGGAGCAGTTAAGACAGGCGCACTTATTGTAGTAGAAAACGACATGCAGCTTACAGAGTTTGAGCGTACAGGCATCAGCCTAGATGCTCTTGTGACCAGACAGCTGCTTATTAATATATTCGAAAAAAACACACCACTTCATGATGGTGCTGTTATAGTTCGCGGCGATCGAGTAGTTTCCGCTACTTGCTACCTGCCTTTGTCAGACAACATGGGTCTTTCAAAGGATCTCGGAACAAGACATCGTGCGGCAGTTGGCATCAGCGAGGTTTCGGATTCCCTCACTATCGTAGTTTCTGAGGAAACAGGAACAGTTTCATACGCTAGAGAAGGTCGAATCGTTCGTAACGTCAAAGAAGACGAGTTGATTGCAGAACTCAAGAAAATTCAAAATCCTGACACTGAGCAGCTAGAGCCAGAGACGGCTGAGAAGGAGGGTCAATTATGAAGCAAAAGATCATCAAAACCCTCACCAACAACCTAGGACTAAAGTTACTCGCACTAGTTTTTGCATTCTTGCTATGGTTATTTGTTGTCAATCTTGACGACCCAGAGCAGAAGAAAACATTTACAACAGTGGTTAGGGTTACAAATGAACAGGAGCTCAATAAAGCAGGCAAGCTCTACGAAATCAAAGGCGACAACACAGTCAGCTTTAGAGTTACAGCAAAGCGTTCAATCATGGGTAAGCTGTCAACTGCAGATTTCGATGCGGTTGCAGATATGAGCAAGCTAGAAAATAACGAGCGTGTTCCGGTAACGATATCGGCCAAATCTTATGCTAATTCGGTAAATATTTGGGACAAGCAAAACTATATATATGTCACGCTCGAAGATGAAAAGCAGGCAAAGTTTGTTATAGAACCAAAGACATCTGGCGCGCTAGAGCCAGGACTAGACGTGGAATCGACAGAGGTTAGCCCTACAGTTCTCAAAGTCACCGGCCGCGAAGAAATAGTATCCAAAATCAAACGAGTAGAAGCAACGGCAGATGTTTCGGGATACACGACAGATTTTACTGACACAGTAATTCCAAAGCTGTACGATGGCAAGGGTAATCAGATCGACAGTGACAAGCTATCTCTATCAGTAGAAAAGGTCAACATCAGCGTTCATTTCATGAACAATAAAACTGTTGATATAGGCGTCAAGCCAAGCGGCACATTGCCATCTGGCTTTTCATCCTATGAAATAAAAACAGAGCCTTCATCTGTAGGCATCATCGGTGAGCCAGGCGATTTGAACGATGTTACAAGCATCACAATCCCTGATTCTGTTATCAACCTATCATCTTTGACAGGTTCATTTACAACCACCGTAGATATCACTTCATATCTACCAGAAGGTGTAAAGCTAACAGATGGTTCATCATCCAAAGTTACGATACATGTGCTTGTGGATAACGAGGCTCAAAAGTCGGTAGAAGTTCCTGCGTCTAACATAAGCTTTACCAATGTTAGCAACGGGCATTCGGTTTCATTGGACGGCTCCTCTGTGACAGTCAATGTGTTTGGCAGCGAAGAGGCAGTCAAGGCAATCGAAGCATCCCAAATCAAAGGAACGATAGATTGTTCTTCACTATCAATTGGTGAAAAGCAAAATGCGGTTGTGCAATTTGAAAAGACAAATGGCGTTACCGTTCAAAATACATCAGTTACTGTCACAGTGATTGAAGACAAAAATTCAACAAACGGCGAACAAAAAAGCGAAGAAAACGAGGATTAATTTGTAATGGGAAGATTATTTGGAACAGACGGAGTTAGAGGTGTAGCTGGCTCTGAGCTTACAATAGAATTGGCACGTGCTCTAGGTCAGGCAGGGGCGTACGTTCTTACAAAGGAGGCATCACACCAGCCAACAATCATCGTTGGATGCGACACTCGAATCTCTGGAACAATGCTTGCTTCAGCACTAATGAGCGGTATCTGCTCGGTTGGTGCCAACGCAGTCTATGTTGGAGTTTTACCAACACCAGCAATTGCTTACTTGACTCGCAAGCACAAGGTTGACGCAGGTGTAGTTATTTCTGCCAGCCACAACCCAATGGAATTCAACGGAATCAAGTTCTTCAACGGCGATGGCTTCAAGCTATCTGACGCTCTAGAAGATGAAATTCAAGAGCTTATAGAAAGCGACATGAAGGGCGTCAATCTTCCAACTGGCGCTGAAATCGGCAAGATTGATTTCAGATTTGACCTTGGAAGAGAGTACGTGGATTTCCTCAAGCAGACAGTGCCTATGGATTTGTCAGGCATCAAGATTGTTATTGACTGCGCTGAGGGAGCATCATATCGCACTAGCGTGGCATGTCTATCGGAGATGGGTGCCGAGCTTATCACAATCCATAACAACCCAGACGGAACCAACATCAACAGCAACTGCGGAAGCACACATATGGATGAGCTCAAAGCAAGAGTTGTTGCAGAAAATGCTCAGGTTGGCCTCGCCTTTGACGGCGACGCGGATAGAATGCTTGCAGTAGATGAGCATGGTCATCTTATCGATGGCGACCAAATAATGGCTATTTGCGCAAAGCACATGAAAGACAAAGGAACACTCAAGAAAAACACATGCGTTGTCACTGTTATGACAAACCTAGGATTCACCCTTATGGCTAAAGAGCAGGGCATCAACGTAGAGTCAACAAAGGTTGGCGACAGATACGTTCTTGAAAACATGCTTGAGCACGGCTACAATATCGGAGGCGAGCAGAGCGGACATGTGATTTTCCTTGATGACAATACAACAGGTGACGGACTACTTTCAGCCCTACACCTACTTAGAGTTATGGTAGAGACCAAGAAATCTCTTTCAGAGCTTGCTTCTATTATGGAAGTACTTCCACAGGCCCTTGTTAACGCCAAGGTGCCTAACCACAAAAAGGAAAGCTACATGGAGTATCCAGAGATTGCAGCAGCAATCGAAAAGCTCGGGGAAAAATTTGCAGGCGAGGGTCGCGTTCTCATCCGTCCATCGGGTACAGAACCACTTGTCAGAGTTATGATTGAGGGTAAAAATCAAGAGGAGATTGAGGCAGATGCCAAGGCACTTGCCGAGCTTATTACAAACACAATGCTTTAGAAGATTGTAATTAAGCGTAAGAACAAAGTTATGATTACCAAAAAAGTTATAGTTAAAAATGCCACGGGGTTGCATCTACGCCCCGCAGGCTTGCTTTGCGAGACCGCAATGAAATACAAGAGCAAAATCACATTCAAAACAGATAGCAACTACGAAGCTAACGCTAAATCGGTGCTTAGCGTTTTGGGTGCGTGCGTCAAAAAAGGAGAAGAAATAGCGATCAGCTGTGACGGTGTTGATGAAAAGGAAGCTATTTCTGACGTTGTCAAAACAATTGAAGCCGGTCTCGGCGAATAATCGTATATACTAGGAGGAAGAAAATGTTAAACTACAAGCGCTACAAAGCAAATCCAGTTCTGAATTTTCCAGAACGAACATGGCCAGACAAGCAGATTACCAAAGCTCCAATTTGGTGCTCGGTAGATCTACGTGATGGAAATCAAGCACTCGTCGAGCCAATGAACGTCGACGAAAAAATGGAACTATTTGACCTCCTACTAAAGTTGGGTTTCAAAGAAATAGAAATTGGTTTCCCTGCAGCAAGCCAAATCGAGTACGATTTCCTTAGAAAATTAGTTAAAGAAAACAAGATTCCAGATGATGTCAAAATTCAAGTTCTTTCACAGTGCCGTGAAGAGCAGATAGACCGTACATTCGAGGCCATAGCCGGAATCAAAAATGTTATCTTCCATATTTACAATTCAACATCTACTCTTCAGCGTGACGTTGTTTTCAACGCAAGCAAGGAAGAAATCATAGAGATTGCCAAGGCCGGTACACAGATGGTAAAGGATCGTCTTGACAGACACGATGGATTAATTCAGCTCGAATACTCGCCAGAGTCATTCACTGGCACTGAGGTAGAGTTTTCACTGGATATTTGTACAGCAGTTCAGGAGACATGGGACAACGCAACAAACTGTCCAATCATATTCAACCTTCCTGCAACAGTTGAAATGAACACACCTAACGTTTACGCAGACCAGATAGAATGGATGAGCACACACTTCAAGGATCGTGACAACGTTATCCTTTCAATTCATCCACACAACGATAGAGGTACAGGCATCGCGATTACAGAGCTTGGACTTCTTGCAGGCGCAGACCGTGTAGAGGGTACTCTTCTTGGAAACGGCGAGCGTACTGGTAACGTAGATATTCTTACAATCGCTTACAATATGTTCTCACAGGGCGTCAATCCAGAGCTAGAGCTTGATGACATCAAAGAAATCGTTGAGGTTTGCGAGCGAGTTACAAAGATGCCAACAGATGCAAGACACCCTTATGCAGGTGAGCTTGTGTTTACAGCATTCTCTGGCTCACACCAGGATGCTATCAATAAAGGCGTTAAAGCTATGCGCGAGCGCCAAAACCAATATTGGCAGGTTCCTTATTTACCAATTGACCCTGCAGATATCGGTCGTAAATACGAGCCGGTGGTTCGTATCAACAGCCAGTCCGGCAAGGGCGGCGTAGCCTTCGTTATGGACACAGTTTACGGCTACAAGCTTCCAAAGAAGATGCAGCGTGAGTTCGCCGATGTTGTTCAGTATATTTCTGAAAAGCAAGGTGGCGAGGTTACTCCACAGCGAATCATGGAGGCTTTCAAGTCTCAGTATCTTGAAAACAAGGAGCCACTTACACTTGAATATGTGGTTATCCAAGATAGCAAGGATACCGACGATACAGTTGCGGTTCTCGACTTCAGCTACAATGGTGAGAAGTTCCATTCAGAGGCAGAAGGAAACGGACCAATTGATGCTGTTAAGCTTGCAATCAAGCAGTGCGTACCAGAGCTTGAGTACACACTTATCGACTATACAGAGCATACGCTTTCACAGGGGCAGGGTTCTGGAGCTAAGGCGGCGGCTTATATCGAGATGAGGGATGAGCGCCACGGCAACACAACCTTCGGAGTTGGCGTAAGCTCAAACATCACACGTGCTTCAATCCGCGGTATGTTCTCGGCTTACAATAGACTGATTGCAAAGGCTAAGGACTATGTATGAGTCAGTCTTTAATATAATCATCCAGTGACACGCTTCCGCTCTAGCGGTGCTCATTACCTTACATAAGATGCTGCTACGCACCATCTAAGTAAGGATGGCACCTTAAGGTCACAGGATTAATTATATTAAAGCCTGCCTCCAATTTACTTCATTGGCTATAGAAAAAGATTATAGCTGTATCAAAGGGGTCTATTAGGTTTAGCGCTAGAGCAACTTGCGAATATATCAAGTGCGATGTTGGGCTTTCGCTAGACGGATATTATTAATAATGTAGAGGTTTACTATGAGAAAGATTCTAGTTACGGGATGCAATGGCCAGCTTGGTCGTGCTATCCAACAGGAATATGGGGATGAAGTAGAATTCATCTTGACAGATGTTGTTGAAGGGGACAAGATTTCGCCACTTAACATCATGGACTTGCAAGAGGTGTTAAGCTTCGTAGAAGACAAAAAGCCAGATGTAATTATCAACTGTGCGGCGGCTACAAACGTTGATGGTTGCGAAAAGGATTGGGATTTTGCTTACAAGCTCAATTCACTTGGTCCAAGAAATCTTGCAATAGCAGCAACTAAGGTAGGAGCAAAGCTTGTGCACGTCAGCACAGACTATGTTTTCCCAGGCAATGCTTCAAAGCCAATTACAGAGTTTGACCAGCCAGGTCCAATCAGTGCATATGGCAAGACCAAATACGAAGGCGAAAAATTTGTTCAGCAGTTTGCGGACAAGTGGTTTATTGTTCGTACAGCTTGGCTCTACGGCGATGGCAAAAACTTCGTAAAGACAATGCTTACCCTTGCCGAAACACACGACGAGCTTTCAGTGGTTTGTGACCAGCTTGGTTCACCAACATCAGCGGTTGAGCTTGCAAGGATGATTCACCACATCGAACCTACAGACAACTATGGTATTTTCCATGGTACCTGCGAAGGCGACACCAACTGGGCTGATTTTACAGAAGAAATCTTCAAGCTCAAAGGTATTAATGTCAAAGTCAACCATGTGACAAGCGAAGAGTACAAGCGCATGAATCCTGCTAGTGCAGACAGACCACACTACAGCATTCTCGACAACTACATGCTTCGTCTTACCACTGACTATCGCATGGCAGATTGGAAGGATGCCCTCAAGGAATACCTTTCCTAGACACCAAACCGTCCCAACACGCCTGAAACCCAGTTTCTCGCGTATAAAATATGATTATTCATATTTAATAAAATTATTAATGACGGCTAGCCAAGAAATTTAAAGTTTATGACACTATTATTTTTCTTTTAAGGGTACTGTGAGCCCGCCGGCACTTATCGAGACCTAGTCGAGATTAGTACCGTTGCGAGGCGAAGGTAGCGCAAGCGTGCCCGTAAAGAATAATAATAGTGGCATAAATTCACAAGATAGTGGCAGCCGCGCATAAAGAAGGAGATTTAAAATGAGAACATATTTAGTAACCGGAGGAGCTGGTTTCATCGGCTCAAACTACATTCATTACATGTTTAAGAAGTATGATAACGAAATCCGTATCATCAACGTGGACAAGCTTACATACGCTGGCAACCTTGAAAATCTTAAAGATGTAGAAAATCGTGACAACTACACATTCGTAAAGGCAGATATCTGCGACAAAGAAGCAATCCGCAAGGTATTTACTGAGAATGATATCGATAGAGTAGTTCACTTTGCAGCAGAGTCACACGTAGACCGTTCAATCTTAAATCCAGAGGTCTTCGTACAGACAAACGTACTTGGTACAGCTGTAATGCTTAACTGCGCAAAGGAAGCATGGGAACTTCCTGACGGCTCATTCAAGGAAGGCAAAAAGTTCCTTCACGTTTCAACAGACGAAGTATACGGATCACTTCCAGATGATGACAACGCATTCTTCTATGAGACAACACCATACGATCCACATTCACCATACTCAGCATCAAAGGCTAGTTCAGACATGCTTGTAAAGGCTTACATGGATACATACAAGTTCCCTGCAAACATTACAAACTGTTCTAACAACTATGGCCCTTACCAGTTCCCTGA
>JAEEGJ010014277.1_pt1 | contig 18902 bp, 17 predicted proteins | sample 8958761 | NCBI WGS metagenome assembly JAEEGJ01 (sample SAMN16246546, study PRJNA631951) | gut metagenome | biome: gut microbiome; feature: rumen; material: RS-attached | host: Bos | place: Iran: Karaj | collected 2018-10
CAGAAGCGAGGCAAGAAGCGTATGAAGCAGATTGGTAACGTGGAGGTGCCACAGAAGGCCTTCCTCGCAGTATTGAAATTGGACTAAAAACAAACAATAATCTATGGCAAATGTTAGCTTGACAACCCGAGACGTGGCACGAGAACTGGCCCGTCGATACAGTACAATGACGCACGAAGAGCTCGACCTGCTGGAGAGCATTCTCGTACCGATGAAGTTCGCTAAGAACGAACTCATCCTGAAGGAGGGCGAGGTATGTACCAATATCTACTGGGTGGTACGTGGACTGGTGCGCCAGTTTTATTTCAAGAATGACAAGGAACTGACCGAATATATGGCCACCGAGAACTCGATCGTGATGTGTATCGAGAGCTTGTTCCGCGAGCAGCCTTCGCAGTTGCAGATCAAGGCCCTGGAGCCTACTATCCTGATTGCGCTGCCTAAGGCTGACCTGGAGGCTGTGGCTATGAAGAGCGTGAACATCCAGATTCTGTATCGTAAGATTCTGGAGGAGAGCCTTATCCTGAGTCAGCACCACGCCGATATGCTGCGCTTTGAGAGTGCACAGGACCGCTACCAGAAGCTGGTAAAGAATCAGCCACAGCTGGTACTGCGTGCACCGCTGGTATATATCGCCAGCTACCTGCAGATGACACCAGAGACACTGTCGCGTGTGCGTACAGCGGCTCTGATGGAAAAATAAGTAAGTTATAAATTAATGCTTAGTTAAATACAATGAGTTATCAATACATTTTGGTAACTCATTTTCGTAATGTGTTACGTAGATGAGCGTGCGCTCGGGATCCTCGAACATATAACGGTCCACAATCGTCTTAACCAGATTGCGGTTGCACAGATCCAAACCGTGTAGGGGCTCGTCGAGAATCAACAGGTCGGGACTCTTTACAAAGGCACGTGCCAGCAGTACCAGGCGCTGTTCGCCGCTCGACATCTCAAGGAACTTGCGGTCGGCCAGGTGCTTAATGCCAAACAGGTTCATCCACTCAATACACAAATCCTTTTCCTGCTTGGTGGGGCGGGCATACAGGCCTACGGTATCTTTCAGGCCGCTGGCCACAATCTGTATGGCGGGGATGTTCTGCTTATAGCTGCGGTGCATCTCGGGCGAAATGTAACCGATATGTTTCTTGATATCCCAGATACTCTCGCCGCTGCCACGCCTGTGGCCAAACAGTGAGATATCATTGGCATAAGCCTGAGGATTATCGGCACAAACCAGCGAGAGTAGGGTAGATTTACCGGCACCGTTCTGACCCGACAGCGACCAGTGCTCGCCTTTGAGCACCACCCAGTTCAAATCCTTCAGGATGGTACGCTCGCCGTATTGGATGGTAACGTTGTTGAACTTGATAATTTCCTGTGGCATTGGGGGAATTACCTCAGGCTTTTTCAGGAGAATGGCGTGCGGACAGTGCTCGATGGGGAAGCTGGTCTTTACCTGGATGTCCTGCACAAAGCGCATATCAACCATTTTAATTACACGGGTTACAAACTCGGGTATCTCGTCCATCTTCGAGAGCACTAAAATCATCTGCATGTCCTGTTCGGCAGCCAGCGTGGTGAGCAGCTGTTTTACCTGGTCGCGGGTCTCGGCATCAAGACCGATAAACGGGTTCTCGATAATCAGCACCTTGGGTTTGGTAAACAGGTTTGATGCCAACTTGTATTTGCGCAGTTCGCCGCTACTCAGCAGGATAATATATTTGTCGAGCAGTTCGTTAAGGTGGAACAACTCGTACAGATGCTTCTGGAAGTCACGACGCTCTGGGGTGTCGGGGCCCGACAGCAGGAAAGCCTCTTCGAGCTTGCTGCCAACGGTAGGTGTTTCCTCGTCGATCTCCATCTGGTTCCAACGCTGCTGTAGAAAGTATGTACGATCGTTGTCACCACCGTAGGTATCACGGAACGTGATGTGTTTCAAGTTGTTATATGGTTCGGTGAACGAATAGCTTATCTGGTCGGGGTATACGGGATGCTTGCCGGTAATCATATCTACCAACATACTCTTACCGCCGCCGTTACGGCCCACAATAGCCACGTGCTCGCCCTTGTCGAGGTGGAAGTTTACAGGCTCGGCCAAACGCCATTCTGGCTTACGTGCGGTTGCATTCTTTAGTTCAATCGTCTTCATGCTTTCTCTTTTCTCTTAGATACTTTATCTTGGTTCTTGTTGATGAAATCCTTCCAGCCACGGTATTTTACGTCGCTTTCGGGGCGCCCCATCTGCAGGAAATGACAATAGGCAGCAGCAAGCGCATCAGTAGCGTCCATATACTTACCCATCTCGTCGTTGGGAATCTTCAGCAGGCGCTGTAACATACCAGCCACCTGTTCTTTCGAGGCACCACCATTACCGGTAAGCGCCATCTTGATTTTCATGGGGGCATACTCGTGTATGGGAACGCCGTGGTGCACAGCAGCAGCTATCGCAGTGCCCTGAGCACGTCCCAGCTTCAGCATCGACTGCACGTTCTTACCAAAGAACGGGGCCTCGATAGCCATCTCGTCGGGTAGGAACCCATCGATGATGCCGGTAACACGTTCGAAGATATGACCCAGCTTGAGATAGGCATCAGGAAACTTGCGCAAATCGATAACACCCATCGTCATCATCTGCGCCTTTCCATCCACCACCTTTAGCAGTCCGTAACCCATTAAATTGGTTCCGGGGTCAATCCCAAGTATGATCTTTTCCATTTCCGAGTGCAAAGTTAACTAAAATTGTTCGGAAAATGGCTATTTTATCGAAAAAATGTGTACCTTTGCGGGCAAAAATAGTAAAAACTGTAAGAATATACCAATGAAAAAGAGATATATCACTATAACAATGATGCTGGCAGTGGTGCTGGCATCGTGTCGTTTTGGTAGGGGCGACGAGAAAATAGAGCTCACACCAGAGCAGATGCGACTGGAAAAAATAAGCAGAATCGATACCACTTCGCTGCGTGCGGTACTGAATCCCGACTCGATTGAGGGTCGCACCAAGCTGGATTCGCTCACCGCTGATGCGTGGATGCTGGTAGATGACTCTACGGGCATTGTGATTAGCGAGAAATGTGGTTTTGAGCGTCGCTATATGGCCTCGATCACCAAGATGATGACCGCCCTGATTGCGCTTGAGAAGGGTAATCTGAGCGACAGTATCGATATCACCGAGGATGTGTTTATCAACCGCGATTCGCGTGTACGATTGGGACAGGGCTACGTGATGTTAGACCTGATTTACGAGATGATGATGATAAGCGATAACGATGCAGCCTACGCGCTGGCCAAGCATGTGGGTGGCGACACGCTGCGATTCTACGACCTGATGAACCAGAAGGCGCAGTATTTAGGGATGGACAGCACGCACTTTGCCAACCCTAACGGTATGCCTAACGATAATAACTTCAGTAGCGCTGCCGACTTGGTAAAGCTGGCCCGTTACGCCATGCGCGACACCATGTTTGCCAGCATTGTGGGCACCGCCGAGAAAGCCGTCCCGCTGACCGATGGGCGCCATATGGACTGTAGGAACTCAAATGCCCTGCTGCACACTTACGAGGGCTGTATCGGCATTAAAACGGGTTATACGCGTCAGGCTGGTTACTGTCTGGCCTCATCGGCTACCCGCAACGGACACACGCTGTATCTGGTGTTGCTGAACAGCAGACGACATGCGACACGATTCACCGAATCGGCCGCATTACTGGATTATGGGTTCCGTGTGATGGATGCTTACACCCAGCGCATCAACGCCCAATAAACTCAAAGTGCTGGTAATCCTTTTTGTTTTTCCATGCACCGCCCCAGCTAAAGCCGTATTTTGTGAATAGTTTGTAACACAAATCGTTACGGGTAATCTTGTACGGGAAATCAGCCGCGCGGTTAACATACTTCTTGGCAGTTGCAGGTTCTACAATCTGGCTGCCATCTTTTTTGCTATAGCGTACGTAGGGGTTGTATAGCGTATTGATATCTACGGCCAAGCCACGGGCATGTTTCGACAGGTTCTTGGAACCTGAGATGTTGCGATAACAGAAACAGCTGGTGTTGTTGGCACGCATCTGGCGCTCGTCGTCGGCATCGTACACATCGGGCAGGCGCATCTGCTGGATGGGGTAGTGGGCCTTGTACAGCTCGCGGAATATGGTCAACAGCTTATCGGCTATCAGCTTGTTACAAATCATCTCGCCCACATGGGTGCGTCCTTCCAAATCTACATGCGAAATCCTCAGGTAGCGCAAGTCGCTACGCTTGATGTAAGGATTATCGTGCCAGGTTTTGCCCTGCATGGTTTGCCATACGCTATCGGGAATAGCTGTAGAGGTAAAAATCTGGCTTTGCGCACCTAAAGTGCAGCAAAGCCAGAGTACGAATGTTGTGAGTAGTTGCTTCATTTTTACGTGTTACATAAATGCTACGGTGAGTCCCGCCATCACAATGCTGACCATCGACATAAGCTTGATCAGGATGTTGAGCGACGGACCACTGGTATCCTTGAAGGGATCGCCAACGGTATCGCCTACGATACAGGCCTTATGGGCAAACGAGCCCTTACCGCCAAAGGCACCCTCTTCGATATTCTTCTTAGCATTATCCCAAGCGCCACCGGCATTAGCCATGAATACGGCCAAGGTAAAGCCGCCAGCCAGTCCGCCTACCAGCAGTCCGAGCACGCCGGCAACACCCAGCACGCAGCCTACGATGATAGGGATAAGGATGGCCAGAACGGATGGGATAACCATCTCGTGCTGAGCAGCACGGGTAGAGATTTCAACACAACGACCGTAATCGGGCGTGCCTGTACCTTCGAGGATACCTGCTATCTCGCGGAACTGACGACGAACTTCCTGCACCATTTTCTCGGCAGCACGACCCACAGCCTCCATCGTCATACCGCAGAACAGAAAGGCGGCCATCGCACCAACAAAGGCGCCCACAATCACCTTGGGGTTCATCAGGTTTACCTGGAAGAAGTTCATGAAGTCGGGGATATTGGCATCGGCAGCCGAAATCAGCTCGCCCTTTACGTTCTCCATCATCACGCCAGCGCGGGTCATCGCAATCTTTATTTCTTCGATATAAGATGCCAGCAGCGCCAAAGCGGTGAGTGCAGCCGAACCGATGGCAAAGCCCTTACCGGTGGCAGCAGTGGTGTTACCCAGTGCATCGAGCGCGTCGGTACGGTGACGAACCTCTTCGCCTAAGCTCGACATCTCTGCGTTTCCACCTGCGTTATCGGCAATAGGTCCGTAAGCGTCGGTAGCCAGGGTGATGCCCAGTGTAGAGAGCATACCCACGGCAGCGATACCGATACCGTAAAGACCATGAGCCAGTGATTCTGACGACATAGAGAGGTCGAATCCGTTAGCGCACAGATAGCTGAGCATGATGGCTACACCAATGGTGATAACGGGGATGCAGGTAGAAATCATACCTGTACCGATACCCTTGATGATAACCGTTGCGGCACCTGTCTGTCCGGCTTCCGAAATCTTCTGGGTAGGCTTGTAGCTGTGCGAGGTGTAATACTCGGTAGCCTGACCGATGATAACGCCTGCTGCCAAACCTGCGATAACCGAGAACGAAAGGCCCAGCCAGTTCTGGATATCCAGCAGATACAGGATGCAGAAGGTAGCGGCGGCAATCAGGATGGCACTTACGTTGGTGCCCACCGAGAGCGAACGTAACAGATCCTTCATGGTAGCGCCCTCCTTGGTACGAACCAGGAAGATGCCCAGCAGCGAGAGGAACACGCCTACGGCAGCAATCAGCATAGGAGCGATAACCGCCTTGAGCTGAATCTCCAAGCCAGCCACACCAAAGGCAGCTGCACCCAGTGCGGCAGTAGAGAGTACCGAGCCGCAATAGCTCTCGTACAGGTCGGCACCCATACCAGCCACGTCGCCCACGTTGTCGCCTACGTTATCGGCAATGGTAGCGGGGTTGCGCGGATCGTCCTCAGGGATATCGGCCTCAACCTTACCTACGATATCGGCACCTACGTCGGCAGCCTTGGTGTAGATACCACCGCCCACACGCGCAAACAGCGCCTGGGTTGAAGCACCCATACCAAAGGTAAGCATCGTTGTGGTGATAGAAATTAAGCCATCGGCATCGAAGTGGTTAAGCACTACGAACCAGATGGCTATATCAAGCAAACCAAGACCAACTACGGTGAGTCCCATAACAGCTCCCGAACGGAAGGCAATCTTTAAACCAGCATCCAGACTCTCGCGGGCGGCATTTGCGGTGCGCGCCGAAGCATAGGTTGCTGTCTTCATGCCAAAGAAACCAGCCAGACCCGAGAAGAAGCCGCCTGTAAGGAAGGCAAACGGTACCCAGGGGTTCTGAACATTCAGTCCGTAGGCCATAAAGGCAAACAGCACGCAGAGCACCGCAAACACAATGCCTACTACCTTGTACTGCTGCTTTAGATAGGCCATAGCACCTTTGCGCACATAGAGCGCAATTTCTTTCATTCGTGGCGTACCCTCATCGGCTTTCATCATCTGAGTGAAGAAATAGTACGCCATGCCTAATGCCACGATCGATGCGATGGGCACCAGCCAGAATACTTGAGGAATCATCATAATTAGGTTTTAGTTTTATTGGGTTGTTGTTAAGTGAACGCGCACTTATTATTCCTCAGAGAAATCGATGAGCTCAGAGCTCTCCTCGTCAGAGTCGTCGCCAAGGTCCATCATTGTTGAGTAGTTGTCCTCGGTGATATCCTCGTCGTTTGGTCCATCTACCTCCTCATCTTCCTCGTCATGTGAGCTGTAGTTGTCCTCAACGATTACGTCAGAGTCGTCGTCCTCATCAAAGTCGTCGTCCTCGCCGTTACGCAACTGCATGCGCAGCTTGATCTCCTCGGGCTTCAACTTAGCAAAGATAGCCTCAACCCAGCCACCTTTGGGCACCTCGAGTACCTCGTAGCCATCCTCAACCTTCTTGTCGTACATGCCGCCTTTCTTGTGCAAGCGGTCCTTAGGCAGGGTAGTGGTAGAGATATCGAAACCGCTCTGGATAATGTCCTGAATCGACTGTGAGAGCGAATCCCAACCGCCACCAAAGTTGCGGTCGATAACCTCGAGCAACTGGGTTGCTGAGATGTGACGGATATTCTCGTAAGTTAAATCGGTGACACGACTGATGGGGCGCTTCTTGATGGCCCAGATGAATTTCATGTTATCGTCGAACTTAATAGTGGCCACTTTATAACCACGACCTTCGTAGCTCTTGCGGATAGGGGCAGAATCGTCGCGAAGATCCTCGATAAAGAAGGCACTCTTAAAGATCTGGATGTAGTGCTTTACGTTTTCCTTTACTTCGGCATCCTTGCAAGCGGCCTCCCACATACGGAAGACATCATTCTCCTGGATGTCCCAAACACTACTCTTGGTTACACTCTTAATTGATAATGACGGATTACTTTCCGGTTGTTGTTGTTTTGTTCTTGCCATATTATTCTACTAATTTTTGTGCAAATGTAACCACTTTATTTTTTATTCGCAAGTTTTTGGCCATAATTTTTTGTAATTATCGCAATTTAGCGTAACTTTGTGCCCGAATATGGCACAACCATTAGCTGAAAGACTGCGTCCACGCACTTTAGATGAGTATATCGGACAAGAACATCTGGTGGGTGAGGGAGCTGTTCTGCGTAAAATGATCGACGCAGGACGCATACCTTCGTTTATCCTTTGGGGCCCTCCTGGAGTGGGTAAAACCACCCTGGCCCAGATTATCGCCCACAAGTTAGAAACACCCTTCTACACGCTCTCGGCTGTAACGAGTGGTGTGAAGGATGTGCGCGAGGTGATTGAGCGCGCCCAGAAGGGCAGGTTCTTCAACGAGGCATCACCTATATTATTTATAGACGAGATACACCGTTTCTCAAAGTCGCAGCAGGACTCGCTGCTGGGGGCTGTAGAGAAGGGTATCGTAACCCTGATTGGTGCCACCACCGAGAACCCGTCGTTCGAGGTGATACGTCCGTTGCTGTCGCGTTGTCAGCTCTATGTGCTCAAGTCGTTACAGAAGGACGATTTGCAGAAACTGCTGGAGCGCGCCATCCATACCGATGCGATTCTGAAGGAGCGAAACATCGTACTACAGGAAACCAGCGCGATGCTGAGATATAGCGGAGGTGATGCTCGTAAGTTGTTGAATATCTTAGAGTTGGTGGTTGAAGCTGAAGCAGGAGATGAAGTGGTGATTACCGACGAGAAGGTGGTGAACCGACTGCAGCAGAATCCGTTGGCTTACGATAAGGATGGCGAGATGCACTACGATATCATCTCGGCGTTTATCAAGAGTATCCGAGGCTCCGATCCTGATGCCGCCTTGTATTGGCTGGCACGTATGATTGAGGGCGGCGAGGACCCGCAGTTCATCGCCCGTCGACTGGTGATCAGCGCTTCTGAAGATATAGGTTTGGCCAATCCAAATGCCTTGTTGCTGGCTAATGCCGCGTTTGATGCGGTGATGAAGATAGGTTGGCCCGAGGGTAGAATACCTTTGGCCGAAGCTACGGTTTATCTGGCCACATCGCCAAAGAGTAACAGTGCTTATCTGGGCGTGGATGCTGCGCTCGACCTGGTGCGCCGAACGGGTAATCAGCCAGTGCCGCTGCCCATCCGTAATGCGCCCACACAGTTGATGAAGGATCTGGGCTATCACGACGGCTATAAGTATCCGCACGACTTTGCGGGGCATTTTACACCGCAGCAGTATATGCCCGATGCACTGCAAGACGAGCGTATCTGGCACGGACAGCATAATCCGTCGGAGGAGAAAATGTACCAGCGCATGGTGAATTATTGGGGAAAACGATACGAGGACTGAATATGAATATGGATCAGGAGTTAATCATCAAGTTGATAGAGTTGTTGGGCACATTCGCCTTTGCCATCTCGGGTATCAGGCATGCGGCTGCCAAGCACTTCGACTGGTTTGGAGGTTATGTGTGCGGTGTGGCTGTGGCTATCGGCGGCGGTACCATCCGCGATGTGATGTTAGGCACCACACCATTCTGGATGACCAACGCTATCTACCTGATTTGTACGGCAGTAGCGCTGCTTACGGTGGTGCTCTTCGGCAAATGGATGGAGCCCTTGAAGAACGCTTGGTTTGTGTTCGATACCTTGGGTTTGGCACTCTTTACGATTGCCGGTATCCAGAAGAGTTTAGCCTTCGATCAGCCTTTCTGGGTGGCTATCATCATGGGCTGTATCACCGGTTCGGCTGGTGGTGTGATTCGTGATGTGTTGCTGAACAACGAGCCCGTGATATTCCATAAGGAGATATATGCGATGGCGTGTGTGATAGGCGGTGTGGCCTATTGGGGACTTGCCGAACTGGGTGTAGCAGCCGAAATAAGCGCGGTGGTAAGCTTTATCGTTACCTGCCTGATTCGCTTCCTGGCTGTACGCTATCACCTTTCACTCCCCGTATTAAAGGAAAAATAGAAAAATAGTAAATAGTAAAATTGTCAAATAAATAAGATGGCAGAACAAACAAATAGACGAAGAAAGAGTAGTAACCAGCCCGTAGATCCTACCTACGGACACCTTCAGCCACAGGCTCTGGAGATTGAGAAGGCTGTGCTGGGTGCGCTGATGATTGATAAGGATGCCTACGCGGTAGTGTGCGAGATTCTGCGTCCTGAGAGCTTCTACGAGCCTCGTAACCAGATGGTTTATGCCGCCATACGCGACTTGAGTATGGAGGAGAAACCAGTTGATATCCTGACGGTTACCGATCAGTTGGCTAAGTCGGGAAATCTGGAGCAGGTGGGCGGTCCCGGTTATGTGGCCGAGCTGAGCTCTAACGTGGTATCATCGGCCAATATCGAGTATCACGCCAATATCATCGCCCAGAAGTCGCTGGCCCGTCAGCTCATCTCGTTCTCGAGCATGATTCAGACCAAGGCTTTCGACGAGACGATTGATGTTGAGGACCTGATGCAGGAGGCCGAGGGTTCGCTCTTCGAGTTGTCGCAGCACAACATGAAGAAGGACTATACCTCGATCGACCCCGTTATCTCGCTGGCTGTAAAGGGTATCCAGGATGCCGCTAAGAACACCGACGGTTTGACGGGTGTTTCAACCGGTTACTTTAAGCTCGACGACCTGACCAGTGGATGGCAGGCTTCCGACTTGGTGATTATCGCCGGACGTCCTGCGATGGGTAAGACATCGTTTGCCCTCTCGATGGCCAAGAATATTGCCGCCGATATCCGTACACCTATGGCTTTCTTCTCGTTAGAGATGTCGAACGTTCAGCTGGTTAACCGATTGATCTCGAATGCCTGTGAGATTCAGGGGTCGAAGATTCTGAACGGACAGCTGCAACGTGACGAGTGGGAGCGACTGGATAAGAACATCAATAAGCTGCTGGGCGCACCGCTGTATATCGACGATACCCCAGGTCTTTCGGTATTCGAGTTGCGTACCAAGGCCCGTCGACTGGTTCGTGAGCATGGTGTGAAGCTGATTATGATCGACTACCTGCAGCTGATGAATGCCAACGGTATGCGATTCAGCAGCCGACAGGAAGAGGTGTCAACCATCTCTCGTTCGCTCAAGGGTTTGGCTAAGGAGTTGAATATTCCCATCCTGGCACTGAGTCAGCTGAACCGTGGTGTTGAGAGCCGTGAGGGATTGGAAGGAAAGCGCCCACAGCTGAGCGACCTGCGTGAGTCGGGAGCCATCGAGCAGGATGCCGACATGGTACTGTTCGTACACCGTCCTGAGTACTATCATATCTATCAGGATGATAACGGACGCGACCTGCATGGTATGGCGCAGATTATTATTGCTAAACACCGTAAGGGTGCTACGGGCGACGTGCTGCTTACCTTCCGTGGTGAGTACACCCGTTTCGAGAATCCCGAGGATAAAGCTATCGAGAACCGTGCCCCAATGGGAGGCGGCGAGATATTGGGATCAAAAATAAACGGAGACAACCCACCGTTGCCTCCGTCAGATCCAAACGAACCGTTACCTTTCTAACGGTTATTTGTATTTCTCAATCAAGTTATCTGCCTGCAGATTGCCCATTTCCTTGGCTTTCTGCAGGTTTTGTATTCCCTCTTTCTTGTTGCCCTTCAGGCACTGGGCCACACCTAAGAACAGGTAACCGTCGCTGTCGTTAGCATCAACGCTCAGGCTCTCCTTGGCGGTGGCAATCGCATTGTCGTAAAGACCCACACGGATTTCGAGCGAGGCCTTCTCGGCGTAATAAAGTGTCTCCTTAGGATTCATTACGATGGCGCGGGTGATATCGTTGAGTGCCTGCTGATACAAACGACCTTCGATTTCGGCCTGGTGACGGATGTAGTAGAAGTTATCGTTGACGTTGGCCTTCATCAGCTCCTCGTAATCGTTCATATCGGCGATAGCCTCGCGGAACTTCTTAGCCTGCAAACGGGCTTGGGCACGCGACCACAGATAAGGAGCGGCCTCCTTCAGATAGGGTTTGCTGTACATGTTCATAGCGCTATCCATCAGAGCCAGCATCGAGGTGGTATCCTTCAGCATCTCCTTGCAACGGGCAGCGCTGAAGTACAGCTCGGCACTCTTCATGTTGGTGCTCGAGAGCTCGTTGTAGATATCGTAGGCCTCGGCATATTTCTTCTGGGCAAACAGGATGTTAGCCTCAGTCTGACGATACATCAGCTGTGGGTTAACGGCGTTGGCGGTACGAACCTCTTCGAGTGCCTTGTCCAGTGTCCACTTATCGTAAGGCGCATCAGTCTGGAAAATATTCTTGTTGTAGATCAGTCGGGCATAGTTGTAATGCGCATCATCCTTCTGCTGAGCGTTCTTGATGGCCATCTCCATATCGCGGTCGGCAGCGGCAAAATCGTTGGCACCAGCCTCAAGCTGGGCACGGTACATATAACCATCGGCAGCGTTGGGGAACTTATGGATAAAGTCCTCGATCAGGGCTGCATAAGCGGCAGAATCCTGCTGTGTCTGGGCCATGTAGAGTGCCAGAACAGCCTCCTTGATGTTATCGGGCAGCTCCTTCTTAATCTTGGTCTCCTGCAGACTAGCCTCGTTCATACCAAAGCCCGAAATCTTCAGCGAATCGGCAAAGCGGGCGCTTACGGCATAGTTGAGAGTATCCTTATCGGTAGCGGGCTGCTGCATCATACCGATTACTTCGCCCATCTGGTTAATCAGCGGACAGCTAACGGTGTTGGCGGGCATGGTGAGCGCTACGGTATAGTAATCGTACTCGCCCTGGAAGGTCTCAGCCTTACGAACGGTACCTGCTGGCACGTTCTTTACCTCGTGATAAGGCAACAGCCAAGCCTGACTGCCTACAGTGGCCGAAGCGCTGCTGATGGCCAGAGGCTGGGTTTTACCGCTTACACGGAACTTAACTACATCGTACATATCGTTTACACCTACGATGCTTACTACGGGCATTTCTTTACCGGCAGCATCAATCACTACAGCTCTTGTGGCACCCTTGAATGGGGTGTAGTTACTGACTGCGTCGCCATTGGCGCTGGTAAAGAAACCGTTACTGCTGCCGATGAGCGAACCGTCAGCGGCAAAGGTTTTCAGGGTGAATACCGACTTGGTGGCTTTCTTTACCCAGCTAGGCTGAGCACCTGCCAGCAATGGCATCACCGCCAGTAATATCAATAAAACTTTCTTTTTCATATCTAATGTTTAATGTTTAATCTTTAATGTTTAATGTTTAATGTCCAAGCAGTGCTTTCGCATTCTGTATTGCTGCTTCCGATACGTCGCTACCACTCAGCATCTGAGCAATCTCGCGTATACGTTCGTCGGCATCAAGCTGGCGCATCTTACTGGTGGTACCATTGGCGGTCTCGTTCTTCTCAACCTTATAATGTACCGAACCTAAGGCTGCAATCTGTGGCAGGTGCGTAATGCTGATAACCTGGCGACCATGACCGCCCATCTCTTTCATAATCTGGGCCATCATCTCGGCAGTCTTTCCGCTCACACCGGTATCAATCTCGTCGAAGATGATTGTTGGCAGCTTCACGGCACCGCTGATCATCGCCTTGAGCGACAGCATCACACGGGCAATCTCACCACCCGAAGCCACCTGAGAGACAGGCTGGAGTGGGGTAGATGTGTTGGCGCTGAACAGGAACGAAACCCTGTCGCAACCATTTACGCCCAGCTCGATAGTGGTAAGTTGGATGCTGAACCTTACGTGTGGCATACCCAGTGGTACCAGGCGCTTCTGCATCTCGTCCTCAATCTTCTTGGCAGCCTTGGTGCGCAGTTTGGTAAGTGCCTCGGCCTCCTTACGGGCCTGGGCTTCCAACTGGCTGACGCGTGCCTTTACCTCGTCGAGCGATTCGTCGCCGTTCTCGATGGCCTGCAGCTGCTGGTGCAACATTTCGCGTTTCTCAATCAGCGCCTCGATAGCGTCAACGTGGTATTTCTTCTCTAACTCGTAGATGCGGTCCAAGCGGTTGTTAACCTGATCCAGTTCGGCAGGATCGAAATCAACCGACTCTAACAGGCTGCTGATTTCGTGAGCCACATCCTTCAGATCGATATAACTGCTGTCGATACGCTGAATCAAATCGCCCACCTCGGGATAAACAGCCTCGATGCTGCGTAAGGCCGAGAGCGACGAGCGCAACTGTTCTATCACACCGTTCTGATCGGCCGATAGGGCATTGTCGGTGGTATAGAGGGCGCTCTTGATATCCTCGGAGTGCTCCATCGTGTCGCTGCGCTGTTCCAACTCTTCCTGCTCGCCTTCAACCAGGTGCGCATTCTCCAGCTCCTCATACTGGAACTGCAGGAAATCGCGGTTCTCGCGGTTACGCTCGATAGCTGCCTGCAGCTCTGCCAGTTCCTTTTCGGCAGCCTGATAAGCAGTGTATGTCTGCTGGTATTTGGCCAACTGGGCGGCATCGTCGGCAATGATATCTACCACCTCTAACTGGAAGTCCTGCTTGTTAAGCAACAGGTTCTGGTGCTGCGAGTGAACATCCATCAGCTGGTCGCCTAACTCCTTGAGCATCGAGAGTGCCACGGGCGTGTCGTTGATAAACGCACGACTCTTACCGGCTGCTGTCAGTTCGCGACGGATGATACAGTCGTCGGCATCGTACTCGATATCGTTCTCATCAAAGAAAGCCTGCATGTTGTAACGCGACAAATCAAAATGCGCCTCAATCACACATTTCTCGGCTCCCTGTTTGATGGTCTTCGAGTCGGCACGCTGTCCTAATAGCAAGGCGATGGCGCCCAGGATAATACTCTTTCCGGCTCCGGTCTCACCGGTAATCACCGAGAAACCTTCGTAGAGCGAGATATCCAGCTCGTCGATCAGCGTAAAGTTCTTGATATATAAATGCTTAAGCATAGCCTTATTTTACTATTTGACAATTTACGATTTGACAGTTATTGTTTGATGGCTTCCCAACTATTGTTCTGGGATGCATTCAATCCCATCAGAATATCGTAGATACGTTGTTTCTCTTTTTGTGTACCTTTACCTTTGTAGATATTGGCCAGCTCATCTTTCTTGTAGTCGGTCCATATCTGCGGCAACAAACTCAGCGGTTTGTTTTCGTGGGCCTGCTTCAGGTCGTTCTCGAGTGCTGCCGATATTTCTGTTCGGCCACGTTCGGCGTTATTGGTCATCTCGTCCAGTCCCTTGCGATAATAATCGTATTGCAACTGGCGGAAGGGCTTCATGCCTTCGTCCATATAGTCGTTGATAACGGCAAAGCGGTTGCGGTTGTCCTCGAACGATTTCCAACCCGTAAAGCCCAGGTTCTGAGCGTTGTTTACCAGCACCAGGCAGCGCTGCAGCACATCGGTTCCACCCATGGGCGCAAAGCTGTCGAGGTCTAAACCAATCATCAGCAGGGCGTAGTAGGCTAGGAGAGCGGTCAGTTGGTTGTCGATGTTCTCTTCGGCAAAGTTCAACTGGTCGAACTGCTGGAACACGAAGTTAAAGTTGGCATCCCTATTATTATATAATGTAGTGTTATAGGCTGCATTAAAAACAGGGCGGTTGGCTTGTATAAGGGCGGTACACTCAAAGCGGTTCTCATCGCGAAGATACTTGTTTACGGTCAGGTTCAGGTTGCACTGGATACGCTCGTTTTTCTGAAACTGCAGGTCGGTCCATGCGCGCTCGTTCATAAACTGCTCGATGGTTTGCTGCAGGTTCTCAAACACGCTGTTATCGGTGCCTTGTATCTGACTGTGGTTCACACTAACCTTAACTTGCAGCTCTTGGGCATGTACGCCAAGAACTGCAAGTAGCGCTAGTATGGTTAAACAAGTATTCCTGATCATCCGTTAAGTTTTGACTCGCGAAGACGAATTCTTGTAAGTACTTGCTTGGTGTTATACGTGAAGTCGCCCGACAGAATCCAGCTGTAGTAGCCTGGGTCGATATGCAGCACGTCGGCTACAGGAATGCCCTTGTGCTTACCGAAGTTGAACACCTCGGTGAGGCGTGGGTTGCCCTGTTCGTCGAGTAGGGTGTTACCGTTGCGGTCCTTCATCTCGCCCCAAACGATACGACCGGCAAAATCCACGTTGTTGTTTACACGTGAGAATTCGGCCAACTTGTTCATATCGTTCTCAAGCACCTTCTCGGGATCCTCGTTAGCACCTGGTGCATACTTGTCCAGCTCGCCCATCAGCACACGGTAGGTGGCTTCGGTATCCTGGTCGGCACGGTGTGCTTCGAAGTCTTCCTCCATCTTGCGTCCGCAGTAGAACTTGTAGGCAGCAGCCAGATTACGGCGCTCCATCTTATGGAAGATGGTCTGTGCGTCGATCATCTTGCACTTGCTGAAATCAAAGTCTACGCCAGCACGCAGGAATTCCTCAGCGAGTAGGGGAATATCAAAGTGGTTTGAGTTAAAGCCTGCAAAGTCGCAGCCGGTAAACTTCTCGGCCAGCACGGCGCCCAACTGCTTGAATGTGGGCTTGTCCTTTACATCGTCGTTCGAGATACCCGTAAGCTGGGTAATCATCGGCTCGATGGGCTTTTCGGGGTTTACCAACTCGTTGCCACGCTCTTCGTGTCCGTCGGGATATACTTTTATATACGAGATCTGGATAATACGGTCCTTAACCAAGTCAAGGCCCGTAGTTTCCAGATCAAATATTACCAGAGGTTTAGTTAAATTCAGTTTCACCTTTACTTCTCCCGCTTTTTAGTCGTTAATAAGCATAGGCATCATCAGCATCACAACCTCCTGATTCTCAGGCTGCTCTGAAGGCAGAACCAAACCGGCACGACTTGAGTCGGCCAACTGGATAATCACGTCAGAACACTCGATGTTGCCCAGGATCTCGATAAAGGCGTTACCCTTGAAACCAATGCTCATTGGTGTACCGTTATACTCACAGGTCATGCGCTCTGTAGCGGTCTTCGAGAAGTCGTAGTCCTCGGCATCCAGCTGGAATGTAGAGCCTTCAACGTGGAAGCGTACCAGGTTGCTCGAATCGTTAGCAAATGGCTGTACGCGGCGCAGGGCTGCCAGCAATGACAGGCGATCCAGACGAACCTCGTTAGGATTGTTCTGTGGGATTACTGAGTTATAGTTGGGGTAGCGACCCTCGATCAGGCGGCACAGCAGCACACCATCGCCGTAGTTAACCTCGGCGTTGCGCTCGTCGAAGCGGATGGTAACATCGCCACCATCTTTACCCAGCAGGTTCTTCAGCAGGTTAGCGGGCTTCTTAGGCAGGATAAATGCCGATGGCTCCTCGCTCTTAATGGTGAATATCTTGTTGCGAACCAGCTTGTGTCCGTCAGAAGCAACTACTGCCAGGTGATCGGGAGTAAGATCGAAGTAGATACCGTTCATTACAGGGCGAAGCTCGTCCTGAGCGGTAGCAAAGATGCTGCGGTTGATATTCTCGGCCAGGATGGCATTAGGCAGAACGATGCTCTTAGCAAAGTCGCTAACTGGCTGTGCCACAGGGAATTCGTCGGCGTTGTCGACAGGCAGAGAGAACAAACCGTTCTGGTAAGTGATCTTTACCAGATTCTGCTCCAGATCCACGTCGAATGTGATGGGCTGCTCAGAGAAGCCTTTTACGGCCTCAAGCAGGTCGTGGTTGCCGATAGCAAAGCGGAAGTTTCCATCGCTTTCGGTCAGCTCCAGCTGTGTCTTCATCACGTTCTCTGAATCTGATGCAGTCAGATGCAGAACATTGTTTTCGATCTCGAATAAAAAGTCACCCAGGATGGGTAGAGCATTTTTACTGTTAATCACTCTCGAGAGTGCAACGAGCTTAGAGCTCAGTGCTGTGCTTGATAATGTAAAACGCATAGTTTATAGTTATTTTATTATTCTACATATTATATTATTGGTTACAAAATTACAAAAAAAAGTTGTAATGAGCAAAAAAAAGAGCAGAAATGTGCGTTATTCAAACTATTTTTAGTAATTTCGCACTCTGAAAACGATAAATTCAACAAAATAAAACAAAAAAGATAATGGAATTAACAGGTAAAATCATTGCGGTAATGGAAGCCCGCGGAGGTGTTTCGGCCCGTACAGGCAACTCATGGAAGACTCAGGAGTACGTTTTGGAGGTTCCTGGTCAGTATCCTAAGCGTTGCGTATTTAACGTATTTGGTGAGGATAGAATCAATCAGTTCAATATCCAGAATGGTGACGAGCTTACCATCCAGTTTGATATTGATGCTCGCGAATATAACGGTCGTTGGTATAACGATGTACGTGCTTACAACGTTATTCGTGGTCAGCAGCCTGTAGCCGGTGCTCCTGTAGCAGCAGCTCCTTCAGCAGCTACATCGCCATTCCCACCAGCACAGGAGCCCGCTAGCGAGGGTTCGTCTGACGATCTGCCATTCTAAGAGATTTATTCCAAGAAATAAGGCGATAGTCCTCACGTTTGTGGGGACTATCTTTATTTTACGAGAATCGGCATTATGATAAATAGGGATTTGGTGGAGGGATTGGGAACCAGAATTGGATGCCCTATTTTGACGAATGTTTGGTGCCTGAATGAGGCGCCTTATTTTAAAGATGATTTAGGGCACGAAATGGCGCTTTATTTTTGCGATATTTCGGGCCGATGGCCAGGTTGGTTCAAAATATCGAAGTTTTGAAGCATTGTTAGATTATTTGATGTAGAAATCCTTGGTAAGATTATGATACCAATCGCTGCGCTGACCTGGGCATGATTCTAATACTTGCTCCTCGAAATTAACTTGTTCTACGGGATGCTTTCTGAATTCTACGAGATGACGTTTCGGGAGTTTATTGGGCGTAGTTTTAATCAGACAGATTCTAGTTAGGAATAATCCCTCGAAAGCTGCGGCAGACTCCACGTTATCCTGATTATCTGCAGGAATAACCAGCGACAGAATGCCGTCTGGTTTCAGCAGTTTGCTGGCAGCGTGCATCAAGCTTTCGTACGTTAAACTTACAGCGTGACGGGCCAGTGTGCGCTGATCCTGCGGACACGTGAGAGAATCAACGAAATATGGCGGATTACACACGATGGCATCATACCCTGCTTTGTCGTCTATTTTTGTAGCATCTTCTCTGTTTATCATAATCCTGTCAGAAAATGGAGAACCTACTACATTTTCCTGGGCTTGCTGGGCGGCATCTTCGTCGATGTCAATGCCTGTAACCTGCGCCTCGGGAAAGCGCTGAGCCATCATCAGGGCTACCAGTCCGGTGCCCGTTCCAATGTCAAGAATACGTGCTGCTGCAACGGGTGCATTTGCCCATGCGCCCAGCAGTGTACCATCAGTACCCACCTTCATGGCGCAACGGTCCTGATAAACAGTGAATTGTTTGAATTGAAAGCTGTTTTTTGCCATAATCGCGGCAAAGTTACTAATAATTTGTTAATTCTTGCCCCTTTCGTACG
>JAEEGJ010014278.1_pt1 | contig 18902 bp, 7 predicted proteins | sample 8958761 | NCBI WGS metagenome assembly JAEEGJ01 (sample SAMN16246546, study PRJNA631951) | gut metagenome | biome: gut microbiome; feature: rumen; material: RS-attached | host: Bos | place: Iran: Karaj | collected 2018-10
CCGTAGATACAGAAGCACCTTCTCTCGAAATTACAAATCCTCCAGCCGACGCCGTAATCCGCGACGCCTTCGCCATCAGTGGAACCTGGACAGATGATGGGTCAATTGCATCTGTTACAGTTGATATGTTACGCCTGGACAATAATCAGAAAACCCATTTCGATGGTTCCGTTAATGTAACAAAAAATGGTGAAGGAACCTGGACTGTTTCAATTCATCCAGAAGAGTCTGAATTATTGGATGGAAACTATGAAGCACTGGTATCTATCAAAGATAATGGTGGCCACACAACAACAATGGCGCGTTCTATTACTATAGATAATACGCCACCAGTTCTTATTTTAACAAAACCAAATTCTACATATACTGCAAACTCAACAGAGGATCCTGTTCTTTCAGTTTACGGAAAAAATTTATTTTTGGAAGGAAGTATTGCTGATACTACACGTGATACCTGGGTAGAAATGAAATTCTACTCAGAGCCTTCTTGTACGGAAAGTAGTTATCTTTATACAATTGAAACAGATTCTATAGCACCTACAAATGTAAATCAGAACAATACGAAATTTGCTGTTTATGAGGAAGATGAGAATGGAAATCTGCTTCAGAACGCTTATTATAAAATTTATCATCAAACAGCGAAGAATGGTGCTGTTCCTGTTTACGCAAAGCTTACAATCTATGATATTGCAGAAACATATCCTATTAATGCCTCAGAAGCTGACAAAGAAACCGTTTCTTCAATAAAGAAACATATAAAGGGAAATAAAACTACTGAATTCTATATTTCTTCTGATTTAGCCAAGGATATTACAAAATCAAAGGGAAATGGCGGTTATGGTTATGCACCTATTGATATCTACAATTTGTTGAATGGTACAGCAACTTTAAAAGATTCCGATAGAGCTGTATCGGCAGAAGAAAAGCAGGCAATTGAGACTCTTCTGAAAGCTAAGGCAAAAGGAACAAGTGTATTTTCAATCAATCCTGATAATAATCCATATTTTACAGTCAGTGGGTTAAAAACACTTTCGGATCCTAAAACGAATTTCAGTTCTGCAGAAAATGGATATTTCATTAAAAATGGATCTCTCACTCTTGAAATTTCAGTATTTATGGGTAGTGACTCATATGCGCTGGATGCAGATTCCGAGAATTTTTATGCATATCTTATTGAATGTAACGAGAATGGAGTTCCTCTAAAGGATGATATTGAAGCAAACAGAATCAAACTTTATTCAAAATATAAGGAAACAGGTAGTGGTGCAAGTAAAAAGCTTCTATACAAGATTGCGGGTAAAGAAGGTCATAAAACAACGAGCGGAGCTTATGTATTTTCTGCTCCAATCAGTAAGTCTTTACATACAAACACTGATGAAGGTGTTGTAGAGCTTCCGCTTAAATATGGAAGCATGTATCTTATTCGTGTTAGTGGTCAGGATACAGAAGGAAATCAGGTAGATAATGATTCATCAAAATACGGATTTAGATTTACTTCAAGTGGTGCAGCTCCGGTTATTACAATTACAGAGCCAGCGTCTCAGACAGCTCGCCTTAAAAAGGGTGATGCGTTAACAATTAAGGGCTATGTTGAATCTGAAGAAGCAGGACTTACATTATCTTTGTCAAAGAATAATCATTTTTTAAATAATATAACGCTCAAAGATACTGAAGTATCTACAAAGTATAGTTTTGAATATACCTTGCCGGCAACAGAGTTTGATCAGACTACAAGTAAAGAATATTCAATTTTGTTGAATGTTGCTGGCGCAGAAGCAAGTTCAAATGCTTCCAGAACAATTTCTTATGATATTGATGGACCTGTGATTAATATTACAAAACAGGAACCTCTTTGTACAAAAGGAAATGAAACAAAATACATCAACGGTATTTTCACGATAGACGGTATTATCACAGATAATTTTGATGTTTTTGATTCAGCCTCATACGAAGTGATTCAGAATGGAGCTGTTGTTCAGGAATTATCGGGTGCTAGTATACCAAGTAAGTTCCATATTGAAATTGATACAACAGTACTGACAGGTAATACGACTGAACAAAAGCCGGTTACAATTATGATAAAGGCAAAGGATCGTGCTGGAAATGAAACAACGGAAAGTCTTGACTTAGTTGTGGATCAGTCTACTGATAAACCTGCGATTAACGGTCAGGGAAATGTCGATTTTGCTGCAGGAAAACAGGCTTTGATAGATGGTGATAGCAATCTCTTTACAAAGACCTCTACTTTATATCTTAATATTGAAGATGATGATGGAGTGGCAAAGAATACGGTTGTAACTCTAGCTCCATATGATATAGAAGCAAATTCAGTAGGATTGGTAAATCAAGATTATACTCAAACTTTTACAAATGCAACGGTTGCTTCTTATCATTTCCCTGATGTAACAGGTTATTTCTGTGTATCTGTTAGAGTAGAAGATATTTATTATCAAAATGTTACTGACACACCAAATAATTATTATGTACAGGATTTTCTTGTACGTCTTACAGGTAATGGACCAGATGTAACTATAGCACCAGAGAAAGAATATCTTTCATTAAAGAATGGTTCAGATACACTTAAACTTATTTTTACAGTTGCAGGTGATGAAAACGAAACCTATTCTTTGGATCATATTTATTATGAAGGTGATAGTAAAATAACAGAACATATCTGGGGTCATGATGCAGCTCATCCAAAACAGTTGAGTGGTTTTACATATGAAAAAGAATATACAACTGTTCCTGAAAATCGTGAGTTAAAATTCATAATAAAAGATAAAACGGGAGTAGGAACAGATAAATCCTATACTCCGAAATTCGACAACGAATCTCCTACAATAACCTTTGATAATGATGGATATCCTTCAAAAGAAGGAGATACAGATAATGCCAGTTTCTATTTTAAGGGAACTGTGAATGATACAGGTACAAATCCTGATAGTCCATCTGGAGTTTCAAAAGTTCAGATTTGTTTTAAAGATGGTGAAGTCTCAAGCCTTCCTGTTGCGGATGATTCAGGCTGGATAACAACAACTTCAACTCCATCTACATGGAACTATCTTGCAACCTGGTCAGATGATTCAATAAAAGCAGCCTTCCAGACAGAAGGAAAGAAAACAGTATTTGTAAAAGCAATCGATGGGGCTGGAAACGTAAGTGAAAGTGTTACAAAACAGACCTTTATTTATGATACTTCTGCTCCAGAAGTTACAGAAATAACTGGAAATGAATATACAAATGCAGATACTCTTTTGCTTACTTCAATCAAGGTTAAAGACACAAACTCTGTAAATCCAGAAGTTGTACTTTATAAGGGAGATGTGAAAGAAGCCAACAAGCAAAATGTGGCTATAACTGTCACTTCAGTAGCTGGACCAGACGAAAACAATATTTATACTTATACAGCAACAATTAACTTCCCGAAAGAAATAAATAATGCGGGGGAACAGGCTGTTCCAGACGGAACCTATAACATCACCGTAACAGGAAAAGATGCAAATAACCGTATAGGAAATACAAAGACCTTCAGATGTGTGCATGATACCCAAAAACCAAATATCAATAATATTGGTTTTGTTGAAATAACACCTAAAGAAAATGCTGATTCGATTACAAAGGATGTATATTCAAAAATTAAAAATGGAACCAGGGTTTATTATACAAATAATACAGTTTCAGGTCGTATTTATAAAATCTCCGGAGTTTCTACAGATAATGTAGGTCTTAAATCTGTAGCAATCAGCATTACAAATACAGACACTTCAAATCCGGCAACAGCTCTCGCACCAGTAATGTCTGGTGATACCGGAATTTGGGAATTCACAATCCCTGAGTCTTTCAATGGCTGGACTACCGGTGCCGAAGCTGAAATTACCGTAATCGATGTTGCGGGAAATTCTTCTACAGAAACTCTTAATATTGTTTTTGATACAGTGGGACCAGTTGCAAAACATGAAATAGATGGGAAAGGTAAAGATTTATATTTTAGAATTGGAAACAACAATAATGATGATATTACTGAATCAAGTGCATCAAAATATGGATTAACATGGAATAATGGTAGTCTAACAAATAAGATAGATGAGGATGTTGGTGGAAAATATGCCAACGGTACTTATGGAAATGATATGACCATTCAGATCCGAGGTAATTTTGAGGATGTTGAAGGCAGTGGTCTTAAGACAATTTATTATCAGGTACTTCAATCAGAAACAGATTATATTGATGAGCAGAATTTAAAAGAATTAGCAAAATCAATTGTGAATGATAGTTCAAAAACAAAATCTTTCTCTCCACTTGAAGTTCCAGAAACAAAACGAGTTTTCTATAATTCAATTGTAACAGAAAATGAAACAACACATGTGGCTACCTATGATGGAACGGTAGATGGAAGAGTAGTTGAAGGAACCCAGCTGATTCAAACAGATATAACTCCAAATAAACCAACAAGCAAATTCTATAAAGATGTTGTTACAACATATAAGAATTCAATTACAGGTTTTATTGAAGGACAGAACTACATAATTCTTGTTGCTGAAGATAATGCTGGTAATTTGTCTGTTGATATTGCTCGTGACGTACCATATAAAGATGAAGATGGAACAGATACAACAGGGAATTTTGTAAACTATTCTTTGAATGTTGATACAGGAGTACCAGAAATATATACATCTAATACAGATGTTATTTATACAAATAAAGAAGGATACATTGAACTTTCAGGAACAGTAAATGATAGTAGTGCAGGTCTTCGTTCTCTTGAATTCAAATTGAATAATGATGATCTGGAAATATACACTGGAAAAGATGATGATGTTCCACCAGAAGATTTAACACAAATAACAAAATGTGTTGTATCAATAACTACTACAGAAACCGGTAATTTTGAAGAAAAAAGAAAGAACAATTGGAATATAAAAATTCCGGCAGGAAAATTTGAAGATTCTGGAAAAACATATACTGTTTATGCAGTTGCAACAGACAATGCTGGAAAAGGTAATAACACCAAAGAGTCTGTAGGAACAATTAAAGTTGATACAGATGCACCAGTTATTACAATTTCATCACCAAAAAACAATACAGAAGTAAATAAAGAAATCACTATTTTGGGAACAGTGAGTGATGGAAACGGTGGTGCTGGGGTAGATACAGGTAAAGTTCCAAGACTATTCTGGACGACTAATGAAGAAGCAAAAGCGACAAATCCAGACTTAGAAAATCTTGCGGCAAATGCTGCAACAGGTTGGATAGAATTATCTGTAGCTGCAAATAAGAAGACCTGGGTTACAAATACTTATGAATGGTCATTTACAATTGATACCGAATCATTAAAAGCTGATGGTACAAATGTAGTAGATAATGGAACTACTTCATATTTTACTGTTTGTGCAACAGATAAATCAGGCTCTGGAATGACCGGTTTTGCAACTCCACACAAACTCATCTTAGATCAAAACAGTGATAGACCTGTAATAAAATTCTCTAATATTGATATTTCTAGTATGTCAGATACTAATAGGGTATGGATTACTAGAGAAGATTTATATGCATCTGTTATCGATGATGATGGAGATGTTCAGAGTATTGAAATTTCGTTTGATGGTAATAACTGGAGTAGTCAGGATGCAGAAGGAAATAAATATTATACTCCTGAAAATGGACTGTCATATCCTATTCCTTCAGATAAAGATGGACAACAAGAAATCTGGTTTAAAGTCAAAGATGCAGAAGGAACAATCTTTACTTCAAGTATAACAAATGATAAGGCTATTACAACTGCGCCAAAACTTGCATATAAAAATACGGAATTTGGAAATACAGCCGGAAGGTACTATTCAATGCTTTATACAAAGATTGATTTGGGAGATCCAGTTATTCCGCTTGCATATTATTCAATAGCATCAGACGAAACCGTTCCTGTGGCAGATACAAATTCATTATATACACTTTTGAATATTAATACTCTTGAAGATCTTACAGAAACTGCGAAAGAGACATGGCATGATCTTTCCGGAGTAAAAACGTCAATTGGAGGAAGTACAAAATATATTTACGTCTTTGTAAAAGCTAAAGATGCCAACGGAATCTCATCAATTACAGCAAAGTTTGGTGGAGCCCAGCTTGATAGAGTTTATGATTTATTTGAGACTTCAGATAATGGACAGTTAGCTTTGTTTAAAATAGACATTTCTTCTATGACAGGAACTGCAGATTATAAATTCGAATTGACAGCAACGGATAAAGCCAGTCGAAATATCACCAGAACCTTTGATATGAATATTGATAAGGAAGCACCAGCAGTTTATATAGATAGCCCAGCGGACAATGCAGAATTATATGGTACGGCAGGACTTCCAAATTCAAACGTAACTGTTAGAGGACGTTCTGATGCAGATGTATCAAAAATATACATGGCAGTTACAAAGGGTGGAAATGAACTTCCTGCTAGTATTAATGATGATGATTATATTGATGTTACACGAGGAAGTGGACTTACCTGGAGTGTAATTTTTAATGGAAATAAGAGTGCTACTTCAACAACAGATTATTATGAGGATCGCTTTAATACATGGATAGATACACTTTGGGGAAACGGAACCAGCGAAAATCCAAGTATTTCACAAAAGAATATATGTCTTTGGTTCTATGCAGAAGATAAACTTGGAAATAAAGGAAATACTTCTCCAATTCAGTTGCCACTTACTATCTATACACAGGGAGATCGCCCAACAGTTGCAATTACCAGTCCAGAGCAGAATGGACAAGTAGGTGGAATCATAACTGTTACAGGTTCAACTTCAATTGCCATAAATTCTGTAGATCATATCTGGATACAAATCGATCCAGATTTCAATGGAACTTTCGCAAGTAATTGGGAAGAAAAACTGGATTCTTTACTCAATGGAAAAACAGAGCAGCAGCTTGGTTACAAACTTGAAGACTCTGGTGATACAACTGGAACCATAGGAAATGCAATTAAAGCAAATGGTTCAAAAACCAGCTGGAACCTCGCTATTAATAAAGCTTCTGAGTTTAATAAAAAGGATGCAAATGGCAATCTCATAAACAGAAAAATGGCAATTCGTGCTTATGCTATAAGTGTAAGTGGAAAAGTTAGTAATGAAACTATTGTTTCTTTCGAACTTGACCCGAATGCACCAGTCTTTGGTCAGTTAAATGGAAATGTACTTAAACTGGTACAGTATAATAATAATGATGCAGGTACTGGTGGAATAAAAGCAAGCCGTTTGTATGAAGCTGATCTTGACTTAAAAGGAAAATGGTGGCTAACAGGTTCCGTTTCTGATGACAGTGGTATTAAGTCTTTGACAATGGGAGCTGAAGCAACCAATGTACTCGAATATTGTACAAGCACTGGTGATGCTACAGAGGATGGTTTCTTTAATTATATAATGAATATTCCTTTGTCAGGTGAAGGAAAACTTGAAACAAAACTTGTTGCACAGGAAGGTTCGTCGACAAATAAAACATCTGAATTTCCTATAATTCTCAATTTTGATAATACTGCTCCAGAATTTACTTGTACTAGTCTTGATAGTACACCAAACAAGCAGATAGTCCAGTCTGATGGTGTATATGAATTGCGAGGTACTTTCAAAGATAATGGTGGTAGCGATTTTAAGCGAATTGCATTCTATGTAACAAGAAAAGTCGGAACTATTGATTATCTCACTGATATTATGATAGCCCAAGGTTCGGAGATTACTCATAACAGCTATGTACTTACGGACCTGATTCATACAGAAAATGATGAAAAGGATCTCTTCTGGAAACAGCTTACAGAATGCAAGGTTCAGAATGGAAATGAAATTCTCTTAAAGAAATCAATTACAAATCTTCCAACTTACATAAGATGTGGTGCGGTTTGTCGAATTAATAATATTCTTTATAGAATTAATAAGATTGAAGAGAATTCAGAAACATCTACTAATACTACTTATCCGATAAAACTTGTAGTTGATTCAAAAATAAATGACGATGATAACGCAACTGTTGATTTTGCTCTTGCTCAGGTAATCGATAATCTGGTAAAAGAACAGGGTAAAACAGTTACTTATGATACTTCGTATGATACCGGTTTAAATGTAAATAAAGAAAAATTTGATAATGATGATAAAGATCAGATGGTAGAGCGATATAATGAAACAAGTGGAGAATGGACAGTTTCAATTAACTCACAAAATATTAAAGATGGATTAATAACAATTCACTTTGTCGCTTATGATAAAGCTGGTAATGTAACATACAAGTCTTATAATCGTGTTGTTGCAAACAATGCTCCTCGTTTTGCAGGTTTACAGTTCGGTACAGATGTTAATGGTGATAACCAGGTAACAGATTCTGAAATTAATAGAACCTATACTGGTTGGTATAATAAAGATTATGAATTTAAGAAGGAAGGGGTGACAGAAAATGGAAGTGCTGCAAATGGTGATAAAATCACTACATGGGCAATTCCTAATAACAGTATAGCAATTAGCGAAATCGACGAATCTCAAGCCCCTGTTATGACTATAAAAGGAAAACTTAAAATTATTCCAGAGATTGTTGGTGGAAATGAGGGGCTTGCCTGGAGATACAAAGTTGGAGATGGAAATTTCTCAGATTATACAGAGTTAAACCAAGATCATGATGGTACAGGCGGTGTCAGATCTACAGATACAACTAAATTTGAAATAGAAACTTATGATCTCTTGGCTAGAACAGAAGAAGATGGTGAAAAAGTATTTACATTTATGATCAGTGATATGACGGCTGGTAAAGGTGTTTTGGATAATGTAAATAATAGTACTGCAAATCTTCTTATTAAATTTAATGTTTCATTACGTGATGGTAAAGAGCCAGCAGTTGGAATTAAGCCATTCTACTGGAATGGTAATGGAGAAGAGAATAATAGTATTTATTATGATGAAACAACTGCACAAGGTCATATCGAATTACCAAGAGATTTACCAGTTAAATTTGCATATAAGAAAGAAGGAAACCTTACAACAGGATTGTATGATTTGGATCCAAAAGTTTCAGGAATTGTATATCTTGAAGGTTATGCTAAAGATAATGTAGTTGTTGAGAAATTATTATTCCGGGCAACAAAGAACGGAGAAACACCAGGAGCATTTACGGTAATTGCAACAAGGAATAGAGTTGAGAATTCGCAAGAATATGGTAGTTTTGGATCTGCAACCTCACTTTCAACACATGGTATAGAATATATTTCATCTAAAGAGGAAACTATAACAGAAGATGGTATAGACTACAATATTGTTCATTGGAAAATAGCGATTGATTCTTCTAAACTTGCTGAAATTCTAACTGGGGCTGTGGCAGGTACAGACATTATAATAGAAGTTCAGGCTATGGATAGAGGTGCGCCAACAGTAAATGGAACGTCTGTAAGTTATACGGGTGTTAATCAAAAAGAATCTAATCTCTCAACAGAACAAACAGGTTTCAGACTTGGTGAAAATGACATACCGACTTTTGATGATACAGTACAAACCGCATACTATAAAGTTGATATAGTTCCGTATATTGCAGGTATAAAGTCGGCCTTATCATCTTTGAAGAAAAAGAATTCCAGTGTTTATGATCGTACTGCATTAGGTCATTACCCTGTAGCTAGTACAGAAACAATCTGGCTGTATGGCTTTAATCTTTTTGGAGCAAAACTATACGATAAGGATGATAAAGAATCTGCTGTTCTCGACGAAATAGCTCCAACCTCAATGAGCTGGTATACATCCGATTTTAAATATGAAAATATTTATGAGCTTGAATACAAGTCTGCAGATAATACAAAGAAAGGTATTTCTGAATTCTCAAGTGGTGAAGTTTATGTAAAGGTTGGCGAAATAAAATCATTAAATAATGAGAATGAAAATGATTCTTATGGAACTGCTTATGTAAATGATCCAACGGTAGGTTTAACTGGTAATAAAGCTACTTACGATAATTACTACAACCGCCAGCCGAATGGGGATAATAATAATCTTCTCACAGATAATGTTGTTCTCGATGTATGGAATATTAATCCAACAGCAGTTCAGCCGAAGAATGGATATGCTACACAACCAGTAATGGCAATTAATCCGAAGACTCATGATGTTGGTTTTGCTTTTGTTAATGGTACTTTGTACTTTAGTATGCCGAATTTAAATTCCGATACTGGAAATGGTTCAAAGGTTCGTTCTTATGAACACTGGATAGGAGGATTAGACTTCTGGACAGGTGTTGGATTAACTTATGATTCATACGGTAATTCTTTTGCTACTGCATCAGGTGGCGATATTGCAGATGACAGAGCAGATACATTTAGAATTATGACTAGTCGATGGGGACCTGCGGATTTAGGAACTACAGCATATGATTATGGTAAAAATCAATATAGATTGGAATATATAGCCCAAGCTGATTATCATGGTTCGAATACTGTAGATAGAAATTTTAATAAGGAAAGGATTCGTTCTCCTTCTATTGCGACAACTGCAAAATCTGCAGATTCTACAAAAGTCTATCTTGCATATTATGACGAAATAAATGATGAGATTAGATTTAAACATGGAGATTTTACAAACCAAAAAATAAAAAACTGGTATAAATATACGCTGCCAACAACGGATGATGAGGGTAATGAAATTCCAGGGGCTGGGGTTTCAGAATTCTTTGGTGATTTTTATGGTCGCCCAGTGAAGGATAAAGATTGGAATCCTATTGCAAACGCCGCTGATTCAGTAAATGAGACAAAGGAAATTCCTGAGTTTCTAGGTAAAAAAACTATAGAAGATAGAGGTGGATGGTATAGTTTAGCACATAATTCATTGATTGCAGGTCAAACAATTGATAAAGAGTATATTCCATATGGTGAATGGGAAAGTTATCTTGATAATAAAAATAATACCCAATATAGGCATATTGCAGGAACAAGAACAAGTGTAACAACAGCGGTAGTTACTACCAATAATCAACCAGTTTACGCTGGTAAATATGTAAGTATTGCTGCAATAAAAGACGGCGGTATAAACGATGACGCTGTTATTGCTGTATGGTGGGATGCAGAAAATAACCAACTATTGTATTCTTATAATCTCACTCCAAATTCAATTGAAGTTGGTCAGTATAAGCAGGAAGACACAAAATGGAATACACCTGTAGCAATATTTGGAGAAGCTAATAGCATTGGTGAATACTGTAAGGTTACTGTTGATGCAAATAACGGTGTCCATGTTGCGGCTTATGATGGTTTAAATGGTGATTTGTGTTATGCGTATATTCCGACATTTACAAATCCTTATGGGGCAAAAACTTGTATTGTAGATTCGTTTGGAATTATTGGTACAGAGTTGAATATAGATGTTGCTCTTGATGATGACGAAAAACCTGTTCCATATATAAGTTACTATGCAGGAAATTGTGCTCGCCCTAAAATTGCCTATTGGTCTGGCTTAAAAAATATTACTACGGATAATTTCGATGGTGGAGCAATTGAGGATGTATCCACAGAAGAATGGGAAATTAGTATTGTTCCAACCGTAAGCAAAGTTTCTGTAGATCATATCAATGTTGGTGTATGGAAAGATACAGATGGAAAACTAAACTGGTCTACAAAAGATGGAAATGTGCCAACTAGTTCAAATGTCAAATCTAATACATTTACGCCAGGCACTGGTGCTACAACAAGCTATGGTACTGTATGGGGTAATGGTTCCAAGAACCCGATCCTTGGTTATGCTATAATAAAAGGTTCTAACGGTTACATTGAAACCGCCCAGATGAAGTAGATTTCAAGAAATTTCTCTTTCCACCAATTATGCTGTATAATTGGTGGAGAGGTGTTTTTTGATGAAAAAGAAGTTTCGGATTTCGGTGCTTGGGCTTGAGCTGATTTTTGGGGCTGTGGTGTTTGGGGCTTTTATGTGCGTGCTGAACAGCTATAACGGATACCGCGAATTCAAAAACGAACTTGAAGTTATTTACGGAACCGTCACCGAGCAGTTTGCGCAGACAGCGGCAACTTATGTAAACAGTCAGAAAATTGATTACTGGATTGAAAACGGTGCCGATGACGAATGGTATGAAACAAACGAACGCCTTATAGATATCACAGAAGCTTCGGAACTTGTTTATGTTTATGTAACAAAGGTTGCGCCAGATTATATGTCGCGCACTTATGTTTTTGATACAGTAAATCACAAAGAAAAAAACAGTACGATTATTGAACTGGGCTACGTTCAGTCACTTGCAAAAAAAGATAAGTATTACATTGGTAAACTTCGTGACGTTCTTGAATACAGCGACAACTACAGCATGTTCTCTTATAAGAAAGGCGGCGGCCATGTAACCAGTGCAGTGCCTCTTCTTGATACAAGTGGAAAACCTTGCGCCATTGTAAGTGTTGTAAAACCAATGCACGAAATCAAAGAGTATAAGAGACGCTTCCTAAAATCAATAATTATATGGGCGCTTATTCTTACAACACTCTTTATTGCTCTGTATGCGCTCTTCCTTTACCTTGGAATTATCCGTCCGATTCTTCTTGTTACTTATGAGACAAGCCATCTTGCAGAACATCATGGTGAGTTGACCGGCGGGCTTAAAAAAGTGCGTGGTCATAATGAAATCAGTACACTCGCAAAATCAGTTGAAAAAATGAGTGATGATTTGAACCGCTTCATCATAGACCTTACACACGCAACTGCAGAAAAGGAACGACTTGGCGCGGAGCTCAACGTTGCAAAAAAGATTCAGGCAGAAATGCTACCTCGCGTTTTCCCGCCTTATGAAAATCATTCTGAAGTAGAGTTGTTCGCAAGCATGGAGCCTGCCAAGGAAGTTGGTGGAGATTTCTATGATTTTTATATGATTGATGATGATCACTTTGCAGTAGTAGTTGGAGATGTAAGTGGAAAAGGAGTTCCGGCTGCGCTGTTCATGGTCATCACAAAAACTCTTTTGAAAGATACAGCGGCACATGAATTTGACCCTGCAAAAATCTTTGAGCATGTAAATACAATTTTGTGTGAGAGTAATGAGAGTGGACTTTTTGTTACCTGCTGGATGGGCATTCTCACAATCTCAACAGGGGAACTTAAGTTTGCAAATGCAGGACACAACGCGCCGATTATTGTTCAGAATGGCGAAATCAAATATCTGAAAACAAAGCCAAATCTTATGCTTGCCGGAATGGAAGGTATTCCGTACACAACTCACAGCATAAAGGTTTCCAAAGGTGACAGACTTTTTATTTACACAGACGGCGTAACAGAAGCGACCGATGCTCAGAATGAACTTTATGGTGAAGAGCGCCTGCTCAAGGTTATGCAGACAATTGATGATAAGAGCCCTCGCGAGGTAATTGGAATTGTCCGTGACGATATAAACGCATTCGTAAAAGATGCGCCACAGTTTGATGATATTACAATGCTTGAAATGCTGTACAAAGGACTCTAGCAAGGAGAGATGATGGAGCTGAAAGTAAAGGCATCTGATGAAAGTTTACAGGCTGTAAATGATTTTATTCATTCTTCTCTTCCCGCTGGTTGTGACATGATGGTTTTGAATCAGATTGATTTAGCCGTGGAAGAAATCTTTGTAAATATTGCGCATTACTCTGGTGCAGAAGAAGCTGATATCTCCTGTGTGTTTGAATATGGTGGTGATGATAAGGGTGTTCTTGAAGTAATTTTTAGTGATGCAGGAAAACCTTTTGATCCGCTGGCAAAAGAAGACCCGGATATTACCCTCAGTGCAGAAGAGCGTAATATCGGCGGGCTTGGTATTTTCCTTACAAAGAAATTTATGGACTCAGTTGAGTATGAATACTCTGGCGGAAAAAACAGATTGAAGTTCAGGAAGAAGATTATTCTACCGTAAGAATACTATCCATACCGGTTGCTTCAAGAACCTGCTTTGTGAAGGCAGATGGAGAGCGGATAATCATTTTACCGCCGGTTGGAAGCATGAGCTTGTGAGCAAGTAAAACAACGCGGAGTCCCGCACTGGAAATATACTGAATATTTGAAAGGTTCAGATAAAGAGTCTGAGTATCTTTTGCAATCTGCTTAAGCTTTGCTTCGAGTTCTGGCGCAGTACCTGTATCAAGGCGGCCGCTGATTACGAGTTCGAGAGAATTAGCTGTTTTGTTTTCTGTGATAGTCATATTTTTATTCCTCTTATAATTTAATTACATTGTTTCGCCAAGGGCGCTGCAGCAAACTCTAAAGCCAAGGCTGCTGCTCTTTCCGTTTGGTGCACTTCCACTGCGGTAGAAAACAGTACACTGCTGAGGGTCATCAAGCCAGCTTCCACCGCGTTTTACGTGCATGTCGCCAGTACTAGGTCCGTGCGGGTTAGTCTGAGCGCCGCTCGGTAAGTTTGGAACGTAGTAGTCCCAGCACCATTCAGCAACGTTACCACACATATCATAAAGCTTAAGACCATTAGGATCTTTAGTTGCAACATCATGACTTGTGATACCACTGTTTTCTCCATACCAGGCAACCTGATTAATATTCTGGCTTCCTGCATAAGGATTTGGAGTAGAAGTCTTTCCATCGCGGGCAGCATATTCCCATTCAGCTTCAGTTGGAAGACGGAAACCGTTTGCAGTAAAGTTACAGTTAATGCGCTTCCATACAGGGCTGGTTGCTTCGAACATGCTTAAATCAGTTGATGTACCAATGCTGTAGCAAGGCATAAGACCGTTGAGCTTACTGAGCATATTGCAGTATATGATTGCTTCGCACCAGTTTACACTTTCAACCGGGCGGTTTTCGCCTTCAAGCTTCGAAGGATTTTTTCCCATAACGTGGGCGTACTGCATCTGAGTAACAGGTACTTCGCTCATATAAAAACTTACCAGAGTTACAAGACTATTGTGAGAGCCGCCGCCCATTACAAACTGTCCACCAGGAATCAAAATCATCTTAGGATTCTTGCCGATAGCAACACGAGGCTTTTCCGAGCTCTGGGCGGCGCCATCGCCTTCCTTTACAACGCGAACCGGAACACCACAACGCGAGCAGAATTTATCCATAGTGCTGAGCGCATTACCGCATTCTTCACATGAGCGTAAAACTTTTATATCTTCATTTGCCGGATATCCGCAATTAAAACAAAAATGAGCTTCATCAGGAAGCATTGTGCCACATTTGATACATTTCATAGCATCTATTATAAACCATATCCCGAAATTTAGGAAATTTTATCCTGTTAAAGAGACTATTTAATGGTCCTAGTTTCCAATGATTTTTCTGAGTTCGTTCAGGTCGCGGGTAAGAGTTTTATCTCCCGGGAACTCTGCAAGGCCCTTTTCCAGAATCTTTAACGCATTTTCATAGCGGCCCTTGTTTGCTTCCTTTGCAAAATCATTATGAATAAGCGCAATGCAGTTTGAATAAAAGCCCTGATTCATTTTTTTGATGCTCGAACTTTGCGGTAACTGCTGAACTGCCGCTTGAGACTCTGCATAGCCGGTAGTGTAGTCGCGGTTTCTCATATATTCATTTAAGATTTCAAGCCACGCATTTTCCAGATAGAGGTCGGCGCGTTTCTGCTGTGCGCTTGTAAAAGCTTCAGAAATTTTCAGATTGGCAATTTTCGTAAGCTGTTCGCGGTAGGTTTGCCCCTGAGTCTTTGAAAGAATAAAAATATCTGCCAGAGTTTCATGCGCTTTACTTAACTGAGATTTTGAAACATACGGACTCAAGTTTTTGTAGGATTCTTCTGCCTGAGAAAAATTCTTTTCCTGAATACAAAGTACAAAAAGATTGTTAAAGCAGGTATCCATATTTTTCTGAAGAAAATCATTGTTTCCCCAGCGTTCAATAAATTGGGTAAACCATTCCAGCATGGAATCATATTCGGCAGCAGAGTCCGGGCGAACATTAATATAATTACACGGAAGAATATCCAGTTCACTGCGCACAAAGGCTGAGCCCACAGACTCTTCCGTACGTACAGCATCAAAGCGGGCAGCCCCAAGCGGCACGGCCCTAAAATAATCTTTAGTCTGGATATACTCTGAACACAGGTTACCGGCAATCAAGCCTGTAAAAACTCCGTCGCTTACCTGCTTGCGGTTCGCGTAATATTTTTTAGGAACCACATAATATTTTTTTATCTGACTTTCGTTTTCAATTTCTTCTTTGCTTCCAGGATTAAAGCCATAAGGGTTTGTTGTTTCAATATCAATCTTTTTTGTTTTGCCTTGTACATCTGAAGGAATATAAAGTGAGCAGAAAGCGTGTTCTGTTGTATGCTGTCCGCAAACCTGAAGCCCTGCGGCCTTTGCAGCGGCAAGATAAAGCACGGCAGAAGAAACGCAGTTGTAGGTGCCGTTTTCAATTGCAACATTCAGCTTTGTCTGATTCAAAGAATATTTTTTCAGATAGTCGCGGTATAAGTATTTTAAGATAGCGCGGCCACGTTCTTCTTCAGAAAGAGCCTGCATTTCCTTTGAGGTTACTTCTGCTTTGATTTTCTGGAAAGCTTCAAAAGAGCGCTGCCAGGTTTCACTACCCGGAGTACATTCAGAAAATCTCATTCCCATTTCAAAAACTTCATCTGCAGAATAAACTTCCGGGGCTGTGGCGGTGTGAAAAACATCTTCAATAGAAAAAAGCGGTTCAAAAGACGGATGTTCATACGCCCCTAAAAAAGAGCAGAAAAGAAGTGCGGAAATCAATAAAAAGAAAATTCTACGCATAAAACCCTCGCATGGAGTAGTATAACGCAGAATTGTTCTTTTTTAATAGAGATTTTAACATTGTAAAAATCATTTACACCCCTTATCTTTTTAATATATTATTTTATGAGAGGTGTATATGAAAGTACTTTTAGTGAATGGAAGTCCACGTGCAAAGAGTAATACTCTGCTTGGGCTTTGTGAAATGGAAAAGATTTTTAATGCACAGGGCATTGATACTGAAATCATAAATATTGGAAATAAAGATATTCACGGCTGTATTGCCTGTGGAAGATGCAGCGAACTTGGTAAATGTGTTTTTGATGATGTTGTAAACGAGTTTGCAAAGAAGTTTGAAGAAGCTGATGGTATTGTTGTAGGTTCACCTGTTTATTATTCTGCTCCAAATGCAACCGTTCAGGCTTTCTTACAGCGTCTTTTTTACAGCAGTCATTTTGATAAGACTATGAAGGTTGGTGCAGGATTTGTTTGTGCCCGCCGTGGTGGAACAACTGCTTCGTTTGATGTTTTGAATAAGTTTTTTACAATAAGCGGAATGCCTATTGCTTCAAGTCAGTACTGGAATAATATTCACGGAGGAGCCCCTGGCGAGGCTGTTGATGATGCAGAAGGTATGCAGACTCTCCGCGTACTTGCCCGCAACATGAGCTTCCTTATCAAGTCCATTGCTCTTGGAAAGAAGCAGTTTGGATTACCTGAAAAAGAAGATCATGTCTGGACAAATTTTATTTAGTCTTCAACGTATTTGCCTGTAATCTTTCTTGCTATGTAAACAAACGGAGTATCAAGCAAACTTGTTGCAATGTAGATTACGTAGCATGAAAGTGTGATGGCACAAAGTTCTTTGAAGCTGTAGATTCCGAGGAATGCACCAAAGTTGAAAAGAACAATGTTTACAAACTGAGAAATCAATGTAGAAAAGTTGTTACGGAACCAGAGCATTTTTGAGTGGCTTCCTGTTTTCTTTTCTGTAAGATTCCACCATGCGTGGTAAAGCGAAACATCAATAAATTCAGAAATTACGTAAGCGATAAGGCTTGAAAGAAGCATACGTGGAGTGTTAGAGAAAAGTCCGCGTACGAATTCGCTTGCCCAGTCTCCTTCTGCAGGAATATAACGTACCCACATAAAACTCAAAAGGATAAAGCTGAGGCTTGTGAAAGTTCCGGCAAGAACGCCCTTATTTGCTTCTTTCTTTCCATAAATTTCACTGAGGATATCAGTAGCAAGGAAGGTAGCAGCAAAAAGTGTGTTACCCAATGTCTGATCCATTCCAAATGCGTGTACAAGAATAGTAACTTCGATGTTTGCAAGAACTGTACAGATACCAATCCAGGCGAAAAGACCGCCTTTACCAAAAACCTTAAGGAACAAAAGAGTTCCACCAAAAGACACTAAAAGTGTGATAACGAGAAAAAGTTCATTCATTTAAATGACCTCAAAAAATAGAATTGACCTGGTTTTGATTTGCAGCGAGCGTTTACGTGTCGCCGCAGGCAGGAAGGACTGCGAACTGCCTGAAGGTTCAAATAAATTATAGTATTTTAAGGATTTATGCAACCACCGGGTTTTCTTCTGCGTGGCGGTGAGTGTAAATATAATTTACAATCGCCATAGAGATGATGATGATGTAACCAACAAGGCTCATCCAGTCCGGGAACTGGCCAAAGAAAACCAGACCAAACAGTGTAGAGAATAAAATCTGAGAATAATCGTAAATAGAAATTTTGCTTGCCGGTGCATGGTAATAAGCCGCAGTTACCGAGAACTGGCCGCCAGCCGCACAACCGCCTGCACAGCAGAGGAACAAAGTCTGCTGCAGGGTCATAGGATTAAAGCTTGTAATCAGATACGGAACAGAAAGCATCATAGAAAAAGCAGAGAAGAACAAAATGATGATTTTGCCATTACAGTTTAAGTAACTTAGCTTTCGGATGCTAGCATATGCAAGACCGGCTCCAACCCCACCCATAAAGGCTGCGAGGGTAGGAATCATCTGTGTAAAGTTGAACGAAGGTTTTACAATCAGAATGGATCCGCAAAAAGCAATTATGATACAGATTAACGGAACAGTTTTAATCTTTTCCTTCAATATTATAAAGCAGAAAAGAATTGTGAAGAACGGAGCCATTTTGTTGAGAATGGCCGCATCGGCTAAAAGAATGTGGTCAATTGC
>JAEEGJ010014280.1_pt1 | contig 18899 bp, 14 predicted proteins | sample 8958761 | NCBI WGS metagenome assembly JAEEGJ01 (sample SAMN16246546, study PRJNA631951) | gut metagenome | biome: gut microbiome; feature: rumen; material: RS-attached | host: Bos | place: Iran: Karaj | collected 2018-10
AATTCCGCAAGTTCGCCATCTTCCATGATAGCGATGCGCTTTTCGTACGGTGTTTTGCTAATCAAGATTCCGCGCTTACACTTATTTGCCATTAAAACTCCTAAAGGGTAAAGCAAAACTTGATAGAAATCCCCAAGACCAGTCCAAAAGTATGGACCGCATCCGAGCTCCCGATGTTTCTTGACGGAAAGTACCGCCCGCCTGCAAAGCAGAGCCTGGGGACTTAAAATATAATAAGTGGTTGGTGGTTAGTGGTTAATGGTTAGTGGAAAAGCGGGGAGAAATAGGAATTATAGCCTTATAAAAGGCGACCCCGGAATAAATCCGGGGTGACAGCAAAAAGCGATTTACTAATAACCAATAACTAACGGCTATTTTGTAATAAAGTAATCTTCGGGATTGACGGGGACGCCGTTCACGCGGATTTCGTAATGGAGTCCAAGACTCGACTGGAGCCCGCTCTTGCCAATAAGTGCAATCGGATCGCCACGACGAACTTTAGCGCCTTGTTTCACAAGGGTTTCACCGAGATGGGCATAGAACGTCTTCACATGTTCCATGTGTTCAATCTTCATCGAAAGACCAAATCCACGATGCTTGCGAACCTCGACAACGGTACCGGCACCTGGCGCATAGACAGTATCGCCGTCGGCAGCCAAAAAGTCAACACCTCTGTGCGGGAGCTCCTGATCCGTGAACGCATCGAAAACCATTTCAAAACGACTCTTGATATCATGATGGTTCTTGAGCGGGTGCAAAACCGGGACATGCGCCGCAAGCGCAGAATCAGCCTCCAGCTTGTTCAGCGTCTTACGGAACGTAGACCGCATCGCATGCAAATTCTTTTTCGGAGCTTCTTCATCAGATGTATTTTCGAGCGTAAAACCAAGACCACCCAATTTGAGTGTACTATCGCGGACAACACGTGTTTCTTCAATCTTCAAAATCGTCGTATCGACCACAGTGCGGATTTTCTTGATTTCATCCTTAATCACCGAATTCTGGTGATAGACTTCCATCAGGTTGCCGTTAGACAAGTTCTCCACAATCTGCACCGGAGAGAACATGATAAATCCAAGAATCGCGCAGACAGTTAGAACAAAGTAAATAATTACTTTTTTAATGGAAAAAGTGACCGTTTTCCCGCGTGATTCCTTGTTCGGATAAAGATGCACCTCAAGCTTTTTCACTAGGACCTTCGGCTTTGTTCAGTTTCTGTTCGAGTTCTGCAACCTGTTTCTGGATTTCAAAAATAGCGCCCACCGTTTCGACAGCGGACGGGTCATCCTTGATAGAGTCCAGACGGCCTTCCTGGATAGCCTCGTAAACCTTCTGCCCGAGCAACTGGAACTTAGTCTTAAGCTTAGACTGCACCATCGACAATTCCACACGGGAAAGTACGTTGGACGCACAGCCCTTAGCCGTATTTTTCAGCTTATTTAGAGTTTTTTCATTCATAGTATCTTCCGACTAGCCTTTAAAATAGTAGATTTTTCGATATAAAACAACGGAGATTTTTCTATGAGTCGCAGCGATCGCAGAAGAGCAAAGCAAAACGTCAAAAAATTCGTTCCAAAGAAGTCAAACGCGCTGGATAAACGAGTCATCGTACTCCTCGCAATCATCGCCGTGGTATTTTTCGTAGGAACAATGATCATCCAGAGAGGCTAATTAATGAAGTTTACTATCCAGAAGAATGTGTTGCAGGACGCTTTGCAGGCAGCGATTAGCGCCGTCCCGAACAAGTCCACCATCCAGATTCTCAACAACTTTTCGCTCCGCCTCGAAGGCAACTTCCTTGAAGTAAGTGCCACGGACCTCGACCTCGGTATCAGGGTCAAGGTGGAAGTGCAGGGCGAACGTGATGGCGCAGTCGTCATCAACGCTCGCAAGCTGTTCGATCAGGTGAAGAGCCTCGTGGACCCGAGCATCACAAACATCACGTTCGACGCACAGGATTACTTGGTCAAGATCCAGTGGAGCGAACGCGGTAAAGCAAGCATCATCGGCTTTGACGGGAACGACTTCCCGCCGTTCCCGGAAATTGAAAATGGCGAAACCTTGAACATCGCCGCAAGCGAACTTGCATTCCTCGCCGAAAAGACATTGTTCGCCACTTCTACCGACTCCACGCGCTTGAGCTTGAACGGTGTGTTCCTCGAAGCTAAGGACGGAAAGATTTCCATGGTCGCAACAGACGGTCACCGTTTGGGTCGCGCAGCAATCGACCAGGAAGGCGCAGAACTTTCGAACGGCGTCATCATCCCGCACAAGGCTTTGCAGCACATCTTGCACATGGCAAAGGGCGATTCCACGGTTGAAGTCCGCACGTCTGCAACGCACATCCTCTTCAACACGGGTTCCATCCAGGTCATCTCGAAGCTTTACGAAGGACCGTATCCGAGCTACCGCTCTGTGATCCCGCAGCAGTTCGAACGTACCGCACAGGCCAACACCACGGAATTCCAGAACAAGATCCGCAGCGTGATTTCCATGGCTAACGCACGTACCCGCAAGATTCGTTTGCAGTTCGACGGCAACATCCTCGAACTCAGCGCCACGGACCCGGATGTCGGCGGCGATTCTCGCGAAGCACTCGCTATCACGCACAACGGCGAAGGCAGCTTCTGCATTGGCTTCAACGGCCAGTTCCTCGCAGAAATCCTCGGCATGTGCAAGAGCGAAGAAGTCATCATGAAGATGAACAATCCGCTTGGCGCTTGCATCATCGAGCCGGTTGGCGAAAACATGAACTTCTCGTTCTTGTTGATGCCGACGCACCTTACCGACAACTAATCGTAGTTCGGAAAGATTTAAGGGCTCTCGCGAGAGAGCCTTTTTTAGTGGGAATGCCGCGAGAATTAATCGGGACTGCCGCACGTTTTGGATAAAATAATTATGTCGAGTCAAATCCGTAAACGAGTCAATAAGAAAATCACGAAAGCCATTCACGACTTCAATTTGATTGAAGACGGAGACCGCGTGCTCATCGCTACAAGCGGTGGCAAAGATTCCAGCGTACTGTTGATGGAGCTCGCCGCACGACTCGGCAAATTCGGGCCCAAGTGCGAACTTGCCGCCATCCACATTCAAAGCGATTTTGCAGACAAGGCGCCTCGCGAATTTTTGCAACGAATGGCAGAAGAATACCCGCAAGTGCCATTTTATTTTAAGGACGTAGCTGTGGAAGCCCGCCTCAAAGAAGGCCGCAAGCTCAATTGCTACTGGTGCAGCACGCAGCGCCGCACGGAACTCATCAAGTTCGCAAGCGAAAACAACTTTAACAAGATTGCACTCGGCCACCACATGGACGACATCGTCGAAACGCTTTTGATGAACATGCTGTACAAGGGCGAATTCAGCGGAATGCCGCCAATGGTGCCGTACGAAAAGTATCCGTGCAGCATCATACGCCCGCTCTGCTACTGCGAAGAAAGCGAAATCATCGCCTACGCCGAAGACGCAGACATTCGCAAGTTCACCTGCACCTGCGAATTCTCAAAAGCAAGCCATCGCAAGACCATCCGCGAAGAAATCAAGAGCTTAACGAAAGGAAGCTCCACTCTAAAAGCTAATTTATTCGAAAGCATGCGGAATATCAGGATGGATTATTTGCTGTGAGAAAAATCTTTGTCATATACGCACTCGTTACATGCATAGGATCGATCCTATGCAGTTGCAGTTGGCAAAAAGCAAGCGTCAAAGAAGGGACATTCGACGTGTACGCTCCTGCACCTTTTACAGGAGCAGCATTCTCCATGGACGAGAAGTCTAGCGTTATGCGCGGCAGCTTGCAATTTCGAAAATACGACAAAGAAACATTACCTCTCAAAGGAATCCAGAACGAAACCATTCAAGGCGACATCTACAGTTCCAAAATAGAAGAGCGCAGCGCCAACATCGCCTACAAATTCTTAAGATACCCCATCACAGGCTCATTCGATTATTTCAGCAAAAATAAAATTTCAATGTGGGGCGTCGGAGCAGGGCTTGACCCCTCCCCCTTCATCCGCGGGACATTCGGGTTAAATTCGCGATATATCGAGGCAGGCTTAACAGCATACGTGAACGTAGGTTTAAACAATTCTAGCGTCAAATTGGAATGGATATCCCACGAGTACCAAGGAATGATGTACGGTTACGAAGACTATCATGGTTCCATAGAAAATGAGCAAAAGGAATTCAAGTTCCACGGAGGCTTTGGAGGATTCATCAACTTCTTCCCGATAAAAGAAATTGCGATTTCTTACGCACCGTTCTTTTACAGGCCCTGGTGGGATGACGAAGTTCGTGATTACGAAATTTCATTCCAATTCCCGTATATCATCTCGCAATATTTCGGTGCATCCATCCTAATCGCAAAACACGTACAAATTTCTGCGGGTGCAACAGTGTACGTAGGCGAAGCATTCGAAGGGCGCTACTGGTTCTTCGATTCCGGTATCGGGTTTGTGTTCTGACGACAACGGTAATGGCTATACCATTCCTTCACTTGTTCGCTATCCCTCAAACGCTGACAAGCACGAACATTTTTATTTTTCACTACAGAACTTGCAACAAAGAAAGCTGGGAGCCCAACAAAAGCACCCATAGCCATCGAACCAGCCAAAGCTCCTTTACCACCACCACTAATAGCGCCAACAATCGCCCCAGCTCCAGCAGAAATCGCAAAGCCAATCAACCCGGCTTTAATTTCGCTGGAGTACGGAAGAGATTCCACATCGCAAGGTAAAAAATCATTGCTTTGATAGGTAAAAGTTTTCATCTGATAGGGATAATGCGCCCAAACCAAATCCGCTTTAGGATCGTAGCAAACAGATTCCACCTTGACTATTTCCGCATCCTTTTTGCCCTGTTTCCATTGAAGGAATTTGAACTTATCCGGATTAATCTCATACATCGAAACATCGGAAAAAGATTCTTCCTTTTGTTCTCCAAGGAATTCACCCATTTCTGGAAAACTTTCTGCAACTTCTGTTGTTTCGCTCAACGAATTATTCACTGGAGAAACCGGTGTTGAAGAAATCTGCTTTGGCGCATTTACGACTGTACTATTATTTTTCGCTTTTGCATAATCATTTAAGATAATTTTATCCGTACTCAACTGTTCCGCCGGCATCATCGTTACGACTGGAACAACAAGCGAAACCAAATTCATCGGAAACGGAATAAGCAAAAAAGGAACAAAGCCACCAACAATACTACCGACAAGAGCAGTATTCATATTCCGCTCATAGTCATCCGTCACAACAATCGTCGAATCAAGAATAACCTTGCCCAAATAATTCAATGTCAACCGATGTTCGCCCACCGGAAGCACAACATCCATGGGAGTCGATCCAACCAAATTATCATCGATTTTTACGGCGGCACCACCCAAAGCATTAACAATACGAATTTTGCCTTTCGGTCCCTTGCCGGGAATTTTTTTGGACACATTTCCAGAAGCCGCACACCCATACAGCAAAAACGATAACAGAATGACGACTAAGCACTTGTACATTTCGATACCAACAGCATCAACAATTTAGTAACAAATTAGATTACTGGACACAGCGTACAGAACGATAGTCATTTTTCGAAAACGAATTTACGCTTGCGGATTTGCTATTGAAAGCGAGGAACATGTAATACGCATTTGATTCTGGATTTTCAGAATCTTCGGTCGCGCTCCAAAAATACGCATAACCACCGATGCCATCGAAATTGCCGCCGGAAATTGTGCCGTCATCCGCTTTCGAGATTGCGCCACGATAACCCGCCGGGAGCGCGTTGAATCCGAATTCGTCGGAGCCGTTTCCTTTCTTGAACCAACCATCGCGAGATTTTAATTTTGCGCCAGCTTCATTCGAGACCGCGCCGGGATTGCCATCGAGGGACTGCGCGAGGATTTGCGCAAAGTCCGCGCTCGTCGGGAGTCGCCAACCCTCAGGGCAAACTGTTTTCGCCTCCGCCCACGTATAAAGGCGTCCCATTCGTTTGCAATTGCGAGAATCGCCATCCGGACAGGCACTTGTTTCTGTTTCGTAATTCAGATTCTCCACCATCCACGTGAGATCGCCAATCTTCACAACATTATAACTCCGCCCGTCACGCGAATCCGTGAAAGATTCGGAACACGAAGTGAGGAGGAAGGAAAGAGAGGCGATAACGAGAGATGAGAGGAATGGGATGCGCATAGGGAGAATTTAAAAAAATTAATTTGAATCAACATGCGATATTGCGACCAGTTCAATTGGGAACGCAGTGCGTTCCCAATGGGTTATGAATGTCTGATGAATATAAAATGCGCGTTCTTCCAAAGTTGAGGTCTTCAGCAGAATTTCCATATGGTGCGTAAAACTCAACTCCAAAAATTCGGAGAAATCCAAATCGCTCGCCATTGGCGGTCGATTTAGATTAAGAAGAGCAAAAATCGGTATTTTTGCCGAATTTTCGCTATTTTCGGCATTTTCCAATTCGTCAGCCGTTGGCTGACGATTTTAATGTACATAATATCTAAAATACTGGCACAAATGCATAAAGCAAGTTCCGCAAAAATGCAATCTTCAGACTTTACAATTAACTAATTCAACTATTATCTTTTGCAATTCTTCCGCAATCTGCGGAAATTTCAATTCGTCAAGCAATCGATATTTTTATTATCGGTTTTATAGTGCCATCGTCGCCTTTGTAAAAATATAAGTAAGTAGCGGCAGTGTTTTTAGTTCCCTTCAACGTAAATAATATCCGCCGTTCTTGGGCGCACCGCGGAACTCGATTTTCTTAGACTCAGTCAACACCTTCAAATAACGCTGCATCGTTCTTAACGAAAGGGAAAGCCTCGAAGCCAAGGAAGGAGCATTTAATCCTCCATTATTCTTGATTTCTTGGAGGATTTTATCCTGCAAATTTACACCACCACTCGCTTTTTTATTTACACCGCCATTTGGCGTTTTTACACCGCCACTATTTTTTAAGAGACGGAGCAAATCTTCTTGGGTAAATTTCGAAGGTACGCTATATTGGGTAGTAATTGGGTAGTCTCGATAGCCTTCCGTTTGAGCTGTTCGGAATTTCCGAACAGTTGCCCAAACAGCCGCCTATTTTCATATTTTCTCGTCTAAAAATTTGCCGTTTTTCGTTAAATTCCGCCAATTTTCGTCTAAACCTCGTCTAAAATTCGCTGTTTAGACGAGAATCCATTCGCGAGATGTCGAAGACTTATCTATCTGAATTACTTTGTCCTTTTTTATAGTTTGAAGGATTGGGAACAGCCCCATCGCCACAAGAAGTCCGAATCAAACTTTTCGGCAGCAAAATGGAGTAGTCACCAAAGAGAAGTTTGAAGTTGTCAACGACAACCTTCTCGACCTCTTCTTCGGTCTTGAATTGAACCTTGGAATAGAAGGTGCCAGTGGGAGTGAAAAGCATGATTACTCCTCCGTTCTCTCGCGGAAGTCAAATGGGATCCTGAATCCAACTTCTTCAGCGCCATATTTATTTATAAGATCATCCCTATTCGCTTCCTTAATAAAGGGTGCCTCATCAATATGAACCTTACCTTTCTTCACTAACGCTAAATCATATTTGTATTTATTATCACCTTCAAATATGAAATCTAGTTCTCCAGGAGATAGAATAAATGAACTATCCGCAATATGCTTTACTTCTAAAAAACGCCACTCATCTGTATTCTTTTTCTTGTAACGAATATCATAATGTGCAGAATCATCGCTATCAATTCCACCCGTAGCAGATGATTTCACATAATATTCATATCCTTGCTCTTTCAGAGCACGTTTGGTTCTTTCTTCAGCATCTCTACCGGCTTTGTCTTTCAAAGCATTTAAATGTCTAGGTACATTTCGAGGTTTACGAGGATTATTATCAGTCCCCTCACTAAAACCATTGTCATTCTCTTGGCTAGAATCATCATCACGATTATCTAAACCGTCATCATTCGGTATTCTAGGGCTTATATGAGTATAATCAAATGGAATATTCTTATCGTCATTTTCATCTGTATTTAAATCATCATCTTTCTTGTTTTCTATACTTTTTATTTTTTCAGCTTCTACTTTGAATAGTTCTTCATACCCTTCAAAAATAGATAGTTTCGTTAACCGATCATCCAAATCATCTTCACTAATAATATCTGAATAATAATATTTTTCTTCATAGGCAGGAATGTTCTCACAGCTAATATCTATTTCGAATTCCCGTTTTGTATAATCTTTTAATAACGGCAACAAATCTACATCAAACACAAATTTACATGATGCAAGATTAATGACTTTATAACTATTTTCATATTTATATATTTTCTCAACAAAACCAAGTCTATCGTGTTCATTTTCTATAGGTAATTTATTCAGTTGATTCCATAGCAACGCCTTGAACTTGTTCTTGTTATCAAGAACAAGATTTTCAAGCTTATTTTGATAATAATAAACTAAGCCATAAACAGGCAAACAAGCACTAACTTCTATACCTAAATCGGAACATATTTTTTTCAAGAATTCATAAGATGTTTCATTTTTAAAGTTTACAAAATCTACTTTATCATACTCTTCAGGAAGAGTTATTCCTAATTGAGTAGTAACATATTCTTTTATTTTTTTCCCTGATGAATAAGTATATTCTTCCATTCCTTTAGCACGGAGTATATTATTCCAAAAGCGGCTCTCATCCGTTTCATTCATTTTTAATAGTTCAAGACAATCTTGTAAATAATCAGCACCTCTCTCGCTTATAATATCATACTTTGAAATATCCGGGTCATTTCTCAATACCGACTTAAATATTATCTTCATGTCCGATGATTCTAATGCAAAAACAATACCCAATATTTCACTGCACACATCTAAAAAATGTTGATCCTTTCTTAATTCAGGGTAATGAATATTCGGAACCTTTATATACACAATATTCTCTTTAATCACAAAATCATATACATCTAATTCAAAGCTATCTTTTTGAGTATTATACATACCAGCGTCAATAAGTATAATAGACAGTTTTTCAATCTTTGAAGCTTCCTCGTTTTTATCCTTTAACCCCTTTATTGAACGTAATCTATATGCAAGAATATACGGCTTTCGAGAATGAAATTCTTGTGCAAAACAACTCGTCAAATTTTTATTAATCTTAACTGTATTCTCAACAACTGATAATAATGAAGCATTAAGTTTACATACATTAAAAAGCCTTGTAACAGCCGAAACCCCAGCTCTCTGCCGAAATAATAAAATGGGAATTTTTCTTAAAGCAGACTGAGGCAACGTGGCATCATCATAATAGTATATTTCATTAGATGGTTTATATTCTATTTTATCATCAATTTTGCAAGCCAATACTAAATCTTTCGGAACTACAACATTTTCTCTTTTCTTTAGAATATCATATATTAACCCATATATTTTAGTAACACGCTTTCCATCGGGATATTTTTGCGGTATTTTCTTTATTAATGCATATAAAACCTCAGAATCATAATCATCTAAATTACGACAAGCACCAAGACGTTCCAGCAATATATTCGTTCTAGAAGGAGAGACCCCCATTTTTTCTAAATAAGTATAATCAATCTTAAATTGATCATCTATTAGCGAATCAATATCAAGGTCATCATTGTCAATAACAACATTTGAAAATTTATGACGCAATTGATACGCAATATACGGTTTTTCAACGCTTTCGTTATATTGCCCTTTATCACCTTTGCACCAATAATAAAGACCTGTTCTGCTGCTTAGTCTATTACAAATCAATTCACTATTTGATATTAAAGCCAAAATCTGAGAAGACGACAATTCGTTCAAAACATTTAAATCCAACAATTGAAACACATTGTTATTTGGTTTACGGCAATATTTCTCATATTTTTCACATGAAATTTTCCTCAATTCAGTATCATAATACGACCAATCTTCGGAAGATAAACTATTTTCCCAACACTTTATGCTTTTTTCAACACCTAGCATAGCGAAAAAGTTTTCAATTCCAATTGAATCCTCTATTTCCCAAAAATCTTTATCAACAAGGTACTGCAAATCTTTCAAATGATTACCATAAACACCTTCAGTAACTTTTCCAAACTCGTATGTTTTTGAAAAATACAGGGACGAAGGTGACGCAAAGGAACCATCTCTAGCAACTAAAAGAATGGAATTGTATTTTACATCCGAATTTACTCTATCACTACTAGAATTTCTAGCATTGGCAAAAAGTGCCTGAACCGTTTCTTTTATATAACTTGCATCATTATTTTCATAAGCAAGTTTATTACATCTTGTAATTATTTTTGGAGTAAGATTACTGATGTCATACGCTTGAATATTGACAAATCCATTAATTAAATCACACAATCCTCTTGCCTTATTAGTTTCATTTGAAGGAACAAGTCTTGTAACAAGTGCATCATACATTCTTTCATTAAGGAATCTAACATTCATAAATTTAGGCACTACAGGAGGTTCCGCTTGCCGTACAGGTGTATAAACATCGATATTCGCATCTATTACATTATTTGCTCCATCAAGTAACAAAGGTAAATAATGGCCTGGTTTTAAATTTTTCAACGAAGCCAACAAGCATACTAGATCCACCCTATCTTCAAGTGTTAATTCCGGCGATAAAGCGATTTTATTCCATGTAGTCCAAAATTCTTGTGGATCATATTTGATGAATTTATCCAACAATTTTTGGTCCATAGCCATTTCGTAGTACTTAACCATCAAAGGAAAAAATTTGGAATAGCGCTTTTCAACTTCAGAATTAAGGCGATACGAATAAAATACAGATTCGTCCGCCTTTCGATATTTATCATCACAACAAGGATAAATAGGTTCTTCAAACAAATACTTACTAAGCAACGAATCCAAATATGGACACGACCTTCTTAACGCTATTAATTCATAACTATCCCAAGTGGCAACTGCATTTATTTTTTGCTGCTTTTTAGAAACATACAATAATAATTCTGCAATTTTTTCCCATATAAAGTCATTCTTTTTGTCAATAATACAAATATTTCTTGACGAGTTCAATTCAAAAGTCCCATGGATAATACACGGGAGGGGAATTTTGATATCCGTTCTAAAGAAGCTATACAGATAATTGTCTTCTTTTGAAGAATCACAATCCATTTCTACCGCGACTGCAATTTCATAAAAGAGTGATTCTTTTTTATCATTTTCCTTCTGATATTCTTCTGGAAATACATCAGTTCTAGGATATACATGATATATCTTTGTTTGAGATTTTCCATCACTTAATTGATCTATCACATACTCATTATAGTCATCGTGAGGCTCACAAATAGATGTAAGAGTACGGCTAACGCCGTCTTCATTAATAACCAATGTCTTTATATTTCTAACAAACAGTAAAACTTCTTCAGATAAAAATTTCAATTGGTCTTTAATTTCGTTTTCATATTCTTCATAAAAGTTTATTTTTATTTCTGTAGTCCATTTTGACTTACCTTTAAATTCTTCTACAATGGGAAGCGAAAGTATCGGAAATCTAAACGCATCAGACTTATCACCTCGTTCTTCCTTAAATTTTTTGATTTCATCCAATTGACTAGACAGTTCAGTTTCAACAACTCGTTGAGCAATATCTCTTGAAAACTGAACAGAACATCCATTAGATATAATCTCAACGCGTTCCGCCCAATTCAAAATAGATCTAAAACCAAGACCCTTATTTCCTATATACTTTTTCTTACTCTTTTTGGGGCTGTTATTAGGCAGTAAAAGAGATTCAAAACCCTTTTCACTAAATGGAGTCCCAATATTTGAAACTATCAACAATCTTTCAAATGAATTGAAGTATATTTCTACTTCTGAGGAAGACTCATCATCCGCGTTCTGCAACAGCTCGAGAATCTGACGGCCATTATAGTCCTTAATGGTCTTATTTTCCTCTTCATAATCGCTAAAAAGACGAGGAATCCTTTTGTAATCACTAATGTTTGCATCTCTAGCTTTTAAAATTGATTCAATGACCGACATAATTCCAAAATTTATCCGTTTATAATTTGTTTGTTATAGATGTTGATTTTCATTTCATTCTTATTTTTTTAATCAATCTCAATCCTAACCATTTCGTTAATATTCACAGCAATATACCTCACGACAGATTCATCGTAAATTTCCTTCTCTTCCATGAACATCTTTTCGAATAGTTTTTCACTTGTTATCCAATACTTACCAAAATAGCGTCTAATGCATTTGTCCGCATCATTTTCAGCAGGAGTATGGATAAAACAGCCTATGAGAATAGCAACCTTAATAACCGGAATGTCCAAATCTGCTCTCCGCTTGATTTCATCATGGATAAAACGTGCTTCACCTTCCATTTGCGGCAATAATTTCGGGCATAAGAAACGTTTGCCATTTTTCATTACACGCTCTATCATATTTCCATCAAAGAAAAATTCATGCCCATTGGTTCTATCAAAGTGTTTCGTTTCAATGGCAAAGATGCCCCTAGTGCTTACGATAATATGATCCACATTAAAACGTTCTCCGGGGATATCGTGAAAGACTCGCACAGAATCCGAGCTGATTTTATTCAACATTTCCCCAACAAAACGCTCTCCTTCAAGTCCTTTCCGATACTTTTTCAATATTTCACAATTCTGAAGATATTTTTTGCGGGCTCTAAATGCCGTAACAATCGTAATCAGCGTTAGTATCACCGCAGAAACAAGATTTAGAGACATTATCCCGAATCCAATCAACCACGAAAAGATTGCCAAAATTCCAAAATAAATCGGAACAATTACAATTTCAAAGAAATTGAATTCTAAATCACGGATTTTCCTTTGAAGGGCTTCGCCCTGAACACGCGTTCTATAATGTTTTTCCATACGCCTTTGCCACTATTTCTAAAAGTAATACACTAGCTCTTGAAACGCTTTCGTATTGGGATGCAGCTCCGAAAACATCTCTGCCGCATTCGTCGGAGATTTCATTTCAATGATTACTGCAGGTTTCGCCGTCGTATCGTTCCCATTAAAAATCGCCAAATCAATAGGTCTATCAACATGCACCGAATAAGCCGGGTTGAAAATCCCTATCAAGAAAGCCTGAAGCTCGTTCTTGTGATATTCTTCGTCTTTTTTAAGGTCCCGCTTATTATGCAAACTCACGAGCGCAGACTTGAACTGTTCCATCTTTTCGCATGGGACAGGCAACTTGAGAAACGCTGAATTGACGGACTTTTTCGGCGAAATAAGCTTGATAGACATATAAACTAAATATATGCAAATTTTGCATCATGAAATGGATAAAATCAGCTTTTTTCGCAATTTTTCAATAAGAAAGACAGGCGTTGCGGTTTGACATCACCCTTCAAAAAATCAATACAGACCTATTGACAAACCGAATGATCAAATCTATATTATAGTGCACAAGTGTATAATCTTTGGCATTTTTTCCCGCTTGTATGCCAAAGGAGTTGACGATGAAGAAAGATGTTATGGCCAATGCGGCCGAGGCCACCGCGCCGAAAAAGCCCGAATTTTCCCTGATAGACGAGAACCTGCTCAAGTCACGGATATACACCATCCGCGGGGTAAAAGTCATGCTCGATGCTGATTTGGCGGAGATTTATGGGTATGAAACTCGAAAATTTAATGAACAGGTAAAAAATAATATCGAAAAATTTGATGAAGACTTTCGCTTTCGGCTGACTTCAGAAGAATTTGAAAACTTGAAGTCCAAATTTGGACTTCAAAACTGCGAAAATTCGTTGAATTTCGGCAATTTTTATGAAAAAGGAAACTTGATGTCCAAAATTCGGATATCAAGTTGGGGTGGCGTTCGAAAAATGCCTTACGCCTTCACGGAGCAGGGCATCTACATGCTCATGACGGTTCTCAAGGGCGAACAAGCGACCGCACAAAGCAAGGCACTTATCCGTCTTTTTAAGCAGATGAAGGACTACATTGCAACGGAGAATGCACCGAATGTCTCTGCGGGGATGGTCGCCTTGGCGACGCAGACGAGTCAAAATACGCGCGATATCGCCGAAATTGCCACGGACGTCCGCACGCTTTCCAACAAGGTGGAGCGAAACGACTGCCCCCCCCCTACCGACAATGTTTCTTTAACGCAGCGATGTACGCCTCAGCATATCTTGATTTCGTGACGCCTTTGCGCATAACATAACCGACGGTCATTTTGTCATGGACATCGAGGCACTTTGCAATGATGTTCTTGCCGTTGAGTTTGTGGCTAATGACGCCGGAGCAAATGGTGTAGCCGTCAAGGCCGATGAGCAAGTTGAAAAGTGTAGCGCGGTCACGGACTTTGATGTTTCGCGGGCAATCGAAATCGATGGCGGTGAGCGGCTCTTCGGCAAAGTAGAACGAGTTGAAATCGCCCTGTTCGTAAGTCAAGTACGGGAATGGTTTGAGGTCAGCGAGAGTGATTTTTTCTTTTTTCGCGAGCGGGTTCTTTGACGACATGAACACGTGAAGCGGAGTTGCAAAAAGCGGTTCAAATACGAGGTTATTCTTTTGTATGAGCTTCGTGATAACCTTTTCGTTTTTATCACTGAGGTAGAGCACGCCCATTTCGCTTTTCATTTTGGCGACATCATCAATAATTTCGTTTGTTTGCGTTTCGCGGAGCGTAAAATCGTAGCTCGGGCCACCAAACTTGCGGATAACATCAACAAACGCATTCACGGCAAAAGAATAGTGCTGGCAGCTGACGGAGAAAATCATATTGCCGCCCTTGCCGCCTTTATAGCGGTCTTCCAAGAGCGTCGCCTGTTCCAGAACCTGCCTTGCATACGAGAGGAATTCATCGCCTTCGTTTGTGATGGTCACGCCTTTGTTGGAGCGGTTGAAAATCGTCACGCCCATTTCTTCTTCGAGTTCGTGGATAGCAGCGGTAAGGCTCGGTTGCGAGATAAAAACACGCTTGGATGCTTCGGTAATATTTCGCGTGTCTGCAATGGCAATGGCATATTTAAGTTGTTGTAGAGTCATAAGTTTTCCTTATCGCTGGTTATAAATCACCATAGGAAAAATCTATGGTGAATGCATAAAAAATAGTATTTTACCAATGATAAAAAGTGAGGTATATTTGGAGCGTTCAAAAAAAACAAAGTAAAAAGGTAGGTAAAACACTATGAGCATTAAAACATCTGTAATTGGTTTCCCGCGTATCGGTAAGAATCGTGAACTCAAGTTCGCAAGCGAAAAGTTCTTCAAGGGCGAAATCTCCGAAGCTGAACTCCAGACGGTCGCCGCAGAAATCCGCCAATACGGTTGGCAGAAGCAGAAGGCCGCAGGCATCGACTTCATCCCGTCCAACGATTTCTCGTTCTACGACAACGTTCTCGACACTGCATTTTTGCTGAACGTCATTCCGAAACGCTACAGCAGCCTCGAATTGAGCACACTCGAAAAGTATTTCGCCGCCGCTCACGGTTATCAAGGCGCAAAAGGCGACGTGAAGGCTCTTCCGATGAAGAAGTGGTTCAATACGAACTATCATTACATTGTTCCGGAAATTGATGACGCTACCGAACTCAAGCTCGTCGGCAAGAAGCCGGTTGAAGAATTCAACGAAGCCAAATCGGCCGGAATTGAATCCGTTCCGACGCTTATCGGCGCTTACACGTTCCTCCGCCTCGCCCGCTACAACGGCAACAAGAAGGCCAAGGACTTCGCAGCCGCAGCTGTCAACGCTTACGCAGAACTCGCTGAAAAGCTCGCTACCGCAGGCGCCAAGTGGATTTCGTTCGCAGAACCGGCTCTCGTCTTCGACGTGACCGCAGAAGAACGCGAACTCTTCAAGACCATCTATGCAGAACTCTTGAGAAAGATTGGCGAAAAGAAGAACCTCAAGATTGCATTGCAGACTTACTTCGGTGACATCCGCGATGTTTATCAGGATGTGACCGCCCTCGGCTTTGACGCTATCGGTTTGGATTTCGTTGAAGGTCTTAAGTCTCTCGAACTTTTGAAGACAGGTTTCCCGAAGGATACGCTCCTCTTGGCAGGTGTCGTGAACGGCAAGAACATCTGGCGCGCCGATTACGCACAGAAGAATGCAATTCTCGACGAAATCAAGAAGTATGTCGCTGCAGAAAACGTTGTTGTTGGCACTTCTTGCTCTCTCCTGCATGTACCTTACACGGTTGCCGCAGAACAGAAGCTTTCGGCCGACATCCTCAAGCACTTCGCATTCGCCGAAGAAAAGCTCGTGGAAATTGCAGAACTCGCTAGCACTGACGCAGACGCCCTCGCCAAGAACAAGGCTTTGTTCGCAACTGCTCGCGTGCAGGCAAACGCAAAGGTTCAGGCTGAGCTCGCCGCCCTCGGCGCTGCTGATTTCGAACGCAAGCCGAGCCGCCTCGAACGTCGCGAAGTGCAGAAGGCAGAATTCAAGTTGCCGGCATTCCCGACAACGACAATCGGCTCTTTCCCGCAGACTGCCGAAGTTCGCGCCAACCGCGCCGCATTCCGCAAGGGCGAAATTTCCAAGGAACAGTACGTTGCATTCAACCAGAAGAAGATTGCCGAATGCATCAAGTTGCAGGAAGAAATTGGCCTCGACGTGATTGTCCACGGTGAATTTGAACGTAATGACATGGTGGAATATTTCGGTTCCAAGATTGACGGCTTTGTGTTCACGCAAAACGCCTGGGTGCAGAGCTACGGCACCCGCTGCGTGAAGCCACCTGTCGTTTGGGGTGATGTGAGCCGCAGCGCTCCGATTACGGTTGAATGGTCTGTTTTCGCACAAAGCTGTACCAAGAAACCGGTGAAGGGCATGCTTACGGGTCCTGTCACAATTCTTAACTGGTCCTTCCCGCGTGAAGATGTTTCCTTGAAGACGCAGGCTCAGGAAATCGGCCTTGCCATCCGTGACGAAGTTTTGGACCTCGAAAAGAACGGCATCAGAATCATCCAGATTGACGAAGCTGCTCTCCGTGAAAAGTTGCCGCTCCGCAAGAGCGACTGGCACAAGGAATACCTCGACTGGGCCATTCCGGCATTCCGCCTGGTTCACGCCAAGGTCAAGCCCGAAACGCAGATCCACACGCACATGTGCTATAGCGAATTCAACGACATCGTCCGCGACATCGACAACATGGACGCCGACGTGATCACGTTCGAAGCCAGCCGTTCTGACCTCAAGCTGCTCGACGCCTTGAACGACGCCAAGTTCGAAACGCAGGTGGGCCCGGGTGTTTACGATATTCACTCTCCGCGTGTGCCGTCCGAACAGGAAATCGTCGATGCTCTCCACAAGATCATCGCGAAGGTCCCGCAGCAGAATGTGTGGGTGAACCCGGATTGCGGCCTCAAGACTCGTGGCGAAACTGAAACGACGGCAAGCCTCAAGAATCTCGTCGCCGCCGCCAAGAAACTCCGCGCTGAATAAAAAGGCGACCCCGGCACAGCGGCCGGGGTGACAGTCAAAAAATTACAACCATCTATACTGATAGACAGATTCTAAGTTCGCTCTAGTCTATCGCTCATCCCCGTGTGCAAAAACGCCGCGGGGATTTTTTGTTTATGACAAGGAAAAACGCGCACCTTCGTTATCAACAAAACCTATACCATCTCATAAAAAAGTAGTATAGTTCTATACCTTGTGAATAACCTACTGCTTTGCTATCTTTGTGCCGCATTTGAAAGAAGCATCAAAAAACAAATGCAAGAAATAATGGATCCAATCGCCTTCGGCTTCAGGATGACGAAAGCGAAGCGACAAGCGAAAGAGACAACAGGAGGCGTAACATGGAAAAACGCACAGGACTTTTTGCAAATGGAATTATATGGTTTGGCGTCGCCATCTCCGTTTCCGAAATCGAAGCGGGTATAGAAATTGGCGCTGCCGCCGCAAGGGATTCGCTTTGGCTCCCGCTCGTGCTCGGGCACATTTTTGGCGGCATCCTGCTCTTTTTCGTGGGCCTCATCGGAGCGCGCGTCCGCTTGAACGCCATGGAAACGACCAAATCCTCATTCGGCAAATACGGTTCCAAGTTCTTCGCCGCGCTGAACACATTCCAGTTGCTCGCCTGGGTCGCTGTTTTGAACGCTCAAGGCGCTTCGGCATTGGCTGGGCTTAACTTGCCGATTTCATTCCCCTTGACTTGCGTGATTCTCGCCGCCCTCATCGCCGCCTGGGTTTACGTAGGCATCCGCCGTTCCGCCAACGTGACGACCGTCGTGATGGCAGCCCTCGCCGTTTTGCTCGCGATTCTTTCTGTGAAATTGTTCGGACTCGGCAGCGGTTCAAGTGCAGCCGCTAATGTTGCAACAACCGCAGGTAACGCAGCAACCGCGCTCAAGTTCTGGAACATTTTCGAGATTTCTATCGCCATGCCGATTTCATGGTTGCCCGTAATTTCGGACTATACGAAGGACGCCGAAAAGCCTGTAAAGGCAACAGCAATTTCTGCAATCGCCTATACATTCGCAAGTCTCTGGATGTACATCATCGGCATTGAAATTTCGGGCATTGGCGCAAGCAACAACATCGCGCAAGCCATTCTCCTCGCAGGTCTCGGCATCCCGGGAATCATCATCGTGGTGCTTTCAACCGTCACGACAAACTTCCTTGCGGCAAACTCCGCTGGCGAATCTTCCAAGGCGATTTACAGTAAAATAAATCCGAAAATTGCAGGTGTCGTCGTGAGTTTCTTGAGCGCTGCTCTCGCCATTTCGGGAATCATGGAACATTACATCAGCTTCCTTTACCTGATCGCTTCCGTGTTCGCCCCGATGGCTGCCGTTCTCTTGGTCTCGTTCTATTTTTCCAAGGAACGTACAGAATCGCTCGGCGTTTGGCTCTGGAACATTTTCGCCTGGCTCGCGGGCTTTATCGCTTACCAAGTGGCAGAACATTTCGACTCCGTTTTCCTCGGCCCCACACTCCTTG
>JAEEGJ010014283.1_pt1 | contig 18895 bp, 15 predicted proteins | sample 8958761 | NCBI WGS metagenome assembly JAEEGJ01 (sample SAMN16246546, study PRJNA631951) | gut metagenome | biome: gut microbiome; feature: rumen; material: RS-attached | host: Bos | place: Iran: Karaj | collected 2018-10
CTACCGATGCCGCGACATTGGGTGCTAAATTTGATGACAAGCACATAGAGGGCTTATGTTTAGACAAGAATGGATATACTTCGAAAATTGATGGGAACAAAGCAAAGCTTGTAGCAGAATTGACTAAAGGAATGTGGAATATTCAAGAGCAAAACATATTCTTATCATCAAACAAACCAGTTACACTCTTGGTTGAAGGAAAAACTGACAAGATACATATAGAAGAGGCTTTTAAACGATTAAAAGCTGACTATCAAGATTTGGATTTTGATGTATTCGCTATGAATAGTTCCGAACATATTCGAGAAATCCTTATCGGATTGTCTTGTTCGGAGATTCAATGGCAAAAAAAGTTTATTGGTATTTTTGATAACGATAAGGCTGGACAAAGCGACATAAATAACGGGTTTGAAAAAGAATCGTCCAGCAATGCCATAAAACACGTAAAGTATAAGGATGGTGTTCCATCAAAATCATTTTATGCTTTTTTATTGCAAAAAACAGATGGCTTCAAAGAGAGTTTTACGATAGAAAATTGCTATGATGCACAAAAATATGAAGAAGCATACAATCAAGCTGTAGAAGAAAAGAAGGGCCATTTCGGAGGTTTGTCAATTGATAAAATTGCAGATGATATTAAGAATAAATCTAAAATAATATTAGCAGAACAGGCAAAATCGTTCGATGCAAAAGATTTTGAAGGGTTCAAATCGATTTTTGATTTGGTGAAGGAGATTAGCAGTTTATAATTGTAACTATGGCAAATAAATGTATATTAGGAGCCAAAGCAAGTGTCAGTAAACCCAATGAAAAATGGGGATTCTCGAGAGAAAGCTCTGATTCCAAGGATATATCAAATAAAGATCCATTAACAGGTTTACATCGAACTGGACTGGATAAGTATCTGGGAGTGATATTTCCTGAAACGACGGACTGGATTCACGATAAAGCCTTTGGATTACATGATAATGTTTCCTATAGAATTCGTCCCGATTATAGGAGCGATAGCTTAATGATGATTGCAGAATTTGACGGTCTGCCTCATTATACTGATCCTGCAGTTATTATTAAGGATGACAAGAATACTAACATATACAAACAGCATGGATATAAAGTAGTCCATATTCCATATTTTATTCAATTGACAAATGAGGCTGTTGCTAAATTATTTGGAGTAAAAGTTGAAGAATCCTTGTTTAATGTGTCTTATCCATCTTTGGGTGGAGTAGGACAGAAACATAATCCTTCTTGTTTATGCCCAGAAGGACTAAAAAGAATGGCGAGAGATTTTAAGAGATTTCCAGAACAATACGAGATTAATATTGTAAGCGTCCCCTTTTACTGCCGCCGGGGGTACATTTGTTTCCGATACGACCGGTACATTTCAAAGTGATACGACCGGTACATTTGTTTCCGCTACAGGCGGTACATTTGTTTCTGATATGCCCGGTACATTTGAAAGTGATACAGGGGGTACATTTATTCCGCTGCTATCACCATACCAAGAAGTCTATTTTCATTTTCACAAGAGACGATGCCTCCAAGGTAGAAATCAAACGAGCCCATAAGAGTTTAACCGGGGATCGTCTTTCCGTGCTTATGAGCATCAACCAACCAGCCCTCATTCGGACGGGCAATCTCAAGGCAGACCAAAGAATTCTTTACGACTTCCTGGTCAGCCACCACACTGATGAACACTACGCATCCGAAGTCATTGGCAAGCTTCTAAATCAGGAAGAATCATCAAAAAGTGTTGAATAACTTGCCTCTGGTCTATTTGGAAAGAGCTTTGATTTGATTATCAAATAGGTCCATACATAGATTCAGCCAACTCTTAAGAAACTGATCAGTGTACTCAACGGAAACCTTATTATTGGCTAACCCCATGCACATTGCAAAATGAAGACGCTCATAATCTAATGGCGTGGGCGATTCGTAATCAAACACAAAATCGGGGGAAGAACTCTCCATGAAACCACTGGATGAAATGATTTCGGTTCCCCTCTCTTGAAACAATTGTTTGCTCCCAAAATGCCAATGTGGTTGAGGATGGGTTAAATCATTTTTGTTATCCCATTCAGCACGGAACAAAAGCCCTTTCTTATCGTAGAATTGGAGGGATATACCTGCAAATACATAAGTATTCTTCGATTTCCCCGGGTTAAATGAGATATCGCATTGAAACAGGTAGTGGTTGATTAGGCGGACAGCATGTTTTTCATTATTGCCATGAGAAGAAGGCACAAAAACTAATGGGGCATCTTCTTCATAAAGAAGAAAAGACCCAGAAGAATCGGCTTTCTCATTAAAGCGAACTGTATTCTTTGTATGGCGATTTATAATCTCTTCGCAGAATCTCGCTTCTTTCGGGATGCGTCTTTCAACAATATTCCTAACGCTTTGTCTCGCCATACAAATAAGAGATAAGTGATTCCATCTGTTCGACATCAAATGGCTTTTGCTCAACTATTTGATGCCCCCAAAAAATCAATTTATCGCGATACTCATTATCTATTCTAGATAAGTCAGGTAAAGGAATATCGCTAATAAACTGGGCTTCGAGATTAAACCATGCAGCCAACTGCTTTGAATACAAAAGCAACAATCTGTCAAATAACCTTGAATTGAAGATACTTAGGTAGCCATAGTAATCTTCCTTTGAAAACCGTTCTTTGTCAACAAAGAACCATCCCGAACCTCTCTCAACAACAAAGATTCCTTCGGAGTCGAATCCAAAATTACCAGCATGACCAAATTCTGTTGAGACCATTTTAGGCTCGATGTTGAACTGCCATGGTCTAGGACGAGTTAAGTGCCACCATTCACGATTAGCGGGAATACTACGCCCGGAAAGCTTCTTTTTATTAGGTAATAGCTTTGTTGTATAATACTTATGAACCTTGGAATTGAGTTCGTCTTCACTTCTAATTCCGAGAAGGTCCTCAGGATATGGATAGAACAAATAATTAGATTTGCTGATTATACCATTATTCAAAGAAGAGCTATCAATTGTTGGCCGAAAATACTTCTTCTCTCCTTTTGGAAGAGCTTCATATTCATAGGCAGAAATGATAAACACACCATTCGCTCCGGTTCTGGCTCCTTGCTTAATATCAAATAAATCAGCAGCTCTAAATAATTGGCCATTCGAGAGCATACGGTCAAGATTCTTCTTGAAACGAAGATCTTCCTGCCTTATAGGGAGCCAGAGGGAGTTCTCCTTAAGATATTCATAACCAACAGAATAGATACTATAATCTGGGGATGACTTGTAAGATAGAACCCCATTATTCACTTTCCGAAGCTGTTGGAGGGCTCTGCTGGGGGCAGAATCAACATTTCTGGTCCAAAGCATCTGGACCAATGCATCATCCTGAACAACATCTTTCTTCGCAACAATAAAGCAAACATCCGCAAAGGCAGACTTGAACACATGAGTACCAAGATGACCAATTATGTGAGGCTTAACAATGTCAAAAGACTCCTCACGCAAGTTGCTACCAGACTGTGAACTTAAAACTGAGGCTGGTAGTAAACACCCTATAGTCCCATTACTCTTTGACACACAGTCTACCGCCTTCTTATAAAATACGCCGGCCATATTGGGCCGCCCGTCAGGTTGGAATTCCCTAACCGCATCACGCTCTTCATCAGACATTTGTTCCCAGGCGATAAACGGCGGATTCATAAAAACAAAATCTACCGATTCTGGCCATGCCGTAGTTAAAGAATCTTTTTCATCAATTTTAATCTCCAAATCATCTCCCCAGTCTTTCTTTTCTAATTGCAACACTTCTTGAGCAATTTGAACAGCAATCGGACTAATATCCCACCCTTGGATAAAGATTTTTCCACCATACCCTTTGACTTTTAGCTGTCGGAGCGATTCCAATAAGAACTCTCCAGATCCACATGCCGGATCAAAAATGTGAATTACCGGCTTCTCTGGAATAAACTTTATTGATTCTTCAACTATGCTACGTGCGACGTAGGAAGGAGTATAATAGACACCTCTTAGATCTGAATTATACTCATAAGAAATAACATCGTTCGGGAAGAGATTCAATTGTGGATCTAAATTCGCGATATAATTAGCCTCCTCAAACAGTGGACCAGAACAATGGCGTAGCAAAAGCAGAGGATTCAACGTAAGACTAAATTGAAATAACCCTTTATTGATTTCTTCAACGGCTTGACACAATGCCGCTTCAGACGCAACATCCTTGTACTTCCTAATAAAACTCTCGATTGTATCCTGCTGAGATAGCGCCTTGAGTAATTCAATTAATAAGGTCAATGATATTTGAGCTGAATTCTCTTCCCTAATTTCATTTCGAATAATACGGAAATTACGTAAGACAAGCCTCAACGCAGACAAATTATTGTCAAGCCTATCCTTAAACAAATATTGAGAAAAACGCTCTATATTCTCAATGACGTATTGATAAGGGATTGATTCAATGTTCTGTTTATCAATTCGATATAGGTTAAGTACATCCTTGTCAATAAACAAATAGGCGTTCATGTTTGATGACCAGGCATCACTTCGAAAACCGTCATGCCTCTCTTCTCCGCCAAAATCTAAACAGAAACTGTTAGTTCTTCCGTCTAGCATTGCGAACCGATAATCACTCCCCACGGCTTGGCCATATGAAAACAGAACCGGGAGAATCCCCAGCTCCTTGGTCCACGGCATTATTTTTTCCCCAATATCCATATATCAATCGTCTATAACAACAACTTATCTGTATCTTTATATTACGCTTTTGTTATCCACTGACCACTCTTATCAGACCCCTCGCGCTCAATAACCCCATCTGCTTTCAGTTTGGCGATTTGTTTGCTGATGCCACTCCGTGACATCCCCAACTCAGAGACGAGCTCTGCAATGGTTATACTCGGATTCTTGCGCATCAGCTCAACGATTTTCTGTCCACTTTTCAGTCTACTTTTCTGTCCACTTTCAGTACCCTTCCCGGGTGAACTGGTGGACTGAACAAGCCGTAGCGTCAGCTCCACCCGGTCATCATTCTGACCGAAGTGTTCCTTGATTTCTGGCACTGGCCACTTGTTATCGGCCCAGCCTTTCTTTATAGTATCGGCTCCGCTACCCGCACGTTCGCCGCCGCCAATCATCTCAAACATCTTGTGGAGGGCTGAGTTTCGGCAAATGCTGTGTCCACCCTCGAAGAAGTCTTCTACACTCACCAGCATCGTCCCAGGATTCGAGAAATACAGCCGGTCAGGATAACGTTCAATGATTCCTAACATTCTCCACAAAAGTTCCGCTTGATTTACCACAAAAACGCCGCTCAATTTGCCACAAAAATGCCGATTAGTTTTGGTAATCCGGGAAAAGAGACGTATCTTCACGCTCGGAAAAAACTTGATTTGAAATGGAATATCTTGAAAGAGCCGCCCCTATGAACATACAAGATCTTCCATTACCGCTCAAAAGAGGTGAAATCTCGCCGGAACTCCTCATCACCTGGTATGCCGAACTTCTGGACCATATGGTCTATCCTGCCGATGTGCCCCATCTCCAGCCTCCGTACCTCGTCGATGCCCATGCTCTCAGCGAAAATCTCAATCCTATTCCGTATGGAAAGTCCGTATGCCATAGTCTGAATGGTTTGAATCCGCTCCTACATAGTTAGCAAAAAACAACCGGACCCCAAAATTGAGCCCGGTCTGTTCGTTTTTTTGAAATGTTTTGCCCTGTTTGACCTTGCAGGAAGCAATTCGTTCATAAAACGAGTAGTCAATGGCTCAAACATTTAATTACCTCAAAATCATCGAATACCCCCACTGGGATGAAATCATAGACACCATCTATCAGCTATGTATGGTGGAAGTTGGGCTAATAGTATTGTTCGAAATACTTGTAGGTTATAGTTAGCGAAGGAGCGTCATATTTGGCACTGACGGAGCCGTCCGACCTGTTTCCTTCCAGCCGTATCGTTCGGTTTTTGTGATAGGCAACTACACCGTAGGTTTCATAGGGTTCTTCTCCTTGGAAGAAGTGGGTATAGATTGTTTTGTTTTTCCCGTTTACCCATTCATCGGCCGAAGCGCCGTCCTGTAGAGTATATCCAGCGGCCATAATCTGACCGAAATAATCGTTGATACCCAGATAGCCGCACTGATACAGGTCAAGACTGGCTGCATACCAGGCATCCTGATGGCCGTCTATTATTTGCTCCTGAACTCCCGGCTGTTGGTAGATGCGGTTTTCGTGCATTTCCCACCAAACAGCGCCTCCGCCCCAACAGTTTGTGGGGTACTTGAAACCGTAATTGTTGGGAGTATCGGAAGAGTGATTCTTGGAGCAGGAAACAAGACATAATACGGCCATTATTACCATTGCCGTCGGAAGAGTGCAGATAAGCTTTTTCATAATCGTTGCATTTTTTGCAAAGGTATCACAATAATAAAGATGCGTTGTGGTGGATTTCACCACATGGACAACAGGCGAAAGATTCCTGGCCGATGGTGCCCAGTTCCAACGGCGTACCGATGCGGAGGTCGATAGGAAAGCGGTACTTTTAGTGGACACTAATGATTTACCATTGTTTTTACATCTGCTCCAGCACATCACGAAGACCGGAATCCCTGGATTCCGGTCCTGGAGAGATGCTACAGCACGCCATCAAGACCAAAATCGGCCAATTCCGGTCCTGGAGAGGTGCTGAGCGCCCCACACGGACGGAAATTATCTGAACCGTCAGGGTCGCGAGGCACTAGTCTCGTCTTTGTTTATCTACTTTGCTGCCACCAGTTATATTCAAAGGTGTCGCACCAGGCATAGAAAGCATCCTGGTCGAATGGCTCACCGCTTTCCACGGCCGCAATTACATCGGCAAAGAACTTTTCCCAGCGAGGTTTGTAATAAGTGGAAAGAAGGCCGTCAAATGACCGGCAGGCATAGTCCGTGAGGCCGGACCCGAAATCGCCCCAGGTGGACAGGATACAGCGGGCGTTCTTCTCATAGTAATTGGCCTCCAGAGGGGTATCGGCCCAGCAGCGGGCATCGGCAATCCATTTGTCCAGGGAGAAATATGGCTGCCCGGAAACAGCTTCGGTCATCTCATCAATGAGGGAGAGGAATTCATGGGCCGATTCCTTCATTGCGGCAACGTCCTTCCTTTCATAGGCAGCCTGGAAATCCTCATAAATATAGGCCGATTTATTGGCAAGGACCTGCCTCTGAAGGTTTGCAAGGTCATACTCATATGCCGGGCCGGAGCCGCCGGCCTTGCGGAGCAGCTCCAGAGCCTCTTCCAGGCGTGAATCCTCATAGCGGGGATGGAGCCATTTCATATTCTTCCCAAGGGAGGGGCGCTCATGGACGGTACAGCTGAACCCTACCGGAACGGTCTTGCCATAGATATCCTGAACCAGGATCTCCCATGCTTTGCGGGCATTTTCATCGGCCTTGCCGGTACGGGAATCGGCAAGGAGCGTGGCATAGGACTCCGGAGTTACGGGATAGTCCCAGGCCTTTCCAAGGACATATTCAAACACGTAAGGGTTGCAGTCCAGAGCCTCCAGGGTGCAGCCTATGCCCTGCATTGAAGGCCCGGCTGTGGCCAGGGCGTCATTAATACGCCGGTCTACGTCCGGGATATTTCCGGTGAGCACCGTATTGCCGCCGAAGTTCCCAAGATAGCACCAGATGAAAGGTACGCCGTAATAGCTATCCGTCCTTCTCCAAATCTCGCTGGACTCACAGAAATAATCCAGCAGAAGCTGCCTGGAAGCCGGATAGGATGTGATGTAAGCCTTGATCTTCTCAGGAGTCCAGTCCCTCCCCTGATACCAGAACAGCCAGGTCATCTGGAGCCAGACGGCCTCAGGATCTGCGGCTTCAAGGGAAGAGTATACTCCAGAACCAGCACTTGAAAGCCACTCGTTATCCCAGCTTCTGGGCTGGATTTCGTTGAAAAGGTCTATCCCGTAGATATGGTCCGTTCCGTATATCTGAGTCTGCTTCCTGATGAATTTTTCCTGGATAACGGGGAAAAGGCTGTCCGTGGGATTCAGGCAATAAGGCGTGTATTCTTTAGAGAAGCCCGCCCATGGCCCTATCTGAAGGATATCGGCATCCGGATATACCTCCTTCAATGCCGGAGGGACGTGTCCGGAGAAAGCCGGCAGTACCGGCCGCATGGAAAGCGCCCTTTCCCTTTCCAGGATCTTTTTCTGGAGAGCCTGCTGGCCACGGAGCCAGGATTTTGGCAGAGGGCTCTGCCATCCGTCTATGTTGATCATCCTGTGCCAGGGAAGATGAGCGGGACCGGAGAAGAAACTGCGGATATTCTCATCTGTAAGGCCCATCTCCTTCCACACCTCATACCAGACGGATTCCTGGCCGGTGATGGCAAGGGGCAGATTCACGCCGTTAAGGGCCATCCAGTCTATGAGACGCTCCCAGTCCTGCCATTTCCACCAGGGCAGGGTGTATCCATATGTGCAGTAATTAAGGAAAAACCTGTTTGGAACAAGGGCCGATGATTCTACGGCCTCTGCAACCTCCGGAAGAGGGGCATCCAGGCGGGCCCTGCCCTCATCCATCCAGCCGATGCTTATATTGCAGTAATGCCTCAGGTAGTATCCAAGGCCGGTAGCCATGGAATTGGCGTTATTACCTGAGATGATAACCTTGCCTCCGTCAGACTCTATGCGGAAGGTATCGGCCTCAGAAGCTGTCTTACGGAATTGGATATGGCTTACGCCGCTTCCTTCCAGTACCCTGCCGGCAAGGGCCCTTGCCTCCCTTACATCCTTAGAGGAAGCGCACCCGGCCATAATTGCGGCACAGAATGCCATGAGGAGCAGTTTTTTCATCTTTCAAAGACTATTACTTGTAATCTACCCAGACCTTCATCCGTCCGGCTTCACGGTTGTCCCATGAATAATAGGGCACGAATACTGCTCCATCGGCCGTACGGATTGTGGTCACACCGTCAAGGAGGCCAGGTTCCCAGGTCTCACTGAAAACGGTGGCGGAGGAAAGCAGTGCAGAATCATAGGATACGGGATTATCAACCTCTTCCATACAGTACACAAGAGGACCGCGGCAAACCGCGCGCTTTCCGATATCGGCCTTTACGTTAGGGTCTGCAGCCTCCATGCGCACAGGCATGTCCAGTTTGAGGGTAACCCGGTCTCCGGCCTTCCAGGCATTGCCGGCGCACACATAGCCGGAGGTCCCGGAGTTGGAATATGTCACTTTTTCCCCATTGACCTCAAGGCTCCAGGAGGTGCACCAGCCGGGGATTCTGAGCATCAGCCTGGCACGGCATCCAGTCTGGACCGTCAGCTGGACGGTTCCTTCCCAGGGATACTCAGTCTCCTGCTTAAGGGTGACGGGCTTACCATCCACGTCAAATGTGGCAGAGCCGCCGATATAGAGGTTGGTGTAGATGCTGCGGCCTTTTACATTATAGATGTAGCCTCCTATGGAGGGAAGGAAGCGGCACACATTGCTGGGGCAGCATGCGCAGCCAAACCAGGGGCGGCGGTGATGATTACCCTTGGACTCCAGGGGATTCACATAGAAGAAACGGTCTCCGGAGAGGGACATCCCGGCCAGGGCGGCATTGTAGAGGCAGCGCTCCATTATATCGGCATAACGGACATCGCCCGTAAGGCGGTTCATACGGGAATTCCAGAGGATCATGCCGATAGAGGCGCATGTCTCGCAGTATGCCTCCAGATTGGGGAGGTCATAGTCTTCGGTGAATCCCTCGTTGGTATAGGATGAGCCGATTCCGCCCGTTATGTACATATTCCTGAGCACAACGTCGTCCCAAACGCGGTCCAGGGCTTCCATATAGCCTTTGTCTCCCGTAAAAGAGGCAACATCGGCCATACCGCAATACAGATACATGGCACGTACCGCATGGCCCACTATATCAGTTATTTCCCTTACCGGGACATTGTCCTGATAGTAGAGGCGCGTTCCGTCGTCCACGGGCTCCAGAGGGTCTCCGTAAACGCCGTAGCCGTGTCCGCGCTGGTCAAGTAGCCAGTCGGCAAAATCAAGATACTTCCTATCACCGGTTTCACGGTAGAGTTTCACAAGGGCAAGCTCTATCTCCTCATGACCGGGGACCCAGTGCCTGAGACCGGGGCCCATTACGGTCATGGCATGATCCACCATACGCTGCGCCACGTCAAGAAGAGTCCGCTTTCCTGTTGCATGATAGTACGCAATGGCGGCCTCTATCATATGGCCCGTGCAATAAAGCTCATGCTTATCCATATCGGTCCAGCGCTCTATGGGGCAAGGCAGGGTGAAGTAGGTGTTTATGTAACCGTCTTCCTGCTGGGCGGCGGCAATCTTTGAAATCCACTCGTCGCATTTTGCCTCAAGGACGGAGTCCGGATGCTGGATAAGGGAATATGCAAGGCCTTCCAGGGCCTTGTAAACGTCTGAATCATCAAAGAAGTAGCCTTCATGCTCCCCTTCCCCGGCAGCGGCCTTCTCAAAATTACGCATCCTTCCCGTCTCCTTCTCTATCTGGTCTATACAGATGGGAATGGTAGCAGTCTTGTGGCGGTCAAGACGGGGCGTCCAGAAGGAGTCCTCTATGAGCACGTCAGAGAAATCTACCGGCTCCTGCGCGGCTTTATCAGTGCAGGCGGAAAGCGCCAGGGCAAGGAGAAGGATGTGACAGCAATACTTCATATTATAGGTCATTTATATTTGTATCTAACCATTGGAGGCGCCTGACGCAGAAGTCCTTAAGGAGCGCCACCTCTTCATCGTAGGATGTGGGAAGCTGCTCTTCAGGCCAGGAATTGGGCCATATATTTGTGCCGATTACGGGCCAGCGCTCAAAGTTACGATTAAAAGAGTCACCATGCAACTCCAGAAGGGAATCTATATATTCCGGCAGAGTCTCCAGGTCCCCTTTCACCTGGTTCCAGCGGGCCTTTACGGCATTGCAGAACTTAGGGTCTTCAAACAGCCGGAGGTACCATCCTGTCTTCATCCTCCATGGAGCGATGGTCTTTACCCACCATCCCTCAGGGCCGTCTTCTGCGCCGGGATCGGCATGAAGGTATGAGCAGTTCCCAAGAGCCAGGTCAAAGTCCCATACATGACAGAAAGCAAGTTTTCCGCCGCGGGTCTTGGTAAGGAATGTACTTTTCCTTAGAACGTCTACGGGCTTACAAAACTCCTGGACAATATAATGGTTCACAAATGATTCCACGTCAATGTAATCCTCATAGGCGCGGTGGCCGCCTGTAGAGAAATCTCCGTCCTGGATAGACCTCTCCATCTGCTCAAAATACCCTCTGCAGTATTCTATCTGAGCCTCCGTGGGTTCCTCAGGCTCACGGAACATCACGGGCTCCCTGTAGATTGAAGTCCAGAACCCGGCCGGCTGGTCCATGTCGGACTCTATCTCAAAGTAATAGTCTCCGGTAAGGGCTTCACCCTCGTTGTCCTTGGGACCGGCAGGATGGATCTTTACCTTGTTGTCGTTGACTTCCTTATGCTCACTGAGCATATAGTTTCCCTTGAAATCCCCATTGAGCCATAGTTCTACCGGAAGCATCTTGGGAGTCCAGGACATTCCGCAGATTTCAGAGATACGCATGGCCACCATATTGCGCATAAGCGTTTTGTCGGGATGATTGGCAATGAGGTACCAGTCCCGGTCTGAATTTATCCCCAGAAGGCTGGCTTTCTCGTCCAGCTTTATGCGATACGACTTCTTTTCGCAGGTAAGGGTGGAGTGCCCCCTCCAGCGGATATTAAGCTTTGCATCCACAAGGGGAGTGTCGGAATAGAAGCCGTCGGGGTCGTTGAGAAGCATTCGCCCGCGTACATAGTAGGCCGATTTATCCACGTCTTTTCCGTGCCTGGTGGGGCCCACGATCTCTGCCTCCGTTGTAAGTGAAATGTACGGATAGACTTTAGGGCTGGAAGGTTGTTCTACCGTGTCCTCCCGGGCCGTAGCCGGTTCTTCCGCCTTCTGACATGAAGGCAGAGCCAGCACTACGGCCACCAGGACAACACAGATAAAGTTTTTATTCATAGTTTGTGTTGCTGGCAGGCGGCGTCCCGGTCAGGGGGCGCCGCCCGAAAAGCCGGCAGTGAATCACTACAGAGCCTCGAAGGTGAGGTTCACGTTAAAGATGTCACCGCGATTGATGGTACCGGTTGTCTCAATCTCGTTACTCTGAGGCTTGGTGGATACCTTTGCGCCCCAATCCCAATCATCCGCCGTCACAGAGTAGCATTCGGCCTTGAAGCCCCATGGCGGAGTATCATAGGCTCCAGTGAGAATAGGAATGTCAAACGTCAGGGATGCGATATCACCTGTGTGCTCAGGAAGCGCCATGACACACCATTCGTCCTTAGCGGCAGCCTCAATCACGGGATTCTCATCAAGCGGATTCACGGTTCCCTCGAAGAAGAAGAACGGACGTGCACCGCACTCCAGGAAGACAGTCTTCGCCGCAGCGGGGATGTTCTTCAGCGTTACGCGGATGGTAGCGCCCATATTCTTGAAGGCAATGCTCTTGAGGTATGCAGAAGAGGTGGGTTCACCAACTGTACCGAAGAGGAATGCACCAGGGGCGAAATTCCACTGGTCATTGGTGTATTTGAGGGAAGTTCCATCCAGTTCGATGCCGGTGGTAGGAGTGATAGCATATAATGCATTCTCGGGGACATCTCCTTCGAATTCACCTACGGCCACATTACCGCTGGCAACGGTCTTCTCAGTAAGGGTTGTGCCATCCCAAAGGCCGATCTTTGTACCTGAAAGCCAGGTGAGACCACCTTCGATGGTTGCACTGATACCGGAAGCGGCAGCGCCCTCGAACACTATGTCGGGGAATACGATAATCTCACCGCGGTTCACTATTCCACCGGTAACGATCTTACCCTTGTGGTTGATGACAGGTTCGGCCTCAAGTTCACCCTTACCATATTCCTGTCCCCAGTCCTTATCACGGAAGAACTTCACTTTGAAGTCCTTGCCGTCTTTCCACTCACCGGGAAGGATAGGAGCATAGATGACAATCTTGGAGTGATCCTCGGGGAGTTCCACAAAGCACTGCTCTGCGGCTTCTCCGGAGAACTTGGGATACTCATCGTTAAGATTGGCGCTCTCACCGCCCTGGAGGAACATGGATCCGCCGGGAGACTCAAGATATGCATACTTGCAGTCGGCACGGAGGTTCTTGATGGTAATCAGGGCATAGGCGCAAAGATGCTGGAACTTATACTCGTTGGCGGAATTTGCCTTGGGAGCATACATATGAACTGCATTCTTATAGTCCCACCAGTCCTGGCTGTAATTGGAGGTGTAGACACCATCGGCATAAGTATCGGCCTCAGAATAAGGATAGACGGCAAAGTCTATCTCCTTACCTGCAGGAACTTCACCCGTAAACTTGCCGGCAACTGTTCCCACAGAGCTATCATCAAGCGTGAAGGGGACGAATGCATCGCCAACCCATACGCCAATCACGTCACCCTTTTCCCAAGCGAACTTGCCCACTTCGGAACCGGTGGTGACTTTGGTAGTGGCATTCTCCAGGGCCGCAGTAACCGTAACGATCCTACTGCCGGGGACAACATCCACTGACTGCTGTTTCGCACATCCGGCAATCAATGCAAGGACTGCCAGCGCGACAATTGAAAATATATACTTCTTCATGGTACAATCAGATTAGTTAAGGGAAACAGTCCAGAAGTCATTAGGATCCTGAATGATAACATTGGAATCCTCAATACCGTCGTTCACGCCGGTACCGCTGTCATCGGCATTCTTGGCGTTTGCACACTTGATCTCCGGGAAGATGTAATACTCGCCGGCGGCGGTAGTGAAGCCTACGTCCTCACCAAGGAATCCGGCCGCATCGTCAAATGGTGTACCCCACCAGCCTCCTACGTCGGTGGTCACGATACGGAGTTTGAGACCGCCCTTACCCCACTGCTGGGCAAAAGTATCCACGGCAATAGGGATGATGAGCGTTGCGTCCGTAGCTCCGGAGTGCTCAGGAAGGGCGTAAATGAGGTTCTCATCCTTCGCATAGGTGATGGCGGGAGTAGCGGCGGAGAAATCCAACGTTGCGCCAAGGGCGAAGCAGGGGCCTGCAGACTCTATGAAGAGATGCGTGGCGGCCTGACGGATGTTGGTAACCTTTACACGGAAGTAAGCGGTGGTATGATGGAAGGTGAAAGTGTATTTCCCATCCTTCTCCTCTGCTCCGTTACCATAAAGCATATAGTTGGCTGCAGGGATTTCCCATTTGCTTGCTGCGGGGAAAGTATAGGAAGTGGCCGTTGCCTCGGCGCCTTCTGCATAAGGATATACGGCATAGGAGTTTTCGTTGATGACGCCTCCTTCGGGAAGCTCACCCACGAACTCACCATAACCGAAGTTGTCCCATTCGGGATCCAGGGTAAACTTGGTGATTCCGTTTCCGGTCCAGATACCTATTTCGTCACCGGCTTTCCAGGTGAAACGGCCGGTGGTGCTACTTACCACCTTGGAGATGGTGGCATCTACGCCCACGGAGACCCGGACGGTCCTGCTGACGGCGGGAGCGGAATTCTCAGTCTTGGCGCATCCTGCTAACAGTAATGCGGCGGCTGCAAGAATTGCAACAAATATCTTTTTCATATCATTCATCTGTTAGAGGTTCAACATTACTGAACAGTCCAGAAGCCATCGTCAATAGGGATCACCTCGCCGTGATCGATATTGTCGTCGTGATGCTCGACGACAACGCCGAACTCGCTCATGTCAATAGGCGTTCCGGCATCGTGGGCGGCCTTTGCGGCTGCGGTGAACCTGTCGGCCACAGACTGATCCCAGTCAAGCATCTGCTTGGGAATGAAGGTCTTGTAACCGGCATCGGCAGCATAACCCATGCTGGAGAAGTACCACTCCCAGGTGTTGGTGGCATCATCTCCGATGATCTTGCCGATAAGAAGACGCCAGTCACTCCAAATTTCCTTGTTGCCCTTTTCGGCATTCTCATCAAAGAGTTCATAGCGGACCTGACCCCAGCCCTTTTCAAAGCCAAGCCAGTGACCTTCCTTGACGCCGCCCACCTTCATCTGGGTCTTGTCACCCTGAGCTGTGCGCTCGGAGTTGAGAATAACGTCAAGGGTAGCGGGGACGATGTAACCAAGATAAGGGCACTCGGTATCGCCTTCGTAAGGATTCTCACCGGTGAAGGTGCAGTTACGGGCGGTGCTTATAAGAGCAACCTCAAGGACCTTGGAAGCCCAGATATGAGGCAGTGCGCCATAGAAGTCGGTGTCATCGAAATAGATTTCAGAGAGCATGGGGCTTGCGGCGAAACCATCGGCCAGAACACCCGTCATCTTTGTGTGGGAGAGGGCGATGTGCTTAAGCTTGGGGGTATCCCATTCCTTCGGGAACAGGGTGCCGGCCAGCCTGCTGTTGCCGTTCTGACGGATCCTTTCAACGTTGGGAAGCTTCATTACTTCGGGGAATGCCACGAAGGGTGCTTCCTCCTTGATTTCCACAACGGTGATCTTTCCGTTGTCGTCATTACCGAATACGATTCCCGGGAATGCTGTCAGTTCTGCGTCTTCTGCAGTAACCCAGTCGGAGATGGTAGGAGTATCATCACCAAGGAGCTTACCGGCCACGATGGCCTGCAGGAACTGGAGGTCGCCTTCGGCAACCTTGGATTCAGGACTTGACTGAACTACAAGGATGTCGTAGATGACTGCTGTGCCCTGGAAGACGGCGAAGGAAGCGGAGCGCTCCTTTGCGCCTTCCTCGTTGTTGGCAGAAACCGCGAAAGTAAGGGTGCTCTTACCCTTGCTGCCGCTGGTGGGACTTACAGAAATCCACTTGTAGTTTTCGTCAGGAGAGACTGTCCAATCGGCATAAGCCTCAATGTCAGTCGTGAGGGTAGTCGATCCGCCGGGGCCGACCGTGAGGGTGACTTCCTGCTTGTCAGGAACTGTTACCTCGTCCTGGGGCTTGGTTTTGTCTTCTTCCTTGGGTGCTTCCGGCTTATTGCAGGAGGCAATCACAAAGAAGGACAGAGCCAATACTCCAAACCATTTGAGATTTAATTCCATAAGTTTGATAGTTTAAAAGTTAATAAATAGTGTGATTAGTGGTTTCCTATTTTGTAGTAGTGAAAGGCACGGTAATGATAAGTTCATAGGTACCAGGCTCGTAGATACGGATCCTTGTACGGAGACGCACGTACCAGCCCCTGAAATGCGTACTGTCGAATATGGTTGGTGACCATGACGCAGAAGCTTTGTCGGAATGGGACAGATAGTAGGTGCGAAGTGCATCCGTATCCAGATTGGAAAGGTCTGAATTGTACTCTCCCCTCATATAGTAATGCTGGTCCAGAACCGGCCAGGGGGTCATGGGGAAGGAAACGCCCATTCCTTTCTCGGGGTCGTTGACGCGGTCTATTCCAACATCGAAATAGCTGAGCGTGGTGGTATAATTCGCGTACTTTGAGGGATCGTAGAGCTTGCCGTTCTTGTCCAGGATCTTATACCAAACGGTGACTCCGGTCTCTGGGGTATCGGAAATCTTGTGGAAGATCATTCCGGACTCCTTGCCGTTATCGGCCACCACATTGGCGCGGCGGGTTTCGAAGTTGGGGTCGCTGTTGTTGATCTGGTCGTAGAACGGGAAGATGTTCACAACCTGGTTCTCGGTCTCGTCAAAATACTCCACGCAGATGCCGTTCACGAAGTCCTCGATGAAGAACTGGTCATTCGACGACCCGGTTGCGAAGGCTATGACGGCGTAGTCGGGGATATCGATGGAGCCCTTGCTGTTGGACATCCTTACATCCACGTTGAAGATGTCTCCTGCAGTAAGACCGCAATCGGCCGTGGAAGGCATGGTGTATAACTGTCCGTTCACCTCGTTGATCATGATTGGAGAAACGATGGCTTTTCCAAGTTTTTCCTCAATCAGGGCACGGGTTGTGTCGGTCAGGTGGTCGTAAGGGACATTCCAGACCGTGAGCGGGGCCGTCTTGAAGAATTCCTCCTTGCGCTCGCCAAACTTGTCACGGATGTTCGTGATCTCAAACTTGACCGGCTTGGTGGAGTTGTCCAGCCACGCTTTCTGAGTGGACACCTGCTGGCCGATAGGGACGATGAGGGTATCGGAACCCTGAAGGTAGATATTGGTGCCCAGATAGCCCTGCAGCTGTGATTCCTTGAAGCAGGAAGTAAGGCAGGCAAGGGCCAGGATTATTATGGGAATATACTTTTTCATAATCTCTCTGCTAATAATCGTCGTTTCTCACTCCATAGAAGAAGAGCGTGTGATACTGATAGCGCTCCGTGTAGGCGTCGTTGCCCATGACCACGATGTGGACCACACCGTTGGAAGTACGGACATCGGACAGATACATGCGGTAGGCCTGATCACAGTCAGGATTGGCCAGTCCCTTGGCATAACGGGCCAGATAAGCGGGCTTCCCGGTGCGCTCGTCCACTTCCCAATCGGTACCGCGCTTGAACACCACGTACACTATCTCAGGGTTGGACATCATGAAGTTACCGTACTGGTAACCTGCGCCGGCATTACCTTCACCATTCCAGGATGCACCCGGATCGGCCGATGCCTTTTCAAGGGAGAGGTATATCTCCTGGGTTCCGTCAATCGAAGTCAGATACTGCGGTCCCTGCTCCTTGAGAGCCTTGGAATCCCATCGGCCCGGGAAGATGTACATGCCCATCTTGGCCACTTCCTCGTCTTCTATATCCTCAATCTTGAACTCAGGGGCAGTGCCGTTACGGAAGGCTTTGTTGCGGCGATACACATAACGCATTACGGACCACTTGCTGGGGCCGACTATGGTGATGTCATCGCCGTTGATGACGTCCTTGAGGCCGGCTTTTTCGAAGAGCCGGGCTACAACCTCGGTTTCGTCGGTCTGGAGCATCCACTCATAGGTGGGGATGTCAAGCTGCTCGGTAGAGTTGACGCTGCCGCCTATTGAGTCGTCCTTTTTGCAGGAAACTGTCAGGGCTACTGCCGTTGCAATAATTATATATACTATTCTTTTCATAACATCCTCCTTTTTTACCAGTTGCACTTACCATTCCAGTACGGAGTCTGGTCAATAAGGGTATTTGTGGAGAGAACACTGGAAGAAACCGGCCAGTAGTAACCCTTCTGGCGGTACTTGACGGCACCCATCAGGTGGGCGTTGGGCCAGTAGTTGTTACGCACGAAGTCAAAGTAGAGGTAGCCCTCACCGAAGAGTTCGCTCACGCGCTCCTGCATGATCTCCGAGATGAGGTCTGAGCCAGAGTAATCGGTCAGGCCCGCACGGTTGCGGATATCGTTCACGATGGGCAGGGCCTTACCGTCCTCGCCGTTCTTGTAATAGGCCTCGGCAAGCAGAAGCATGGCATCCGTATAGCGGAAAACGGGAATATTGCACTCTGCGAAGTAGGCGATGTAGGAACCCTGCTCACGCTCGGTGTCCTCCGTAAGCTGAGCCCACTTGGTGAGCCAGGTGACCTTGGTTCGGTCGTTGGTGGATGAACCCTGGGTCTCGTTGAAAGGCTCGTTGTAGGTGGAATCCCATGCGCCGAAGAAGAGGTGAGGACGGATGTCGGGACCACCGATGGCGAAATCGTACTCGGGGTAGAGCTTGGGTTTCTGGCTGTAGGGGATCCAGTCGATACCGGCCGAACGGTCATGGGTGGGGTCGTCGTCAAGAGGATTCATCTTGCAGGTGTAGGCCTGGACGCCAGACCAGTCGGCCCTGTAAGACTCGTTGTTCTCCGTGCCCACATATAGCTCGAAGACCGCCTCTGAGGACTGGCCGTTGAACATGGCCTTGACTGCATCGGCGCGTCTGTAATCCACATAGTATTGTCCTCCGG
>JAEEGJ010014286.1_pt1 | contig 18893 bp, 16 predicted proteins | sample 8958761 | NCBI WGS metagenome assembly JAEEGJ01 (sample SAMN16246546, study PRJNA631951) | gut metagenome | biome: gut microbiome; feature: rumen; material: RS-attached | host: Bos | place: Iran: Karaj | collected 2018-10
ATGGTGGCGTTCTCCTGGATGAGGCGGTCATTCTCAATGGCCTTGTAGCGCCCGCTCATCCTCATGCCGGGATGCGGAAACAAGCCTCCGAAATTGTTCTGGGCCGTGTTATAGTAGGACTTGCCATGCACGTCGATTGCCGATGCCAACAGCAACAGTGCGATTAAAAAATTAAGACTCCCCCCCATAGAAATATCACTTGTCAAAAAAATAAACTAAATAAACTAGGGACTAGAAACTACTCATGATGATAGGGCTCATGCCGCAATATGGTGAAGGCCCGGTACAGTTGCTCGACAAAGATGAGTCGCACCAGGTCGTGCGGGAAGGTCATCTTGCTAAGGGCAACCTTCTCATTGGCACGGTCATATACCTCCTGAGAGAAGCCGTAGGGCCCGCCCACAACCAGCACCAGTCGCTTGCTGCCGCTTGCCATGCGGCGTTGCAGCCATTGGGCAAAGTCCATCGACGTGCGCTCGGTGCCGTGCTCATCGAGCAGCACAACGTGGTCGCTGGTTTCCAGTGTGGCAAGCAAGGAACGGCCTTCGGCGGCTTTCTGTTGCGCTTGGCTCATGTTGCGGGTGCCCTTCACGTCGCCAATGTGCTGGATGTCAAAAGCCACATAGTGCTGCAATCGCTTCACATATTCATCGATGCCTTGACGGATGAATCCGACCTCGGTCTTACCCACCACAGCGAGAGTAATTTTCATAAACCAAACCGTTTTGATTAAATTCGTCCACAAAATTAGTAAAACTGCCGAAAACACATTAACTTTGTGGTCGAGAAAATCACATAATTGAGGAATAATATGAAAACAAGAGAAGAACTGATTGACGAGTTGATTGACCTGTCGTTTGCCGAGGACATCGGTGACGGTGATGCCACCACACTTTGCTGCATCCCTGACGACGAGATGGGGCGCCAACGCCTGATTGTGAAAGAGGAAGGCATCCTGGCGGGCGTGGAAATTGCACGTCGCGTGTTTGAGAAATTCGACCCGGATCTGCAGATGGAGGTCATGATTGAGGACGGTGCCCATGTCAAGCCGGGCGACATCGCGTTTGTGGTGACCGGCAAGGTGCGCTCGCTGCTCCAGACCGAGCGACTGATGCTCAACATCATGCAGCGCATGAGCGGTGTAGCCACAACGACAGCGCGCTATGCCAAGTGCCTGGAGGGACTCAAGACACGCGTCTTGGACACCCGCAAGACAACACCGGGCATGCGCATGCTCGAGAAAGAAGCCGTCAAGATTGGTGGCGGTTGCAACCACCGCATCGGCCTGTTTGACATGATTCTGCTCAAGGACAACCATGTGGACTTCGCTGGTGGCATCGTGCCTGCGATAGAGAAGGCGCACCAGTGGTGCCGCGATAACGGAAAGAACCTCAAGATTGAAATCGAGGTGCGCAACTTCGACGAGCTGCAGCAGGTATTGGACCACGGCGGCGTTGACCGTGTGATGCTCGACAACTTCTCGGTAGAAAACACGCGCAAGGCTGTGGAAATCATCGACGGCAGGGTAGAGACCGAGTCAAGCGGCGGCATCACCATTGACACGTTGCGCGCCTATGGCGAGTGCGGCGTGGACTACATCTCGGTGGGTGCACTCACGCATTCCATCAAGTCGCTTGACATGAGTTTCAAGGCCTGCTGATTCAGCTTATAGGAATGTCTGGACCCAGCGTCTAGGCAAAAAATGGCAACAGTAAGAATGTCGTTACAAGAGATCCAACCATTGTCATTTCCCGGTGTTGAGGATGGTGCACCCATCATCATCGCCGGGCCGTGCAGTGCCGAGACCGCACAGCAGACACTTGACACCGCCAGGGCTCTGAGCAAGATGGGTGTGAAGGTGTTCAGAGCCGGTGTGTGGAAGCCGCGCACGATGCCTGGTGGTTTTGAGGGCGTGGGCGACCGTGGTCTGCCCTGGTTGATGGCTGTCAAGCGGGAAACGGGCATGATGGTGGCGACCGAGGTGGCGACCGCCGAACATGTGCGGTCGGCTATGGATGCTGGCATTGACATCCTGTGGATGGGCGCGCGCACAAGTGCCAATCCGTTTGCCATGCAGGAAATTGCCGACCTGTTGCACGGACATGACGAGTTGACGGTGCTCGTGAAGAATCCTGTCAATCCCGACTTAGACTTGTGGCTTGGCGCATTGCAGCGCATCCGCAATGCGGGCATCACCCGCTTGGGTGCAGTGCATCGCGGTTTCAGCTCGGCAGGAGCTCATCTGTACCGCAACGACCCGCAATGGCACATACCGTTTGAGTTGCGCCGTCATGCTCCTGACATGACCATCCTGTGCGACCCGTCGCACATCGGCGGCAAACGGGAATATGTCGGCTCCCTGTCTCAGCTGGCTCTTGACATGGGCTTTGATGGCTTGATGATTGAGAGCCACTGCAGCCCGGACCAAGCATTGAGCGATAGCGCACAGCAGATCACACCCGATTCACTGAAGGTGATTCTTGAGCATCTTGTCGTGCGTTCAGGAACACCCCTTGACGATGAACTGGCCCTGTTGCGACAGCAGATTGATGATTGCGACCACGAGCTGCTTGCCGTGCTGGCACGGCGCATGAGCGTTTCGCGAGAGATTGGCCGATTCAAGAAGTCGCACAACCTGCGAGTGGTGCAACCACAGCGCTATCAGGATATGATCAAGAGTCGCTTGAGCGAAGGCGAACAGTTGGAACTGCACCCCGATTTTGTGCAACGCATCATACAGGCCATTCACGAGGAAAGTGTGCGCCAGCAATTGTAAGCGGCTCACATGGCGGCGAGGCGCGCCTGTGACAAAATGACTAACAACCGACAACAATGAAAATCGTAATTATTGGAGCCTCATCTGGAATGGGAATGGAGGTGGCAAAGCTTTTGTTGGCCGAGGGAAACACCTTGGGTGTGGCAGCGCGTCGCGAGGACCGTCTTCAGGCTCTCAAGCAATTGGCGCCCGATAGGGTGGAAGTGGCTCCGATAGATGTTACTGCCGATGACGCTGCAGAACGCCTGCGTGAGCTCATTGACCGCATGGGCGGAATGGACTTGTTCTTTTATGCATCAGGAATCGGCAAGCAGAACCGCACCCTCACGCCCGATATCGAACTGGCTACCCTGAACACCAACGGCATGGGCTTTACCCGCATGATTGGGGAGGCCTACCGCTACTTCGCCGAGCGTGGCGAGGGACATATCGTCGCTCTCACAAGTATCGCAGGAACTAAAGGGCTTGGTCCGGCACCGTCCTATTCCGCCACCAAGGCGATGCAGAATGTCTATCTACAAGCCCTTGAGCAGCAAGCACAAGCCCGTGGCCTGAAAATCCGTTTCACTGACATCCGCCCGGGCTTTGTCGATACCGACCTGTTGCGCGGCGATTTCCATTACCCCATGATGCTTAAGCCTGAGAAGGTGGCGCGGCACATTGTCCGTGCAATCCATCATCGCCGCCACGTTGTCGTTATCGATTGGAAGTATCGCCTGTTGACAGCCTTGTGGCGACGTTTACCCCGCCCATTGTGGCGCATGATGAAGTTGTGATTAAACCGAGTGTTTGACTTGATATGAAAAGGAGATTCTTGTTTTGTGTTGTTGTTTCGCATTTTATAATGATGTTGACTGCCGTGACAATGGCTGCTGTGCCTGTTGAGAAAGGCGTGTCAAGGGCTTTGGCTGAATACCGTGCCGAGAACATCAGCGATGTCCACTATTCGCTATCGTTTTCTGTGCCCGAAAAAGTGAATGAACCGGTCGCCTTTTTCGAGACCCTGAGTTTCAGGTGGTTCGGAGATGAGGACCTGCAAATTGACTTTCAAGGTGACCCTGATGACTTGGATGGCGTTGTCATGGTAAATGGAAAGGCGGTTGATGCCGTTGTGCGCAACGAGCACATCATCATTCCCAAGCGTTATTTGCATATGGGTATCAACAAAATCATGATTGGCGGCATCAGCAGCGACAAGGCATTGAATCGCCATGAGGAATTCATGTACACGCTGTTTGTGCCTGATCATGCTCGCAGCGCTTTTCCTTGTTTTGACCAACCTGATTTGAAGGCATATTTTAGCTTGGAACTGGAATTACCAGAAGGGTGGGTGAGTATGAGTAACGACACCGAGTATCCCATCCCTACCTATTTGTTTTCTTTCACAGCCGGTAAGTTCCAGCAGCAAACCGTCATGCGTGATAACAGGGAATTGACCGCGATGTATCGTGAGACCGACCCTGACAAGGTGAAACAGTTGTCCACCGTCTTCGACCAAGTGGCCTTGTCTTTAAACTGGATGGAACGTTACACAAGCGTGGCCTTCCCGTTCGAGAAATACGGCTTTGTTATCCTGCCGGGATACCAGTTTGGCGGAATGGAGCACCCCGGGTGCATCCAGTTTAATGACACGAAGATTTTCCTCGGTCCCAACCCTTCTCCTGATGAGGAGCGGGCACGTCTCAACCTGATTGCCCATGAGACAGCTCATCTGTGGTTTGGGGATCTGGTTACCATGAAATGGTTTGACGACGTCTGGACCAAAGAGGTTTTTGCCAACTTCATGGCCGATAAAATCTCCCGAGAGCAGTTCCCGGGCATTGACCATGACCTTGCTTTCATCAAGACTCATTATCCGGTGGCGATGAGCACCGACCGCACCCGTGGCACTCATCCCATCCAACAGCCGTTGGACAACCTTGATCAGGCTGGATTGCTCTACGGCAACATCATTTATCACAAAGCGCCCATCATGATGCGCAAACTTGAGCAAGAGAAAGGAGCTGATGCGCTGCGTAAAGGCCTGAGGAATTATTTGTCCAAGTATGACTACAGCAATGCCACGTGGGACGACCTGATTGCCGAACTCGACAATTTTGCCCCCGAGCACAGCGCTCGTTCTTTCAGTGATGTGTGGGTGAAACAAAAGGGTATGCCTGTCATCTCATGTTCGCGCTCCGACTCAGACCAGGTCGAGGTCATTCAAGCTGATCCTTTTGGCAGGGGACTGGTATGGAAACAGAGTCTGGACATTGGTTTTGCAAGCGATGGCAATCCTTTGGCTGATGCAGACCGACATATTTACATGAATCAGCAGCGGGTGCCGATTGATGTGCCTATTTCTCGTTCAACCATCCTCAATTACGATGGAGAAGGCTATGGATGTTTTGTCATGGAAGACGATGTGATTGAAGTCCTTTGTGATGGTTGGAAAAACCTGCCTGAAGACAAGAACCGATATGCCGCTGTTCTCAACCTCTACGAAAACTGCCTCATGGGGCGAGTCACTCCCGAGAAGTTATTGGATACATTCATTAATTTTCTGAATCACGAAAGCAATGAACTGATTGCATCCACCTTGTGCAGTGATATTGCTGCGCTGTGCCGTCGCATTGATGGAGACTATAGGGAAAAGGTCGAGCGACAATTGCTCGACATGGCCGGCAGCCACAGCCTGCAGTCAGTGCGCCAAGCGTTACTGCGCCAATTGGCTGTGAGTGCTCTGTCGCCCGTCGTTGTTGAGCGGTTGCATGAAGTCTGGTCTCGTCAGGAATCCAGTTTGCTCAATAACCGGGATTATACCCGCATGGCCTATCATCTGGCCATTGTGCAGCCTGACAGGTGGCAGCAGATACTCTCGGTCCAGCGCGATCGTCTCAAGACCATTGACGAGATCAATGAGTTTGATTTCATCTCTCGAGCCTGTACCCCCGACGAGCAGGTGCAGCAACAGCTCTTCGACGACCTTCTCAAGGTTGAGAACCGCCGTGTAGAGCCCTGGGCGCAAACGTTGTTAGCCCTGCTTAACGATCCCACGCGTGAGCCGATGAGTAACCGCTATCTGGAGCCTGGCCTCAATGCGTTACCCGAAATTCAAGCAACCGGTGACATCTTCTTCCCTGGCTATTGGCTGGCGAGCCTTCTGGGGGGCCACCGCAGCGAGGAGGCCAAGGAAATAGTGTCTTCTTGGATTGCGACCCATCAGTCATTATCCCCCGCGTTAATGAACAAGCTCTTGGAAAACGCATATTGGCTCCTGGACATGGGAAAATGAGAGCCTCACAAGTGTGATTCGCCAATAGAAAAACAAACAAGTGGCTGAATTTCAGCCGCTTGTTTTTGTTTCGTGGAGCATAGCGGACTCCATTCATGGATAGGATATGTCATGATAATTTCATCATAAATCACTAAATGTCTGATAGATAATTCAAACCAATCAGACATAGCCTGACAATGTATTGACATTATTTTACCATTTTTATGACAACAGAATGACAACGGAATAAATTTCTTTTGTGTCTTTGCAGAACAAAATTACAATAAAAATGGCAGGCATACAAATATCAATCAGCAAAGGTGGTGGAGCAGAAGCAGAAGTGCGCTTCCGCTTTAGCGCGACGCAGACCATAAAGCCCTTTTTCTCAACTGGCATCCATATCATTAGGGAATACTGGTCACCCAAGACGCAAAAACTGAGCACGTCAATCAAACAGGTGCCCGATGATGATCAGCGTGAGCGGAACGCGAAAATCAACAAAAGAATAACCAACCTTAAAGCCCACCTGCTCGAAGCCTATACCGCGCAGGGCGGTCTCAACGGAAGGAGTTCAGAAGAACTGAAATTATGGCTCTTGGAGGAGACGAACAATTTCCTGCATCCTAAAAAATCAGAAACTAAAAAGAAGAAAAACAAGACACTCATGCAAATTGTGCATGAATTCTGCTCGGATGGCAAGGAAGGAAGATTGCTGAATGATAACGGAGAACGCCTCAAGCCGAGTTCCGTCCGTGTCTATGCCCAGGTTGAGGGCTGGCTCAAGAAGTTTTGCAAACATTCTTCCGTGGCCGATTATGAAACAGATGAGCTCAATGAGCGTTGGTATGCCGCGTTCGTGAAATTCCTGTACGACCAGGGACTGCGTAAAAATAGTGTAGGAAAGCACATCAAGAGCCTGAAGACTGTTCTGCGCAAACGAATCGACGATCCTGAGCAGGCGGCCAAGTGTGCCTTCATTGTTCGTGGCAAGTGCAAGGTGCTGCACGAGCGAGTGAAGAATGTATATCTGGATGAGAACAAGCTTCACGTGATGGCCAATGCCCGTTTAAACGGTTACATGGATCGTGTAAGGGACCAATTCTTGTTGTTGTGTTGGACCGGCCAACGCTATAGTGATTTAGGTCAACTTATCCCGGACAATATCGATACAACAGATGATGGGAAGCACCGCTTTTTCAAAGTCAAACAAACAAAGACGGGTGCTCTCGTATATATTCCGGTATTGCCTGAAGTTGAGCCATTGCTGGAAAAATACAGGGATGGCTTTCCGGCTCCTATCAGTAATCAAAAGTTCAATAACTTCATCAAGGATGTCTGCAAGACTATCTCAGAAACGGATGATGGCAAAGAGGCGGGTTTTGATGATATAGTGGAGTTAGAACGGACATTGAATGCCGAGAAAACCACGTTAAGCGAGAAATTCTATAATCTCGTGACTTCTCACAGCGGCCGCCGCAGTTTCGCTACTAATATGTTTGAACGCAACTGGCCGACACAAATCATCATGGGCATCACCGGCCATGAGACAGAGGAGGTGTTTAGGATTTATATCGAGAAAGATCCCGAGGAACTAAGAAAACACCAAATCGAGTCATTCTTCAAATTCTTTGACAATGGACAACAATAGCATGACATAATACATCGAGAAACAATGGCAAAAGAAGAACCCAAAAAGAGAAAACTCACCAAGGAGGAAATCAATGATCGTTTGGAGACTTACGTTAATTACGCTTATGTGAAAGTTACGCCACATGTCACTACTAGTGAAAGAGGCATAGAGTTGAAAATAGAGGAGTTTGGCAACCCGTTTGGCGGGGATGAGGTCGAGCTGAAGCGCCTTAGATACGCCACTGCAGGGTTTAACCCTGTGATGATGCAAATGTTGCTGGAACTATTGCAGCAGATCAACCAGGATGCGATGCGGGATGCATTCGATTATGTACTCAAATGCATCAAGCTCTCTCCAAACTATAATGGTGATATTCCTCAGATATATTATCTTGAGAAGCCCATAACCAGTGGCCAGGCAATCGTCAATTCGTCGCCTATTTATCAATTTGCTGTCAAAGAACTGTCACACCGACTGGAACAGCTGGGCATTCCCCACGCTATTGACATAAGTGTGTCGCCGTCTGAAAAGAACGACAGACAACCCGAGAGCCAACCCGAGAGCCAGCCTAAGATCCAGCCCGAGATCCAGCCTGAGATCCAGCCTGAGAGTCAGAAAACGTTCAATTGCTCCAATAAGGAGAGGGTAAAGAAGATCCATGCCTACCTGGTCGATACCGGTGTTATCGAGCCATGTGACTATGAGAATTTCTTCATTTGCGTCAAACATGCCTATTTCCCTGCAGACATCATTCAGGTAAAAAAGAAAGTAAAGTTCTACTATGCCATGCAACAAATTTCATCACTTATCATTGATGAGTTCAAGGCCTGGAAAACGTCAGTCTTGACAGATGGACAATGGAGCACGCTGAGTTCTGCCATTTCCCACGTTCCACCCAAAATTGAGGCACAATGGCTACGTGACTTCCCCTTAAAAGGTACGTGAATTATATATAAGTTATATTTCTTATAAAATTATTTTTCTGAATACATGCAGTTAAGTCCTGTAATCCAAGTGATTACGGGACTTTTCTTGATTGGCTTCATTGTCCGTTTTTCTTATAAAATCATTCGTTTTGATTATACATTTGGGTGTGAACTTTGCAATGCCGATGACAACGGAGTCAAGGCATTAAATTTTAAACATTATGAAAGCGACAAATCTAATCTTGCTTACGGAGGACGATTACAATCAGTTGGCAGAAACGATTGCTAATCGCGTCATCCAACAATTGCAAGGAAAAACACACAATGTTGAACAACCCAAGTCTGATGACGGCTTCGTTTTTCAGGAAGAAGCTGCTAAATTACTCAAGGTAAGCCTGCGCACGCTTATCCGATGGGACAAGAGTGGCTATCTGCCCAAACGCCATGTTGGGCGACGTGTAGCCTATCGTCGTGAAGACATCAATCGCCTGGCAGGAGCAGGCCAATGCCATGATTAGCGAATTGATGATACCTCTCTGCTTTTTGACATTGCGGAGAGGTGTCCTCATATGCGTACTTTGCAGAATAATCTTAATATTCTTGTACCATGAATGATTTTTCTGAAAACTCACCCACGGGCAATGTCATTGACCCGATGAGTGCAGCGATGTTAGCCGCTAAAAACGGAAAAGACCGTCCAACGGCTGACCAGTATGCCGCTAATGGCCAGCTCGTGCCCGAATCGCTGCGCATGCTGCATGACGTTATCACTGCCGCAACGGCCTATGAAAGTGAGGCAGACCAGATTGACCCCGGCGCTGTAAAGGACATCCTTGATGCTGGGCGCATCACGCCCGAGGAAGTGGACAACGATGACTGCGACGAGGTGCCCATCCTGTATGCCGGCAGTAAAGAATCGCCCATGATGACTCTGCAAAACTTCTCGGTCATCATCGGTGTGCCGGGTACACGCAAGACTTTCGGCTGCCTGCTGCTGGTGGCCGAATACTTGAGTGCATGCACCCGCCCACGTTCCAACTATTTCGTCCGTGCCGATGCCGAGCCGGGCCGTGTGCTGTGGATTGACACGGAGCAAGGCAGAGGCAGGGCACGACGCATCAAACGCCGCATGAGGCGTATTCTTGACTCTGATGCCGCTTTGCTTGAAGTATTCGACCTGCGCGAAATAGACCCGCCCAAGCGCCTGATGGCGTGTGCACTGGCTATCGAGCAGTATCGTCCGTCTCTCGTGGTCATCGATGGCATCGCCGACTTGTGCAATGATCCCAACCACATTGTTGAGGGTGCCATCATCCAGCAGTTTGTGATGAAGTTCTCTTCACACTACAACTGCCACATCCTCACTGTCATCCACGCCAATCTGAATGACGTGATGAGCGGGGGAAAGGTGCTGCGTCCGCGTGGCCATGCCGGCTCTAACCTGTACCGCAAAACTGAAACGGCCATGGTCTTCAATGCCGATGGCGAGATAACGAAAGTCTCCTTCGAGAAAGCCCGTGGTAAACGTCCTGAGGACTTTTGTTTCAAAGTGAACGACCAGGGCTTGCCCGAGGTGGTGGGCGCGCCACAGCAGGACGATGGCCCCTCGATGCGCCAGCAAATACGTTATGATGCAATCGCTAACTACTGCCGCAAGTTTCCCAATGGTTGTCGTTATGCCGACTTGATTAAGGAGATTAAACGAGCGTTCGACAAGGGTGATCGCACTGCCAAAGAAAACATCAAACAGACCATGGAGGCTGGCCTGATTGTCAAGCGCGACAATGGTCTGTATTATGCAACCGATGGTGAAGCCACGTAGGTGAGGTGCAATTTATATCACCCCCTATAAAGGGGGTGTAATATATAAACTGCACCACCCCACGACACCGGAGCGATTGCACAAATAGTGAAATTATTAATACCGATGCACAAACAACTCAAAAATCAGAAACCTATGCGACATACTTTTTCTTCTCACACTGCCAGCGATTATGACTGGAACGACATCCTGCGTCAGGTGGACGTGATGCAGGTTGGTGGCCTGGATGACCACGAGACTTGGTACCGGGCCTGCTTGTCGCTGCGTGCAGCAGCCATCGAGTCACCGGCCGATGAGGATACTCTGCGGGAACTGTGGCTCTCGTTGAGCCGTAATAGTGGCGGCTATAAAGGCGACCGTGACGTGATGACGCAATGGCGCAGCTGCCGCACACCGTCACGAATCTCCCCAGGCACCATCATTGCCCATCTGCGGGCGAATGGTGTGACGATGACACGAGGTCACCACTCGCTTCCCTATATTCCACGTCGTGTTACACCAGTAGTGCAATCACGACCGGAGCCGATCTACTACGAAGAGAGATGGGAAGATTACCAACGCACGACTCGGCCTAATGTGATTGAAGTGTCCAATCTGTACAGATTTCTCAAGAGTCTTTATCCTGGCACTCCTGAAGCGTTCCGGCGCTACGAAGTGGGGTATGACGGTCGCCGCACGATGTTCCGCTACCTGGACGTCAACCATCGCCTGCGCCAGATCAAGGCAATGGCTTACTGCAGCGACGGACACCGAGACAAATCGATATATCCGCTCATTTATCGCAAACAGCCCCAAGATGGCCAGCGTGCTGAATTGGTTTACTTTGGCGAGCACCTGCTTGCGCGGCACCCCGACTCTCCTGTAGCCGTCGTAGAAAGTGAGAAAACCGCCCTCATTGCCTCGATGGTGATTCACGGCGTGATCTGGCTGGCAACAGGCTCAAAAAGCAACCTCAATGCACTGAGTGAGCGCAGCGTGCTGAATGGCCGTGATGTAACACTCTATCCTGATGCCGACGCCATAGCCGACTGGCGCAAAATCGCCCAGCAGCACCACTGGCACGATGCCTCATTGCTCATCCCCGATTACGAAGATTTGCTCACAGCAATTGGACCCACCGCGGACATTGCTGATTATTTTGTTAATAAAAAACCAGGAGTAAACGAGTGATATCGGGAGTCTTTGGCTTAGTAAATTAGTTACGAAAGTAATATCATCTAAATGACTGTTTTTATCGCCGACGATTTTCAGACAAGATGTCGCCATAGGCGCCTTTCTTTGGCTATGCTTTTCCGCTATAAAAACGACTCAGAACTTGCACATGAAAGGTCTTGCTATAGAGAATAAAAAGATTGCAGTATGTTTTCGCATACTGCAATCTTTGAATAGGAGAGTTTAGCTAAAACGTTTTGCTATTAGCTATAGCTTTTACTAGTACAAGGACTTGTTCTTGTTGCCTTCAGATGTCACTGCACAACTGAGTCTTCCATTAGACTTTGCCATGTTGTTTTGCCATTGAAGAGGGCGGAGGTTTGACAGATTGTCAGTTCCTCCATTGGAGACAGGGGTGATATGGTCGATTTCCCAACCATAAATCGAATTCCTGTTGCCGTACTCGCTGTAAACCATCCAAGCACCACATTGGTCTTTACGGTATTTGTTACCGTCATAACCTGATACAATCCGACCTTTTCCCCAAACAGAGAGTATTGTATTTTTGTCCATTATTATTGACTGAATCTTCTCTGCCTCCTTTCTGGCAGGGTTTTAATTTCGAAGATCCGGTTTCATTATTTGCAAATTATAGTCCAACGGATAAAAAATGACATTTTGTCATTTGTATCTTAATATTTCGTGAAAAAATAACAAAAATACCAGATAGATTTTGCTGATTAAGAATTTTGTTGTACCTTAGCGGCACTGAAAAATCAATATTTTATAGTGTATGATTGCTGAATTTAAAATAAAGAACTTCTATTCGTTGAGAGAGGAGCAAGTACTTAGTTTTCTTCCAAAGAATGACGACATCTCGCAGGAGATATATACCGATGAGGTGGCAGATGGCGTAAGGTTGTTAAAGATTGCTTGCATTTATGGTTCGAATGCCTCGGGTAAAACGAATATCTTAAAGGGTCTTGATTATTTTGCTCGTTTGATGGTTGATAGTGACCAGGATAAAGGCGAGGATACTGGAGTGGTACCTTTTCTTCTTGATAATGTATCGGAGAAAGAAAAAACCGAATTTGAAATGACTTTCTTCCTGAACAGGGAACGCTACAAAATAAACCTTGTTCTGGACAGAAATATCATCTATTCCGAAGTGCTACAGGTTTATTCCTCAGTGCAGCCATCTCTTTTATATAAGAGAATGTATAATGCAGAAACGGATTCCACTCAGATTGTCTTCGGTGGGAAGGTTGGACTGCTTAAAAAGAGTAGTGCAGCCATTTTGGGAAATACCATCAACAATCGTACGGTTATTGCCGCTTTTGGAAAATCCAATGTGGAGAAGACAAGGCTAAATTTGGTTTATGATTTTTTTTCTTCCAAAATTACTCCCATGATGCTTCCGCAGAGCAATCTCTCGAGTTTCACCAAGAGTAATCTCCAACGTAGTCGTGATGGAAAATTGAAGGAATTTATTCTCCATTTTTTGAAAGCTTCAGACTTTAACATCTCTGATATTTCTCTGCATAACGAAGAGGTGAATATCACCCCGGAAATGGAGTCGATGATAAAAAATGCTCCAGGTATGCCAGAAAGAATGATAGAAGATACGCTTCGCAAAGGCACCATAAACATGGAGGAATTGATGTTCACTCATCATACGAATTACGGTGACAAGGAACTAGATGAAAATTTGGAGTCGCGTGGCACGAAAAGATATATGGGATTGGCAACAATTCTGTTCGACCTACTGGTTCGCGGCATTATCCTCCCCATTGATGAAATAGAAACCAGTATCCATTATGAGTTGCTTTCCTATTTTATCAGAGTATTCCTCGTGAACAGCAAACGTCAGGCGCAGATTGTTCTAACCACCCATGATATCAACCTTTTGGATGAGGATTATATCCGTCGTGATGTCATCTGGTTCACCGATAAGAACGACCGTGGTGAGACTCAGTTGTTGAGGCTTTCTTCACTCGGTCTGCATAAGACCATGTCAGTTTACAATGCCTACAAGCAGGAGAAACTGGTCAACCTACCTTTCCTGGACAGTATTTACTTAGACATGGATCAGTACTATGGCGCAAAGGAGTAGAAAAGAGCGTAAAAGCATTGCTATCATCGGAGAGGGACTCACAGAGTATCGCTACATCGACGATATGCGCACATCCGAACGTTATCGTTTCAGTCTGGTACCAGGCATCCCTAAGCATTCTGATATAGACGATATAGTCAAACTTGCCCGTGCACGCAAAAGTAATGGCTATGACTATGTGATTTGTTTGGTGGACATGGATGTGATTCTAGCCAGTCGTGAAAAGTTGGAACATTACAAGGCTTTAAAACGTGATAACAGCGATTTGGTTTTTGTAGAATCTAACCCATGCACAGAATATTGGTTCCTGATGCATTATATGCCAGAGCTTTCGAGTAAGGAATATCCCTCGTATGATGCCGTGGTATCTGAGTTGAGGAAACACATTCCGAATTACGAAAAGACAGAAGAATTCTTTACGAAGAATAAGATCTACCGGCACTTAAAAGAAACGGGTGATATGGCTCATGCAATTGAACTTTCACGCGAGTTGGGCAAACTGAAAGAAGAAGAGCCTGATGTCTACAAGTCGTACAGCCAGATGTACAAACTGTTTGATATTATCGGAGAATTAATGAAATAAGATGGCGTCATATCCAAAGTTATCAGAGATTGTGTTAAGGAATGCATGCGATATTGTTGCTGCTACGGATTCTGGGTTGTCTGGCTCAATGATTTCAAGGTTCTTGAGAATGGTCAATATTGAAGAAGTCTGCCCTCAGAACATGATGATAAATAAGAGGACCAAACTCTATGAAGCCTTAGCTAATTCTCAAAAGAAATACAATTGTAGCAATAATGTGCTGGATTTCTTTCAGAGAGTAATGGATCCTGTAAACTATACAGATAACGTTAGTTTATTCAAGGATTGGCAGGGTAAACTCAATGCAATCTTCAGATTCGATGGCTTGGCCATAGGAGATGATGGCAAGTTTCATGTTACTGAGAAAGCGAGTAAAATTTCGGATGTAAAAGTTAGGGTCGATAACCTGAAAACAGAATTAACGGAAAGGAAATCCCATCACCAGATTTTCAATTATTGTAAAGAGGAGCTTCTTCAAAACAATTATTTCCATGCGGTATTTGAAGCAAACAAAGGACTCTTTCAAAGGATAAGAGATTTGTCGGGATTGACAACTGATGGTAACAGATTGATTGAGGAGGCGTTCAGTAGCAATAATCCCATTCTGATCATCAATAATTTTATTACGCAGTCAGAAAAAGATGAGCATATCGGTTTTGCCAATTTGCTAAAAGGTCTTTGTGGGATGTTTCGCAACCCATCTGCTCATGAGCCAAAGATAGGTTGGCCAATTACTGAGCAAGATGCCTTAGAGATCCTTGGAATCATTTCTTATGTTCATAGGAGACTTGATAAAGTGCAGAGAATCAGGTGATGAATTTACAACACAGCCTCGGAACGCTTAGCGCGATCCGGGGCTTTTTATTGCGAGGGTTGCCGACAAGTGGGTAACCCTCGCGGTATCATCACGCACCCTCTTTCCCGTTAATGGCGATGGATGCTATTCGATCAGCTTGAAAGTCATCGTATAATTGATGGCTTCAGTGATGCTGTCGGTGCCGAGTTTCTCAAGGATGCTCTTGCGGTAGCCTTTCACCGTGTCAAACGACTTGAACATCAGCCGGGCGATCTCCTGGGTGGTGTAGCCCATGGCCGAATACTTGAGAACCTGCGTCTCCTGCTCGGTGAGCGAGATGTAGGGGACCGACTGCCATGTGCCGCTCTCCAGGTCCAGATTCCAACCCTCGTGCGTGCGGTTGTTGAACATCAGTATGGTGTCATCGCCCTGCTTGGTGGGGATGGATGCTACGCACAACGCCAGCCAGATTTTCCCGTCGGGCATCATTTTGAGGGGCGTCAACTGATGGTTGATGGTTTGCACCTTCTTGGACACCGTGTTGATGACCCTGAAATTGTAAGATAGCGTGTAATATCGCTTCTCGGCCGCAGGGATGTCCTTGGAGAAATAAAAGCCTGAGGAATTGATTATCAACAGCCGCTCGAGATCCTCCTGCGGCACATTGTCGATATAGAACTTATAGCCGATTTCCTTGACCTCACTGGCCGACAGGCCGCACAGGAACAACGGGTTCTCGCTAACATACAGGAAGTTCTTCTTGAAGTAGTCGATGATATAGACGCTCTTGTAGGTCATGCGCGAGAACGCATCCACCGAGTCCACAACGTCCTGGATGTTACGGTAATCCTCATCGGTAATCCCCGTCACCGCATTGTCCATGATAAAGAAATCCTCAACCCGAGCCATAATCGTGATCTTTTGAAAGGACAAAATTACACATTATCCTGCATAAATCCAAAAAAACACCCTTTTGGGTATTGCAGGCTCCTATGCTTATCAATAATTTTGCATTGAGTAAAATGGCATCTAATGTATAACTATCAAATAAACATAATATTATGAGAAACTATCTTATTCTAATCGCGTTCTTCATTTGTTCCGTTGGGCCTTTGGCATCTCAGAACATTTCGGGACAAGTGGTTGATGAGAACGACTTGCCATTGGCATTTGCCAATGTGGTGCTTCTTAACCCTGACGATTCAACGATGGTGGGTGGAGACTTGACCAACGAGAATGGATATTTTATCATATCCAACAACCATAGCAAGATCATCGTCCGTATTTCCTATGTCGGTTACAAAACCGAGCATCGCTTATGTGACTGTGACAATTTAGGAACCATTAAGATGGTTCCTGAGGTCACAATGCTCAATGAAACGGTGGTTACTGCTTCCAAAATGCAGATTGAACGAGAGGGTTCAAATTACACGCTGCGGAATCTGAATGGTACAATCATGGGTAATGCCGGCAATGCTCTCGACATGCTGCGGTGGACGCCCGGTGTCATCGTTAACGCAAACGAAGACATATCTTTAATCGGTCGTGATGGAAAGACTGAGATTTACATTGATAACCGTAAAGTCACAAATAACTCGGAACTGAAGGCTATCAGTTCCCAGAATATCAAGAGAGTTGAAATCATCCGTGAGCCAGACGCTCAATATGCATCCAATGTGGCAGCTGTTGTCAAAGTGTTCACAAGAAAATCCGTCAAGAATTATATGGGAGCCAGTATTCTCAATATACTTGACGTTAAACGACGGGTTTCGGACATCGCAACACTTACCATCGATGGTAAACAAGGCAAATGGTCTGGTAATGCTTCATTAACCTACAGTCATACGGATTCCCATTCTTTTGGGAACACGTTTACAACAGTCACTAACGGCAGTGATTTGTTCCAACTGAAGGATAGCATGGATTACTGGGGAGGCGGCAATACCTATAGCGCTTTTGCAGGTCTTAACTATGCTCCGACAGAAAAGAGTCTTTTCGGCTTGCAATACAATGGAAATTTCAGTTACACGAAGTTGAACACTGTCACGCACCAACACATCATGCAGAATGAGGCTGAACGCATGATGCACGATCTCACCCACATGAATAACCACCGTTACCGCAACAGCGTCTCGGCAAGCTACTCCTGGCAGCGTACTAACAACTCTCAGTTGCTGTTGATTGCAGACTATGCTTCATCAAACAACCGTGACAGGCAGCACATTGTTGAGAAGGATATGGGCACGGGTGAAGAGATCATCAGCAAGATTGACAATGTTAATGATTATCGCATACTGACCGCCACGGCCAAATACAATTTTGTATCCAATCAATGGAAAAACAACATGGGTGCAGAATGTGGTCACACAGACAACGACGGCAATGTTTTGATGAGCGAAAGCCAGTTGAGCCACCGCAACAATGAATGGCTCGCTGCATACTACACGTTGAGTCGTTCATGGGGAAAATGGCGTGCCGGAGCAGGTGTGCGTTATGAATATGATTACACCAGCACTACGATGGATGGTGATAACATGAAGAGAACATATCATAACGTATTACCCAATGCTCATATTGGAGTTAAGCCTAAAGCCGGTCTGGATTTTGTGTTCTATTATCGTCGTACTCTAAGGAGGCCATCCTACTACGAACTGAGGCCAACAGTCTACTACTCAAATTCTTATATGATATCCACAGGCAATCCAGAGCTGCGTCCTTCTGTCACAGACCGCATCGCTTTGACATCAAATCTCAAGGGATTCTCTTGGACAGTAGCCTATAGCCACACCAGCAATACGATCCAGAACATTCTTGAGAGGCTAGAAACAGGTGTCATGTGTGACTATCCTATCAACATCAAGCATTCACACGCATGGTCTCTTGACCTGAGTTACAATTATAGCAATTCATGGTTGAATTTGTCAGCACAGTCCAGTGCGACTCTGCCTCATACAAATTATCCTTATTTTGCACAAGAGAAAACAGAAAACACGCCATTTGCCTCTGTTCACCTCAATGCTCAATTCACCCTGGCACAGAAATATATGTTGGGCTGCAATGTGCTTTACAGCTCGCCATGGACTACAGGATTAGCAAGAAATGGATCTATCTTGGGAGTAAACATCAGTGCAATGACAATTCTTTGCAGAGGACGTTTGCTGTTGGGTCTGAACTTCAATGACATATTCCACCGCAGCATGTCATCATGGGGCAAGACTCAATACATGAATGTGTATAGCAAGAGTAATAACGACAATGACACCCGTGGTATTTCTTTAATGGTAAGATGGACATTTAACTCTATCAGTAATCCGTTCAAGAAGCGCAGTGGAAATGATGCCACACTCCAACGTGTACAGTAATACGAGCGCAACCGCCTATAAGACCTAAATAGCTTCTTCGATACCGTGGTCAGCCGAGGGTACGTCATGTCGCCCTCGGCTGACTATTCACCCATTTGGGGGTTGTGGGTATCGTTTTTGATGGGTAATTTTGTCGCGTGATCGAAAAAAATTCCGTTTGGGGTTTAAAAAATCGGTTTCTGTGTGTATATAGAGTGTATGACAGACAGAGAAAGACATATCGAACGGCTGTTCAGGCAGCATTACAGTGCGATGCATCGGCTGGCTTACCTGCTGTTGCACGACGATGACGACAGCAAGGACGTTGTGCACGACGTCTTTGCCAAGTTGCTTGTGGAACAAACGGAACTGCGTGAAACGACCATCTTGCCTTTTCTGTTGTCATGCGTGCGCAACCAGTGCCTGAATGTGATGCGTGACCGCCGGCTGCATGCCCAGTTGCAGCAGTACCTCATTCCCGACACTGTAGCGGAACAG
>JAEEGJ010014293.1_pt1 | contig 18887 bp, 15 predicted proteins | sample 8958761 | NCBI WGS metagenome assembly JAEEGJ01 (sample SAMN16246546, study PRJNA631951) | gut metagenome | biome: gut microbiome; feature: rumen; material: RS-attached | host: Bos | place: Iran: Karaj | collected 2018-10
CCGGAGATTTGCTATCGCTTCTTTCAGCTATCGGATTACTCCGACCACCTTGCGATTCGCTAACTCTTCCCTCCAGCGGGCGAGTTCGGGACTTTCACCCTATAGTCAATGCTCATGCCGAGCACACAAAAAAAGGGGGCTTAAAGCCCCCTCGATTATGCCGTAAACTTCAGCAAATTAGCAAAGATCCGCGTCCTTGCAGGTTGAAGAAGTATCAATCTTCCAGTTAAGAGCGCTATCACCGTTGGTTGCTGCAGTCTGAGCAGCCGTAGGAACGAGGATCTCAGTGAACTCAGTGGTTCCGGCTACCTTAATGTTCTGGGAAGTCATGGTGATGACACCTTTGTCTACCTTTGCACCCTTAACGTACTTGGAGGAAGTATCCTTTACGGCTCTGTCAAGGTTCCAGCCAGTTCCCTTCTGGGTGTCGGAGCATTCAGTAGCACCGGTATCAGGGTTCATACCACCAGAAAGGGTGCCAAGGTCGAAGAAGCAGAGCTCAACCTGCTGCTTAAGCGGGCCGGCAGCGGTGGTAACTTCAGTGAACTTAGCACGAGCAGTGTACTTTGAGTAAGCAGGAAGAGCAATTGCTGCGAGGATACCGATAATTGCAATAACGATCATCAGTTCGATGAGGGTGAAACCATTCTTCTTCATCATGATAAGTAATCCTTACTTAATTTAAGACAAAATCCATTTCGTCCCGGTTCTTCACCTGAAACTTCGTTCAGTATATTACTCCGGGAGCAATATGCAAACAATTTTTGATGAAAATTCGTACGAAAATGTGAGGCATTTATCAAAAACAGGCAAATCAACATTAATTTCATCTTTATCCCTTCTTAAAGCCGATGATCTTTGCCTTTTATTTCGTCTGATTTTCCTGTTTAACCGGCAAACAGGCCTCTCTCCCGTTGAAAATAACGGCATAGTGTCTGTTCCTGCTCAGGAAAACAGGCTCTTTTCCAGGGAATTCAACATAGGCATTGCCCGTTTCCACTATCAGATCCGGAGCAGGCATAATGACTGCTGCAGACAGGTATCTGCTGTTGTAGCCGAACTCTGATATTCCGATGCGGTGGGGAACGCTGAAGTCGAAGCAGCCGATCTGAGCCGAGTCACGCAGAAATACTGATACAGGGACAGACATGGCCGGACGCCTGGTGTACGTATAGAAAGACGAGGTATCAGGAGTACGATCTTTCTCTGCCAGGAGTATTCTTACATCCGGCTTCAGCCTGTCAAGAAAAGACGCGAGTTCAATGGCGTCGCTCCGCAGAGATTCAGGTATTCCGTTCTCCTCCCTGTTCACATCTGTGTAATAGCAGCCGGTAATCAGAAAAAGTACGCATGCAGCGCTCAATGATGATATTCCGGAAATCGCAGCCGCTCTTCTTTTCCATGCTGCCATAAAAGGCAGGGATAAAACAGAGACAGACAGCAGAAGAAGGAACAGACTTATCTTCTGCCTGATCCGGAGAGCAAGATCCGTAGCATCAAAGTAGAGGCTGTAATTGAACAGATTTATTGTTGCATTGTCATAAACGGATCTCAGCTGCTCGTCAGGCACAGGATAGAAGAGCAGCATGGCAAGCAGAAAGACAGCCAATACTCCCACCCTGAGCACAGTTCTGACGGCAGCGGATGACCTGTTTTCAAAGGCAAGCACCGTCAGGACTAAAAAGGCAGGCAGATAAGCCCCGTGATATCTGAACTGCCAGAGGGGATACTCTCTTGCGAAATCCTCTCTCCAGGTAATCAGGTATATTACGGCAAGAGTCAGAAGCACAAAGGAAGAGATTGCTGTCAGGCAAAGAAGCCTGCCTGCAGGAGGCAGCCGCCTGAATTCAAACACCGGAGAAAGAAGCGGAATCAGGTAAACCGAAAAACAGGCTCCCGTTGCCATGTAGAGAAACTTGTATGCAAGCCCGTGCCATCCCTCTGCCTCAAGATATGCCTGAAACGGTATCATCTGCTGCTGATACGAATTGACCGCAATTTCCGGTATAAGAATAAATTTAAGGTAGAGAAACAGAAGCAGGAACGTCAGCGCTGCTGCCGCAGCGGAGAGAATAAATTCCCTTTTCTTCCCCCCGACAATCAGATGAGCAACAGCCAGCATGGCAATTTCGGATATGACAAATGCGGCTGCCACTTCCTTGGTGAAGTAGGCTATGAAGCTGACCATGCCAAGCAGCACCGACATAAGCAGGACTGTCCTTATCCTGACGCCATCAATAATTCCCCTGCAAAGTGCAGTAAAAACGAGGAAATCAAGGGCAGTCTCACAGAAAAACAGGCAGTCAGGAGTTGCATAAACCGCATATGAATATATGGGCAGTAATGCAGTAAGAAGCGTGCAGGCAACCCGAAGCCCGCCGGACTCAATAAGTAGCCTCGAGCAGAGCCAGGTAAAAAATACCGTGAGGCCAGAGAAAACAGCATTGAGGAATGTCTGCCAGAGAGTAGGATCACTGAAGGCAAACCCCGGAGCAATCAGGTAGCTGTAGAAAACCTTGCTGAAATACGAGGGCCTGAGGTGCTGCAGCAGAGGGCTTAAACCGTTGTAGATATCGCGAGCCGATTCGGTATAGGTCACCTCATCGTGATACACGGTGAGAGACTTGTCAAAATTACAGGCGAAAAACCAGGCTATGCCGGCCGCCAGAGAAAGGGCTATTGCAAAAATCCTTTCATGCCTCACGGCAAAAGATGCGATATTCACTTCCCCTCCTGCTTGGCAGCTGACCTGTTGATCTTCTCATCTGGTGACTGTTTCATGACAGAAATACGCTCATTCCTGGCATTCTGGCAGATAAAATAATGTCCGCCCGGTGTCCTTATATATTTGCTGCCGTCCTTCGGCAGAAGGCTGTAGGAACTGGTCTCGACAATCAGATCAGGCGCAGGGAAACGCACATACCAGTTCCGGTATCTGCTGTTGTAGTCAGACTCGATCGAGCCGACAGTGCGCTCTGCAGAAAAATCAAATACCCCTCCGTTCTCCTCGGTCTCTTTACTCAGAACCCTGAACGGAAGAGCCATTACAGGACGGTTCGTATACGTATAGAACGCAGAAGTCTCATTGGTCAGCGCCTTTTCCACAAACAGTATTCTGACAGAAGGCGGAAGTGATGAAAGATACCCGGCAAGTTTCATGGCATCATCCTTGAGGGAATGTTCAATTCTGCTTTGCTCATGAACCGCAAGCGAGTAGCTGCAGCCTGTAATGACAAAAAGCACCAGGGACAAAACAGTGCCGGTTTTAACAAGCAGACCGCCAAATGAAGGTTTTCTGATCCTGACGAACGGCAAAAAGCCTGCAGCGATGAAAAGCAGCATTGCCAGGCTGCTTGCATGTGAGGAAATTCTCAAGAATGGCAGAATCTCTTCAGACAGGCTGTATCTGAAAAAATTAAGAGTCGCATTATCGTAGATCCGGGCAAATTCATTATTTTCATGCTCAGGGAAGAACATATACATCAGAATGAAAAGAGGTATCACAGCAATCAGAAGCCACGTTTTGGAAATACCTTCCCTAATCCGCTCGAAAGACATGCAGGCCAGAGGGATCAATACTGGAAGATATGCGTTGTGATATCTGAACTGCCAGCTGGGAAACTCATTGGCATAGTCCTCCTTCCAGGTAATAAGCCATATGACTGACACAGTCAGCATGATCATGGCTGAGAGCACCGAAACAAAGACCATCCGCCCTGTTTCTGTGAGATTCCGGAATGCAAGCAGCGGAACAATAAGAGGTACAAGGTATACGGAGAACAGTGCCCCGACGGCCATATACAACGCTTTCTCGAGAAGGCCTGACCAGCCGTTCATCTCAAGGTATACCGAGAAAGGGAACATCTGGTTGCTGTATGAATTGAGCGAAATGCCGGAGAGCAGGACAAAGCGGAGATAGAGATATCCGAGAATAAATGTGGCGGCATAGCATGCGAGCGTCAGAATCACCGGCTTCTTCCTTCCTCCATGCATCCAGGCAGCAGCGAGGATCACTGCTCCGTCAGACAGGACATAGGCTGCGGCTACTTCCTTCGTGAAATAGCTTATGAAATTCACCAGCCCGAGAAGAACAGAAAGAAGAATCAGCGGCTTATCCTCAGCCCCATCATATATACCGCGGCAGAGAGCAGCGAAAATCAGAAAGCTCAGGGCCGTCTCACAGAAAAAAAGGCAGTCCGGCGTCGCATACACCGAGTACGAGAAAACCGGAAGACTCGCAGTCAGAAGGGCTGATACTAAAGACACGATTCTCGACTGGATCAGCACTCTTGCAAGGAGCCAGACAAACAGGACAGTCAGCCCTGTGAAGATGCCGTTCATGGCCGTCTGCCAGACGGTCGGATCACTGAAGGCAAAGCCCGGCGCGATCAGATAGCTGTAGAAAATCTTGCTGAAGTATGACGGTCTCAGGTGCTGCAGCAGAGGACTTATTCCGTTGTAAATGTCACGGGCAGCCTCCGTATAGGTAACCTCATCATGGTATACAGTCAGCGACTTGTCGAAGCTGCTGAGGAGGAACCAGATTACTCCGGTCACAGCAGCAAGCAGCACCGCCGCATATCTGTCCCAGCGTTCAATAAAAAATGCAGCTTTCATACAATATTCCGCTACCCCTTAAAAACACCTGACAGCGTGCTGATGGCTCCTTTTTCACGAGATACTCAGCCCTCGCCTTCTGAGTTCCTGCCTTTCCTAGAAACTGTTTTCTGAAACACATCCTCGCCGCTCAGGAGATCCGCAAGGGTGAACTTCCTCAGGACATCAAGAAAGGCGTCCGAGGCAAGCCTCATGATGGGCTTGAACCTGCAGACCGGATGAACCCTGCACCCTGTCCTGCTGCATGACATGAGAGTGGAAAAGTCCTCCATGTCAGCGACGACGCTCCCGAGAACTATCTCCTCCGGTTTCATTGCAAGTCTGATCCCACCGTTATGTCCGCGCACGGTCTTCAGATAGCCGTTCTGCGAGAGGCTGTAGACCACTTTCACTGCATGGTTCCTTGAAATTCCCAGATCCTCGGAAAGTGCCCCGATGCTGGTGAGGCTGCTCTCATCGCCCGCTGTTTTCACGGCGATGTAGACAAGCGATAAAAGCGCATAGTCAGTGTAGAGAGTAAAACGCATTGCCGCCCCGCTCAAAAAACAGACTTAAGCCGCAGAATACCATGATAAAGACCGCTGTTCAGACAAACCACAGCTTTTCAGCCGCCAGGCCTGCCGCCAGGAGAACGCTAACAAGGAGCGCGCCCACCGATGTACGCTTAAGTTCCGGATCAATTTTCCTTCTTGATGCCCCTATGACAGCCGCGTTCCAGGCTGACGAGAAGAGAAGCGCGAAGCCAGGGACGAAGACAAAAGGAACATAGCTCTCACAGTAAATGAATACATAGAGGGAGAACAGTATAAACGCGCCGCAGATGAGGATGCCATGGTAAATCCGTGAGCCCAGGTCGCCCATTCTCACCGCGAGCGATTTCTTGCCTTTCTTCTCGTCAGCCGCCCTGTCCCTCATGTTGTTGACATTGAGGACTGCAGCAACGAGGAGACCGTCGGAGCATCCGAGAAAGACCGACTCCCCTGTAAGCTCCCCCGAGAAAAGGTAATACGAGCCTGCGACCCCGACAATGCCGAAAAAGAGAAATGACGATATGTCGCCTAGTCCTGCGTAGCCGTAGGGGTGCTTCCCCATGGTGTACCAGACCGCTGCGAGCATCGACGCGACTCCGAGGGCGCCGAATGCCACGATCCTGATCCAATCCCCAGGGAAGGCGGTAAAGACGAGAGCCGCTCCGGTCAGAAAAGTGAGGCATGCCGTAATGACAAGAGCCTTCCTCATGCCGGCAGGCGTAATCTCCCCGCTGGTCATGGCGCGCATCGGGCCGAGCCTCGTCTCGTCATCAAGCCCCTTCTCGGCATCGCCGTAGTCATTGGCAAAATTCGAGAGGATCTGGAGGAGCACTGCCGTCAGGAAGGCAAGGACAAATACCGGCGTGCTGAACACCCCGTGCCTGAACGCAAGGGCGCCTCCGAGCACTATTGATGCCGCGGCGAGCGGAAGCGTCCTGAGCCTTGCCTCCGTCACCCATGCCCTGAATCCGGACATTTTTACACCTCTGTGAAATACGAAAAAAGGGCGGATTCGACCGCCGAAATCTGTGAATTACCTGAATCAGCCGCGCTCTGCAAGGCGCTTTTCGAGGAAGGAAATCTCCTCCTCTACCCTTTCCCTCGAGATCCCGCCCTTCGCGGAGCGCTTTGCCCTCACGGAGTCGAGGGTAAGGATGCCATAGACATCATCGGACACTGCAGGGGAGATCTGCCTGAACTCCTCAACGCTCATGTCCTCAAGCGGCTTGTTCTGCGAGATGGCGTAGACGACCATCCTGCCGACAAGGCCGTGGGCCTCGCGGAACGGGACGCCTTTCTTCACAAGATAGTCAGCAAGCTCGGTCGCGTTGGAGTAGCCTCCCTTCGCTGCTGTCTCAGCCCTGTCAGTGCGGATCCTGATATCCTTCAGCACAAGTGCTGCCATGTCCAGAGAGGCATGCCAGGTGTCAACCGCGTCAAAAAGGCCTTCCTTATCCTCCTGGAGATCCTTGTCATAGGCAAGGGGAAGCGCCTTCGCCGTAACCAGCATCGCGGTGAGGTGTCCGATGACGCGTCCGGTCTTGCCGCGGATAAGCTCAAGCGAGTCAGGGTTCTTCTTCTGTGGCATCAGGGATGATCCTGAAGTGACCGCATCTGAAAGCTCCACAAAGCCGCACTCACCGGAGTTGTAGAAGATCAGGTCCTCGGCAAAGCGGGAGAGATGGATCATGGAAATTGAAGCGTCAGAGAGGAGCTCCATGATATGGTCGCGGTCGGAAACAGAGTCAAGGCTGTTCCTTGTTGCCTCGTCAAAGCCAAGATCCTTCGCGAGCTTCTCGCGGTCAACCGGATAGGCGGTGCCGGCGAGCGCCGCGCTGCCGAGAGGGCAGCGGTTGAGGAGCTTCTGTGTCGAGCAGAGCCTCAGATAGTCCCGGTCAAACATCTCTGCGTAGGCAATTGCCCAGTGGGAGAAGGTGACGGGCTGCGCTCTCTGGAGATGGGTATACCCGGGGAAAATAACGTCCTGGAAGCGCCTTGCCGCAGAGACCAGCGCCTTCTCAAGCTCGGTAACAGACTTCTTGAGGAGCTCGATCTCGCCCCTGCACCAGAGCTTTATGTCAGTTGCGACCTGATCGTTTCTGGAGCGCCCGGTATGGAGCTTCTTGCCAAGGTCCCCGACCTTCCTGATGAGGGACGCCTCTACGAATGAATGAACATCCTCCTCGCCTGAGGCTGCGACAATCTCCGGCTTAGCCCTGACCTCAGCGAGCAGCTCATTGAGCGCCTGCTCAAGCCTCTTCTGCTCATCCGCCGTCAGGATCCCCACGTCACTGATTGCCTTTGACCAGCCGATCGAGCCGACAATGTCCTCTTCCACCATGCGGCAGTCAAAACGCAGGGAATCATTGAACCGCTTGAATCTCTCGTCAGCGGCTCCGGTAAAGCGTCCACCCCAGAGTGCCATATTGAATCCTCATTAAATTGCCCGGCACAGAGCCGGAATATCAAAACTCTCTCTTGTATTTTAAACGAAAAGCGCCCGGCTCTGCTGAATACTCTTCAGCATTCACCGGGCGCCGGCTCAGAGCCAGAGATTATTACTTCTGGTTTCTTGCCTGCTCATTGAGCTTGCGGATACGGGCAGGGAGAGAGTACAGGCGGATGAATCCGTCTGCATCCTTCTGGTTGTATACCTCGTCCTCCTCGAAGGTGCAGAACTCAGCGTTGAAGAGGCTCTTGTCAGAGCGCTTCTGTACGCAGGTTACGCTGCCCTTGTAGAGCTTCATGACAACCTCTCCGTCGAGATCCTCGGCGATGGCGTTGGCGGAGCCCAGAATAGCCTTGCAGAGCGGGGTGAACCAGCGGCCGTCGTAGACGAGCTGGGCAAACTGCTCGGCAAGTACTGAGCGCCAGGAGCGGACCTGCTTGTCAAGGACGAGCTCCTCGACAGCGCGGAGAGCCGCGTTCATTACAGTTCCGCCCGGGGTCTCATAGCAGCCGCGGGACTTCATGCCTACAAGCCTGTTCTCGGTGATGTCAACCCTGCCGACGCCGTGCTTTGCGGCGATCTCGTTGAGGGTCTTGAGGCAGTTGTACGGGGAGAGCTCCTGTCCGTTGACGGAGACAACCTCACCCTTCTTTACGCCGATGGTGACGAACTCAGGCTCGTTTGGTGCCTTCTCAGGATCAACGGTCCAGGTCCAGACGTTCTCGCTGGCGCGGTTCCATGTATCCTCGAGCTCGCCGCCCTCAGTGGAGATATGCCATGCGTTGGCGTCGCGGCTGTAGATCTTCTTCAGTGTAGCAGTGGTAGGAATGTGCCTCTCTGCGAGATAGTTGAGCAGATCCTCACGTGAGCGCATCTTCCAGATTCTCCAGGGAGCGATGACCTTGAGCTGCGGAGCAAGGGCTGCTACAGCGCTCTCAAAGCGGACCTGGTCATTGCCCTTTCCGGTGCAGCCGTGGGCTACGGCCTGAACGCCTTCCTTAAGGGCCTCGTCAACGAGAGCCTTGGCGATTACAGGGCGTGCCATTGCGGTGCCGAGAAGGTAGGTTCCCTCGTATACAGCGCCGGTCTTGAGGGTAGGATATACGTAGTTCTTGATGAACTCTTCCTTGAGGTCCTTGACGATGCACTTTGTTGCGCCGGAGGCAATTGCCTTCTTCTCGACGCCCTCAAGATCCTCTGCTCCCTGACCTACATCAGCGACGAAGCAGATAACCTCGCAGTTATAGTTTTCCTTCAGCCAGGGCACAATTGAGGAGGTGTCAAGGCCGCCGGAATATGCCAGCATTACTTTCTTAATTTCATCTGCCATAGCGTAAAAAGCTCCAGATTTGACTTACTTGTTTTTGTCACTGATGAGAGTTCCGAGAACGGCCATCTGCGCGTGCAGGCGGTTTTCTGCCTCATCATAAATAAGGGATACCTTCTCGTCATCCATCACATCGTCGGTGATCTCATAGCCGCGGTGCGCAGGCTGACAGTGAAGGACATAGGGGATACCGGTCTTTTTGAGAAGCTCGCGGTTGATCTGGTAGGGCATGTAGCGGGCCCTTACTGCATCAAGCGGGGTATTGTCGCCCATCGATACCCAGGTGTCGGTGTAGGCAACATCATAGCCTGCCGCATCCTCAACGCGGTCGGTTACGGTCAGCTTGGCGCCGGTCTTCTTCGCGATTTCCTGAGCCTCGCTGAAGATCTGCGCGTCCGGGCCCCAGCCCTTCGGGCAGACTGACATGACAGTGCCGCCGAGAATTGCTCCGATTACGAAAAGGGAGTTGGTCATGTTGTTGCCGTCGCCGAAATAGGCGAGCTTCACCTTGGAAACGTCGCCGAGGTGCTCCTGAATGGTTACGTAGTCAGCGAGGGTCTGGCAGGGATGGTAGAGGTTGCACAGCGCGTTGATTACCGGAACGGTCGCGTATTTGGCAAGCCCCTGGAGAGTGCCGTGATCGAACACTCTTGCGACAATGCCGTCGCACCAGCGCGAGAGGTTCTTGGCGTAGTCCCTGACAGTCTCTCTCTTGCCGATGGCGCCGTTCTGCTGATCCATGTAAATGCAGTGGCCGCCGAGTCTGGTGATGCCTACATCAAAGGTAACACGGGTGCGGAGCGAGGGCTTCTCGAACAGGGTGACGACACTCTTTCCCTTGAGCCAGCTGCCGTAGTCGGCAGGGTTCTTCTTCATTGCCCTGGCAAGGCTTATAAGCTCAAGAACCTCGTCCTGGGAGAACTCCATTAAATTCAGCAGATTGCGCATAAAAACTCCTTTTATCCCGTTTCAGCCCGTAAATCCCAGACTCTGCGGCACCGGCCGGAACGGCTGCGGTGCCAGTATGAAGGTACTATTTTAACCCAATTACATCTTCACTGCCGTTCCGATGTACTCACCGGCCGCAAGCTTAAGGAGTCCATCGGTATCCTTCCAGCCGGCAACGCTCACGGGTCGTCCCAGGGACTCAGCGACCTTGAGGGCTGATCTGACCTTCACTTCCATGCCGCCGCTTATAACGTTGCTCTTTACCAGGCTGTCAGCGCCGTCTGCGGTTATCTCAGGGATGACCTTGCCGTCAGCGTCAAGTATGCCAGGCACGTCTGAAAGGAGCGCGAGATCCCCGGAGAGCATCTCAGCAACGGCCATGGCCGCGTCGTCAGCATTGACGTTCATCAGCCTGCCGTCTGGCGTAATGCCGATCGAGCTGATGAGCGGCAGGCAGTCAGAGCCGTTCAGAATCAGGTTAAGGAGCGCAGGATTTCCGGGAGCCGCCTCACCGACCGCACCGAGATCCATGCCTGACTCCGCAATCTCGCAGAGCCCTCCGTCCGAAAGCGAGAGCCCAGCGGGGCTGAATCCCGCAGCAACAGCCCTTGCCATGAGGATCTTGTTCGCCGTTCCGGCAAGCGCTCCTGCAATATAGGGAATGTCCTCCTCAGGAGTTACGCGGAGTCCGTGCTTCTTTACGGTAGCGCGCCCCAAAAGCTTCATCAGGTTGTCAACAAAGCATCCGCCGCCGTGAACAATGACGGTCTTTCTCGGGAATGCGGACAGAGCACGCCTCAGCGCGCCGAAAAAGAGATCAAGAGACTCAGTGCTCTTTAGGAGCGCGCCGCCCACCTTGATGACGAGCGGTGCCTTTTCATTGATGACTGCCATCAGAGAATCCCCTCATACTCGGAAAAGCCGAACCTGATATTGGCGCACTGCAGGGCCTGCGCAGAGGCGCCCTTCATCAGGTTGTCAATCGCTGATACGACAATAAGCTCTTCTCCCTCGCGCTCAAAATGGACATCGACATAGGGAGTGCCGGCAACGCCCAAAACTGAGGGCCACCTGTCGGTGAGCCTTACGAGCCTCTTGCCGTCATAGGCGCGGTGATAGGCCGCAGTTATGGCCTCATCAGAGGCATTGCCAGCAAGCTCAACATAGATGGTCGCGAGTATTCCCCTCCTGAAGCAGCCGAGATGCGGCTGGAAAAGCACCTTCTGCCCCAGGTGGTAGCTGATCTCCGGACGGTGGCGGTGACGGAACACTCCGTAAGGCGCGAGGCTTACCTCGCAGAAGCTGTTGGTCATGGTCGCCTTGCGGCCTGATCCGGTAACGCCCGAGACCGCGTTGATTATCGGCATGCTGCCAGACTTGATGAGTCCTGCCTCCTCAAGTGGCTTCAGTGCTGTAAGCGACGCGGTCGGGTAGCAGCCTGCAACGGCGACGAGATCAGTCTTTGCGATCTCATCATGGTTCCACTCGGCAAGTCCATATACCGCCTTCGGCAGGAGATCCAGTCTCGGATGGGTGAACCCATAATACTTCTCGTAAAACTCCGGCTCAGGAACCCTGAACGCCCCGGAGAGATCAAAGACCTTCACGCCCCTGTCATAGAACCCGCCGGCAAGCTCCGCGCTCACCTTGTGCGCCGTGCAGAGGAATACTGCGTCTGCCTTGTGCGCCTCATCGAGGTTCTCGGCAGTCAGCGGCTTCAGGACATCATCAACCGTTCCCAGGAGATGGGGATAGAGCTCTGAGAGCTTCTTCCCTGCATCAAGGCTGTTCTCCGAGACATAGAGCCCTGAGAGCCTGAATTCCGGATGATGAGCGATCAGCTCCGCAAGGACTGCTCCTGCATATCCGCTCGCGCCTATAATTACCGCATTGGGCATGACTTTTTCCTCCATGAGCCGGCTGAACGCACCGGGCATAAAACAGGGATATCATTACAGACTGTCCCGTTCTTTCTGTCACAGGCAGACAGAACTGATAATTAAATAATTATGCACTTAAATTGCATAATTATCAACTATAAACCGGAGAAAAAGATGCCGCTTCCCACCTTCGCCGAAAGGCTCCGTGAAATTGTCTCCCTGAATTCCATAAGCTCCGAGGAGCCTGAGCTTGATCAGAGCAATGAAAGCGTAATACGCTGCCTTGAGCGCTGGCTCAGGGAGCTGGGTTTCGACGTAACGCTCATAAAGGTGAAGGAGAAGCCGCTCAAGTACGATCTTCTAGCCAGGCTCGGCGAAGGAGATGGAGGGCTTCTGCTCTCGGGACACACTGACACCGTGCCGGCAGATCCAGCCTCATGGAAGTCAGATCCCCTATCTCTCACGGAGACAGAGGACAGGTACACCGGGCTCGGCTCAATCGACATGAAGGGCTTCTTCGCCTTTGCCGCTGACGCCGCCGCGTCCTTCTCAGGGAAGAAACTCAGGGAGCCGCTCTACATACTCGCGACCTCCGATGAGGAGACTACCATGAACGGTGCCAAGGCCTTCATGGAGCAGGCTTCAATCAGGCCGAGAGCCGTGATAATCGGCGAGCCGACCTCGCTTACCCCAGTCTACAAGCACAAGGGCTATATGGCCTTCCGCGTTATAGCTCACGGACGCCGCGCCCACAGCTCAAATCCTGCAGAGGGAATAAACGCCATAGAGATCATGCACCGCGCCATTGCCGGAATCATGAAATTCCGGGACAGCCTCAAGAAGTTCAGGAGTTCTGATTTCAAAGTCCCAGAGCCTACCCTCAACATCGGCATCATCAGGGGCGGCGACAGCCCGAACTCAGTTCCTGACACCTGCGTCATGCAGTTCGACGTTAGGCCGACAGAGCTGACGCCTGTTGATTTCATCGAGAAGGAAGTCAGGAAAGCCATCGCGCAAAGCGCCGGGGAGTACAGCGGATCAATTGAGATTGAGGATCTCTACCCGCCGCTCCCCGCATTTGGCGGAGGAAAGGATCAGCCTGTCGTGAGGAAGCTCGCAGAGCTCTCCGGCAATGAGCCTGTAACAGTCGGCTACGCGACAGAGGCCGGACTCCTCTCCGCTCTAACTCAGAACACCGTGGTGTTCGGCGCCGGCAGCATCAGCAACGCCCATCAGCCTGACGAGTACCTGCTGAAGAAGGAGATAGAGCCGATGAGCCGGATCCTCAGGGAAATCATCTGCCTTATCTGTGAAAAAGGAGAACTACAATGAGCACCATGACCCCGGCAACCGCAGCGCTTAAAAAGGCTGGCATCAGCTACAGGCTCTATGAGTATGACGCTGACGGGCAGCACCACGACTTCGGGCACCATGCCGCAGAGGAGCTTGGGCGTGATCAGGCAGAGGTGTGCAAGACGCTTCTCATCCACCATGAGAAAAGCTCGGTAACGACCGTCGTACCTGTCAACTGCAAGCTCAACCTCAAGCGTGCCGCAAAAATTGCAGGCCTCAAGAACGCCGAGATGATGGAGCCTGCTGCGGCGGAGAGAGCCACCGGCTACGTCGTGGGCGGAATAAGCCCCTTAGGGCAGAAGAGAAGAACTCAGCTCACCATTGTCGACGCGTCGCTGCAGGGCAAAAAGGAAATCCTTGTAAGCGGCGGGAAGCGCGGGCTCTCAGTAGGGCTTGCCCCTGATGATCTTATAAAGGCTACAGGAGGAGTGTTCGGGGACATCGCCGATCCTGAGTAGCAGAGGATATCAGCCGTGCCGGCCCTCTCTCACGTCATCTGTGAGGATAAGCCTCTCAATTTCCGCGATTTTTTCAGCGGCAAGAAGGACTTTCGCCGGCGCGTTGACGACTATGGCGCGCCTCGCGTGGCGCCAGACCCTGAGGTCCTGCATGGAATTTCCTGCATAGTCGAAGCCCTTCTCGCCGAAGATGGAGACGAGCCGCCCGGCCTTGGCCTCACCTATGAGGTTTGTCTCGCCGTCTGTCCCCAGGACATCCTCAAAAATGCCGAGAAACGAGGCTATTTTCTCGGCAACCATCCTGGTTGATCCGGTGCAGAGGATAAGCCTCCGCCCTGCCTCCCTCTCTGATCTCAGGAACTCCACCGTTTCCCTGATATAGGGCTGCTCATCTGCGCGGAACTGCCAGCGCCTCGCTAGCTCCTGCTTTACCCTTGCCCTGCCGTGGAGCTGCCACCAGAGCGAGAGCGGAAGTGCGAGAGCGTTCCGGCGGGCAAAGGCCAGAAGAGACCTCAGGCCGGTGTCGCCATAGGTCAGCGTGCCGTCAAGGTCAACAACCAGCGGTAATCCGTCCATGCCTGCCTCCGGAGAGATAAATTAATTCAGGTGAGAATACCATAAAAAACCTGTACAGCCAGTCCCGGGATACAGACGCCATGCGGCCATGTGTTAAAATGGCGCAGTCTTCTTTATAAGCGGATAGATGAAAATTCAGGTTTCACAATGTCAAATAAATACAACATCAATACATTTCAGGGCATGATCTTCGCCCTGATGGACTACTGGTCAAGGCAGGGATGTGTCCTTGCCCAGCCGTTCGACATGGAAGTGGGAGCCGGAACGTCACACCCGATGACCTTCCTCCGGGCTATCGGACCCGAGCCGCATCACTGCGCCTACGTTCAGCCTTCCCGCCGCCCGACCGACGGCCGCTACGGCGAGAACCCCAACCGTCTCCAGCGCTACTATCAGTTCCAGGTAGTCCTGAAGCCGTCTCCGGAGAACATCCAGGATCTCTATCTGAATTCCCTGAAGGAGCTCGGCTTTGACCTGAGCGTCCATGACATCCGCTTCGTAGAGGACAACTGGGAGAACCCGACGCTCGGCGCCTGGGGCCTTGGCTGGGAAATCTGGCTCAACGGCATGGAGGTCAGCCAGTTCACCTATTTCCAGCAGGTCGGCGGTCTTGAGTGCCAGCCGGTAACCGGCGAGATCACCTACGGCCTCGAGCGCCTGGCGATGTACGTACAGGGCGTCGACAACGTCTATGACCTTGTCTGGGCAGAGACTCCTTTCGGAGTGTCAACCTACGGTGATCAGTCCCATCAGAACGAGGTTGAGCAGTCAGCCTACAACTTCGAGTACGCCAATGTTGATTTCCTCTTCAGGCTATTCGATGAGAGCGAGAAGGAGTGCAACATGCTGCTCAGCCTCGAGAAGCCTCTTCCTCTTCCTGCCTATGAAAGGATCCTCAAGGCGGCCCATGCGTTCAACCTTCTCGATGCCCGCCACGCGATTTCCGTAACAGAGCGCCAGCGCTACATCCTCAGGATCCGCACGCTCTCGCAGAAGGTGGCAACGGCATACTACAAGGCACGTGAGGCCCTCGGGTTCCCGATGTGCAAGAACAAGGCAGCTGAGGAGGCGTAATCATGTCAAAGAACAATCTTCTGGTTGAAATCGGCACCGAGGAGCTTCCTCCCAAGGCTCTCTCAAAGCTCGCAGGAGCATTTGAGGCAAATGTCAGGAAGGATCTTGAGGCGGCGGATCTCGCCTTTGACTCCATCAAGTGGTACGCCGCTCCGAGAAGGCTTGCGCTCAAGGTCAATGGACTCGAGAGCTGCCAGCCGGACAAGGACATCGAGAAGAAAGGACCTGCGCTGAAGGCTGCCTACGACAAGGACGGAAAGCCGACCAAGGCTGCCGAGGGCTGGGCAAAGTCAAACGGAATCACCGTTGACCAGGCCGAGCACCTGAAGACTGAGAAGGGCGAGTGGCTGTTCTGCAGGGCGCATGTCAAGGGCAAGACCGTTGAGGAGCTTGTTCCCTCCATGGTGCAGAAGGCACTTGCGGCACTCCCTGTTCCCAAGATGATGCACTGGGGCGCGACCAAGTTCGAGTTCGTAAGGCCCGTGCACACCGTTACCCTTCTCTACGGCACTGAGGTCATTCCCTGCGAGCTCTTCGGCATCAAGTCCGACAGGGTTGTCCGCGGCCACCGCTTCATGGGCAGCCAGCTCGTTACGCTCAAGAGCGCTGACGACTATCCCGAGCTTCTCGAGAAGGAAGGAATGGTCATCGCCGATTACGACAAGAGGAAGGAAATCATCAGGAACGCCGTAATCGAGGACGCCAAGAAGCTCGGAGGAGAGGCTGATCTCGATGAGTCGCTTCTCGATGAGGTAACGTCTCTTGCCGAGTACCCGGTAGTCCTTACCGCGAAGTTCGAGGAGAAGTTCCTTAAGGTTCCCTCAGAGGCGCTCGTCTACACCATGAAGGGAGACCAGAAGTACTTCCCGGTATACAGGGACGGCAAGCTGCTGCCCAACTTCATCTTTGTCGCCAACATCCAGTCCAAGGATCCTGCTGCGGTAATCAGCGGAAACGAGAGGGTCGTAAGGCCACGCCTTTCCGACGCAGAGTTCTTCTACGACACCGACAGGAAGCACACCCTGTTCTCGAGGCTTGACAGCCTTGACACAGTCCTCTTCCAGAAGCAGCTCGGCTCGATGAAGGAGAGAGCGCTGAGGATCTCCGAGCTCGCCGGATATATTGCAGAGCTTACCGGAAACGACATTGAGCTTTCAAAGCGCGCCGGACTCCTCTGCAAGTGCGACCTTATGACCAACATGGTCATGGAGTTCACCGACACCCAGGGAATCATGGGCATGTATTATGCCCGCCTTGACGGGGAGAACGAGGATGTGGCAAAGGCAATCGGCGAGCAGTACATGCCGCGCTTTGCCGGCGACCGCCTGCCCGAAGGAGGCGTTGAGACCTGCACCGCCCTTGCGGAGAAGATCGACACTCTCACCGGCATCTTCGGCATCGGCATGCCCCCTAAGGGCGACAAGGATCCGTTCGGACTCCGCCGCGCCGCAATCGGTGTCCTCAGAATCATCGTTGAGAACAGGCTCAGCCTTGATCTCGAGCCTATTGTCGCAAAGGCCGCAGAGCTCTATGGCAGCAAGCTTACAAGCAAGAACACCTGCAGGGATGTTGTTGACTATGTGCTCGGCAGGTTCAGATCGAACTTCGCCGATGAGGGCATCGCGTCCGAGCCTGTTCTCGCAGTGCTTGCATGCCGTCCGACCAGGCCCTATGACTTTGATCTGAGGGTAAGGGCCGTTGCAGGCTTTGCGAAGAACCCTGCTGCTCCTGCGCTTGCCGCAGCCAACAAGCGTGTCTCGAACATACTGCAGAAGAACAACGCAGCTGACTGCAAGGCTGCAGTAGACGGCAATCTTCTGAGGGAAGATGCCGAAAAGGCCCTCTACAGCGCCATCGAGTCAGTCCGCGGCGAGGTTGCTCCCATGTTCGATGAGGGACGCTACACCGAGGCGATGACAAAGCTCGCAGGACTCCGTGATACCGTTGACACCTTCTTCGACAAGGTCATGGTCATGGATGAGAATGAAGCAGTGAGGAACAACCGCATTGCGCTCCTTGCCTCGCTCAGGGCCCTCTTCCTCAGGATAGCTGACATTTCAGTTCTGTAAACAGAGCCATCAGGCTGACAGCCATTAAATAAAGCCGGACCGAAAGGCCCGGCTTTTTAATGAATCGCATTTTCTTCACAGAAAGCGTTTTGCGCAAGCAACCAAGTCTGCTTAAATTTATCTGTAATACTGCAGGGAGGCTCCGAACACCTCAAACATTACCGGTCAACGGCAATCCGGCACCATATAGCAATGCCAGTCTATTACACATTTTTCCGGCTCAGATTTGCAGAATCTGTCTCTGTTCTCATTAGGTGCAAGTATCCTCAGCAACACCTCTCCTCCAACGGTAGTGACTGCCGACACCTCATGGTAAAGCGATTTTTCGGTTTCAGAAAGCTCATGTGTTCCGCTAATAACATAATCAGGTAAAATATTTTCTTTGACTCCCACAAGATTCATGGCATTACCCAGCCTGGGCATAACCACCATCAGGTTTATAGAGTCTGATGCCACATTTATTGGCCGTGAAAATGTTTTCTGGGACGAAAGGATCCGAACCAGCGCCTCATGCCCTGACGTCCCTGCATAATCAAGACTGTATTTACTGATAAGATTCGAGCCAGCCGCCGCATTGAAATAGCAGTTAGGATAAGGGAAAAACCAGATTATTCCGGCTAGGCTTTCAATAATTGCCAGCGCACTCATGACGGACAATGCAATATTCGCTTTTTTTCCAGCTAAGGATGCAATACTGAAAATTCCAACGGCTGCAGAAACCGAGAGAAACGGCATAACGAAATAAAGATGCCGCCAGCCGTCATAGAGCCAAGGATGAGCAAAGACCGAGGTAATTACCGGAGCGAGCCCGAGTCCTGCTACTACATAATCAGAAAGCTCGTTTCCATTCTTCCAGAGTGACAGACTGAACGTTCTTCTCAGGATCAGGACAAATGCCTGCACCTGCCCCCACAGACACGCAACCATAAAAAGGAAAGGCAGCGTTATGGCCATCCAGCGCGGGACATAGAATGGCATCGTCGATGATTTAATAACTTCTCCGTCAAATAAACCAAGATCAGTGTGCCTGGTAAATTTAGACATCGCAAATACAACATCATGCACTCTTGAAACCGGTGCTGGCCACAGGAAAGGATAGAAAGCATATACAAGAAGCAGCGTCAGAATGATAAAGCCTACCGCAGCTGAGGCAATTCTCCCTAGGCTGAGCCCTTCACGGTGCCAGCTGACGCACCAGACGAATACTCCGAGTAACAGCGTGAATATCCCGACAAAGCGCACAGACACGGCGAGCGCAGTGAAGAGTGCGGCGAGAATGACACTGCCTACCCTGCGCTTATCGGCGGCAATAAGAACGTAATTTACCGAAAGTACGAAAAAGGAAAGAAAGACAATGTCCTTGCTGTTGTAGAAGGCGTTGCCGAAAAGCCTCGGTGAGAGGAAAAACAGGGCAGCGGCAAGCCCCCCTCCGATCCTGCTTTCAAGGCGCCTCCTGGCAATTGAGTACACGCCGCACGTTCCAAGGACAAAAACAAGGTATACGGCAATATGCCTCATGATGATGAGATCATCCCAGCCAAATCCAGGCATGAAAATCTTGGCGACCTTTCCCAAGGCAATCAGGAACACCTCAAAAACCGGGCCA
>JAEEGJ010014296.1_pt1 | contig 18886 bp, 17 predicted proteins | sample 8958761 | NCBI WGS metagenome assembly JAEEGJ01 (sample SAMN16246546, study PRJNA631951) | gut metagenome | biome: gut microbiome; feature: rumen; material: RS-attached | host: Bos | place: Iran: Karaj | collected 2018-10
AACCGTAGGATAAAGATATGTTAGAAGTTAAGAACTTACACGCTAAGATTGGCGAGAAAGAGATATTAAAAGGCATCGACCTTGTGATCAACGATGGCGAGACGCATGCTATCATGGGACCCAATGGATCGGGCAAGTCGACGCTGAGTGCTGTGCTCGTAGGTAATCCGCTTTACGAAGTGACTGAGGGCGAAGCTTATTTCAATGGCAAGAACCTCCTCGAGATGAAGCCTGAGGACAGGGCGCACGAAGGTTTGTTCCTGTCGTTTCAGTATCCTGTGGAGATTCCTGGTGTCTCAATGACCAACTTCATGAAGGCTGCCATCAACGAGAAACGCAAGTATCAGGGATTGGATCCCATGAATGCTGCCGAGTTTTTGAAGCTGATGCGCGAGAAACGTAAGATCGTAGAACTCGACTCAAAACTGGCTAATCGTTCTGTGAACGAGGGCTTCAGCGGTGGTGAGAAGAAGCGCAATGAGATCTTCCAGATGGCGATGCTGGAGCCCAAGCTCAGCATCCTCGACGAGACGGATTCAGGTCTTGATGTCGATGCGATGCGTATCGTAGCCGAAGGTGTCAACAAGCTTCAGACCCCTGAGACCTCATGCATTGTCATCACTCACTATGATCGCCTGCTCGAGATGATACGTCCACAGTTCGTGCATGTGCTCTACAAGGGGCGCATCGTGAAGACTGGCGGTCCTGAGCTGGCTGTACAGATTCAGGAGCATGGCTACGATTGGATCAAGGAAGAAATAGGAGAAGAGTAACTTAAGTGAAAAGTGAATAGTGAAAAGTGAAAAATTTGCTACCGCACTTGAAATGCAGTCAGAACAACAATATATAGAACTATACGAGCAGGCGAGGCAGGTCATTTTTGATCATGCCCCTGAGGCGATGAATGCTATGCGCGATCAGGCCTTTGAAGACTTCAAGGCCCAGGGCTTCCCGTCTAAAAAAGTAGAGCGTTATAAGTACACTGATATTCAGAAGCTGTTTGAGCCCGACTATGGTGTAAACCTGAATCGCCTCCAGATACCTGTTGATCCTTACAACGCCTTCCGTTGCGATGTACCTAACTTGAGCACGAGCCTCTATTTCGTGGTCAACGATATGTTCTTCCACGACGAAAAGCCAAAGGGACACTTGCCAGAGGACGTTATCATCGGCTCTATGCGCGACTATCCAGAGTTGGTAAGCAAGTACTACACCAAGTTGGCCAAGACCGTCGAGGATGCCATTACGGCGCTTAACACGATGCTGGCACAGGATGGTATGCTGGTTTATGTACCTAAGAACGTGAAGGTGGATCGTGCCATCCAGGTTATCAACATCCTGAAGGCTACACCACAGAACGCTCAGCGTCAGGTGCCCGATTTGATGGTAAATCGTCGTGTGCTGATTATCCTTGAAGAAGGCGCAGAAATCAAAATGCTGTTCTGCGACCACGCTGCCGACGATCGTAACTTCCTGGCTACACAGGTTATCGAGGCTTATGTTGGTGAGAATGCATCGTTAGACCTCTATTGCATGGAGGAAACACATCATAAGAATGTTCGCGTGAGCAATGTCTATATCGACCAGCAGGCCAACAGTCGTGTAAACCACAACGTCATCACCCTGCACAATGGTATCACCCGCAACAAGCTCGACCTGACCTTCAGTGGCGAAGGTGCTGAGTGCCAGTGCTACGGTTGTGTGATTGCCGATAAGCAGCAGCATGTGGACAATAACACGCTGATAGTTCACAAGGTGCCTCACTGCAACTCGCAGGAGCTTTACAAATATGTGCTCGACGAAAAGGCTACAGGCGCTTTTGCAGGTCGTGTACTGGTAGAGCACGGTGCTCAGAAGACCACCTCGCAGATGACCAATCAGAACCTGACGGCTACGAAGGAGGCACGGATGTACACCCAGCCGATGCTGGAAATCTATGCCGACGATGTGAAGTGTGCCCATGGCTCGACTGTTGGTCAACTTAACGATGCCGCCCTCTTCTACATGCGTCAGCGTGGTATCTCACTTGCTGAGGCCAAACTCCTGCTGCAGAATGCCTTCATCAACGAAGTCATCGACCACATGCAGCTCGAACCTCTCCGTGATCGCCTGCACTACCTGGTAGAGAAACGATTCCGTGGCGAATTGAATAAATGTTCAGGTTGTAAGCTCTGTAAATAACTATAGCCATCCGAAAAGAAATATGCCAATATCCAGGCTTAGCTATGTACTTTCCCTGATGATGATGCTTCTGCCTTTTGTGGCTGTGGCATCTTCAGACAGTATCAAGTCAGCGTGTCCGTTGGTGAAAATCGATGTCGAGCGGTTGCCAGATCTGAACATCCCTCGCAACGGCCATTCTGCCGTTTGTATGAATGGTGAGGTGACGGTATTTGGCGGACACACCACAAACTTCGTGCTCACCCCTACGGCAGAGTACTACAAGGATGGCGAGTGGCATCTGATGGATATGGCCTATCCTCATGACAACGGACTTTGCATGGTGCTTCGCTCTGGTAAGGTACTCCTGGCTGGAGGAAGTGCCGAGCCGATGGGTGTAGGGCAGAGCTATCCAGTGGAGGAGTACGACCCTGAGACTCATACCTTCCGAGGCTTCAGCATTCTGAGCATGAAGCGCACGTTCGCCTCTGGCGTTGAACTGGACAGCGGGAGAGTTGTTATGTCTGGCAACTGGTATGCTGGCGATGCGATCGAGATGTTCGATGGCGACAGGACTTTTTCTCATGTCAAGGATGTCACTATAGGAAAGGCTTCACCTTATCTCCTTCGCACCTCTGACGGCGATGTCCTTATCCTGGGTAACGAAAGTTCGTATGATAAACCCGTCAGTAGCGACAGGATTGATCGTCTGAAGGGCGAGCCCTTGCACGTACCTTTATTAAATAAGTGGCAGCCGCTGAATTATCTGGCATCTTTCCCAAACGACCTCGGTCTCATTGGCGACTATACCTCTTTGCTGGCTATGCAGGAATGGAGTGAACATGACACCACTGCTTGGAAACCCGTCGATCGCGAGATGGCCTTCATGCTGGTGCGTGATACCGTGTTCTCGCTGTTGCCCACCACATGCCCAGTGCCAAAGACGGGTGTCTCGCCCTCTGACTCCATATTCTGGTATTCTCCCTTTATCGCTGACAGGAAAGCCCATCGGGGCTATGTGCATGGTGTCGACTTGCAGGGCCGCAGCTATGTGGTCTGCGTGGAGTACGACAAGACACCTGCGCCCATTACCCTCTATTATACCGATCCGTTGCCCGATGCCGGCTCTCCTATGATAGTGCTGACGGATGAAGGCGACCTGATGATTGTGGGCGGTCTTAATATTAACAAGAAAGTTGGTGGGGAACTCGATAATGACAACTTCTCGCCTCTGGCCTCCGTCTATCTCCTACATCTTGACGATAAGCCTGTAGCAGAGGCTGATTCGGCTGTGGCTGGACGCTGGTGGATATGGCTACTGGCTCTGCTGGCCATTATAGCCATTATCAAACTGTCCACTGTCCACTGTCCACTGTCAATTTTCCGTCGTCATCGCGCAGCGGAATCATTGACAACCTGTTCCACTGATTCTACTAACGATGAACTGATGCGCAGGATCTGTCTACTTATGGAGGAACAGAAACTTTATTTGAACAGCGAGCTGAAGCTTAATGATGTGGCAGATGCCTTGAATACCAATCGTAACCTCATCTCCAGTTGTATCAACAGCCAGCAGGGCATTTCCTTCTCGCAGTTTGTGAACGGTTATCGTGTTGAGTATGCCAAAGATCTGATACGTCGCAAGCCCGATATGAAGATCTCTGAGGTCTGGATGCAGTCGGGCTTCTCCACCGAGACCTCTTTCTTCCGTACCTTTAAGGCTGTCACAGGCATGACTCCCACTGAGTGGAAAAGCACAAATTGACTTACAGATGATCATTTGTTAGTCGATTGTGACGATTTGTAAGTCCTTTTAGGGGTATTATTGTTATTTTTGCAGCATATATGTCTTAGCCGCAAAAACAATTAAACAACAATATTCATTAAAAAGGAACGATTATGAAAGTAAAGTTTACCATCCTTTCATTCCTGTTTGCCTTTGCTGCTACGGCGGCTTGGGCGCAGGGCGATACCCAGCGCTTGGTGGTATGGCTGAAAGGTAACCAGAAGGTCTATCATGACCTGAATGACAAACCAGAGACTATGTTTGTTGACGGCAAGCTCTGGCTCAAGACCGACAAGGTCACAGCGAGCTATCCGCTTACCGATGTGCTTCGCTACACCTTTGAAGGTCCGATGACTGCCATCGAATCGCCGTCAGTACGTCCTGGCGAGATGCGTTTCTTGCAGGGCAAGGATGCGATGGCATTCGAAGGTCTGCCTGAAGGCACAGTCCTTGAAGTCTATTCGCTCGACGGCAAGAAAATCTCTACTGTAAAGGCTCAGAGTGGCCAGCGCACCGTCGTCTCTCTCGCCAACTATCCCTCAGGGACTTACATCGTAAAAATGGGTGATGCATCATTTAAATTCGTGAAGCAATGAAGACGAGACATTCTATATCCAGATATGTGCTGGCCCTCATCTTGATGATGATGGGAGCGCAGCAGTTGCAGGCACAGGATGCCTTCTACATTTATCGCAACGATGGCGACTTCAATGGCTTTTTCTTCGATGAAGTCATCCGCATGAGCTACTCGAAGACCGACTTGGAAGGAGAGGAGCACAATGAATATGTCATTCAGGAAGTCGAGACCAAAGACTCGCTTTATCGTATTCCCCTCTGCGCCATCGACTCCATCGGTTTCCAGCAGCCAGAGATACGATTCAGCAAGAAACTGAAAAACATTGACGCAAGCGGGCTGATGGATTATTTCCAATGGATTCGACTCCGAAGCAAGCAGATATGCTTCGATAGAGATAGTGAAATTCCTGCACATTTGATTCCCAACGTAGGCGATGTACTTGTCAGTTACGACGAGAGGATGGATGTAGAAGACGATGCCATAGCCGTTGGAATGGAAGATGTGGCAGATCAAATGGGAAGTTTTCGCTCCAATGGTTTCTTCTTGGGCAAGGTAACAGATGTGAGTCATGTTTATGATGGCACTCTTGTTATCGATTATGATTATGTGACAGAGATTGGTGACATCTTCGAGCAGTTCATCACCACTGAGCAAGTAGGTTACACGCCTGAAGGCAACGTCAGGCGCCGCATAGCTGGATTCAATTCTGATGGGACGCTACGCAATTCTCCTCGCAAAGCCAGTGGCAGCGCAGAATTAATCCTATTCAGTTTCTCCGGCCGCCTGCAAAAAGAGTGGAAACCCATGGATCATATGAGCATTACTGCAGGCATTGACATCAGTATGGAAGCCAAATTACAAGCAACTTATTCCATTACGGGAGTATTCGATCAGCATTTGTTCGTGAAACTTGAATTCAAGGAAAATTTCTCTGCTGGGGCAAGCATAGCTGCAACAGTCAGCACTGATGCGGAAATTCCTCTTACTCCCCCTCTTGGTGTTTTTCCTGCTATAAAGTTCCCTGCGGTTTTCCCAATATTTGAAGTGAATCCTATTCCCGTAGGTTTCGTGCGAGTACATGGACAAATAGAAGGAAAGATTTCCACGCCACAACTGAATATTGGCCTGGCGCAAACGGTTACCATAGATACTGACAATCCCTGGCTTATGTCCTTTGATTGGCGACAACAAGACAACGATGGGAACTACAAGGTTGTGGATGGCGATTTCACCGACTCTCCTGCAGCCCTTACCTTTTCGGGTTTCATCCAGGGTGGAATAAAGTCCACCTTAGGACTTTCCACCAACAGTTGGTTGGCCAAATTGCTCCACGCCGGCATCGGACTTGAGATCTATTCTGGTCCAAAGCTCTCAGGCTCCATTTCGACTGAGCTTTCCGGTTCATACCTAGAATTTTATCCTTGGTGCATTGATCGCGAGCTGAAGTACAAATGGCGTGTGGGCAAGAAAAAGGAAGAACGCACTCTTTGGAGCGACACAAAGCCTAACAAAGGCATACGTTTTTTATTGGCACCTGAATTCAAAAAGTCGGACGTCGTTCACAACAAAACAGCGAAGACTGTTACAGTCACCCTGCATCCTACGGGAAAAGTCTTCACCCGATCCTATATTGGCGTGGGAATAGTTCGGTCTGATCTGGATGTGATTAAAGATTATAAAGAGCTGTACTCTTATGGCGAGTGGTATACTCCCACAGGATCGAAAGACTACACAGGAATAATCAGTGTTGACACCCTGTGGTACGGCGAATATAGAGTATTTCCGAGCGTAATGATTGATGGACATCGAATTGAGGGATATTATTTGGACGATTTCATTCCTACTATTGAGATTCCTTATGAAGAGACTCATGACATACCTGTACCCGAGAAGATTGTTATTGGACCAAAGGGCGGATCATTCACATATAAGGCTAAGACCAACTTTCCTGAATATCATCTCCAAAGAGTATATGGTTATCAAACTTATGAAGATGGTACATCTTCAGTAGGAGGTATTGATTCTTCCAATTGGGTAACCGTAAGTATCAACCGACTTTCAGCAGAGGCAGGTCAAGCTGAATACGTCATCACCTTTACGGTAAAGCCGAATACAACATTGACTAGTCGCTATCATATTTTTAATGTTGGCTACGCTGAAAAACAAATAGAGATTTACCAGGACAATAAGGAAGAAGCCGAAGAATAAACATAGTCATTGTGACAAGCACCTGAGTAATGCCTCACTGCTCGAAAGAGTGGTGAGGCTATTGTATGCCCTCCCTGTAAAAGTATAGAGTGCAGAGTTCGCTGGTATTTTATTGAAGCTTAATTGGAAATGTTCTAGTGCAGTCCTACATTTGTTATTTCGCGTCCTGCAATATACGTTGCACGTCCTGCAATATATATCTCACGACCTGCAATATATATTGCACGACCTGCAATATAAATCCACATGCGTAAACGAAAAATGCTTCAGTGGATATTCTGACACCGCAGCATGGTCTATGAAAGATTATGATTCTGATGATAAATTAATGAAAGAAGACTCAGGTGTTTTTGGTATTTCAAAAAGGTTCGAATGGTCTTTTGTTCTGGTGCAGTCCTACTTTTGTTATGGGACCGAATTGAAAATGTTTCGACGCTACGCTAGGTAGATTGCTTCCTGCTGTTCCATTCTCACGTTCTTTGCCACTTTAACAACCTTTATTAGATATATAAAACATTTCTGTGACTTTGTTTGGAAAATTCGGAAATAATGTTTATCTTTGCACCGATTTAAGTATGAAGTCATGACAGTAGCAAGACACAGGCATATCATTCAGGCCATTGCTGACAAGGCAAAGGCTATTGTCCCGAAAGGAAGCGAGATTATTCTTTTTGGGTCGCAGGCTCGTGGCGATGCCCGTGAGGACTCTGACTGGGACATTTTAGTGCTACTCGATAAGAAGAGGGTGTCGCCTACAGACATTGACGAGGTGGCTTACCCCCTTAGAGAACTTGGTTGGGACTTTGGCGAAACTATTAACACCATCCTGTATACCAAGGAGGAATGGAACCGTGACGTGGCAAGTCCATTTTATGAGAACGTAACTAGGGAGGGAATCTGACTATGAGTTTGGCAGAAGAAAATCGGGAGCGGCAACAATGCCGCTCCCGATTCTTGTCTGTTGCTCTCTGATGAGCCTAGATAGACGGATATTACTTAATGATCGTCTTCTTGCCGTTTTGGATGCGAATACCCTTGGCATTCGTTGAAGACTTGTGGACCTGAAGGTCATAGTAGTCGCTGCCAGTAGCTTTGTCCTGGTTAATGCCTAAGATGGCAGTCACCTCACCCTTGCTGGCGGCATGCTGGATCTTCAGATCGTTGGCTGATGCAGCCTGCTGTACCCAGGTGAAGCCACAGCGTGTGGGCAGGAAAGCCTTGTCTGCCTCAGTCCTGATAAGCACACTCTCCAGTGGTGTCACGTCCTGCTTTGCAGGAATGCCATAGCGTCCCACCTTCTCAATGCTCTCCCAACTGCTGCCGAATGTCACGATGTTACCCTTGTCGTCAGTCATACGGATCACCTTGAGCTCTGGTTCGAAATTCAGGACGTCAGTGTTCTTCACCCTCAGATATTGAGCTGTTGGCGAGAAAACCAGATAGGGAACACCAGTCTGGATACCTTCGTTAGTGCAATCCACGAAGTAGAGGTTCAACGTTGTCCCCTCCTGCCGGATGCCTGCCAGACGCTCCACCTTCAGGTCTTTGGCAGCAAGTGACACTTGGTCGGCTGTCAAGGAGAAGGGTAGACAGAGTGTGTTGTAACCTGCAAAGAAGTAACGATTCAGCTGAACGGTCTGCTCGCTGCTTTGCATCTGCTCTATGTCCAGTTTAGTGGAACTGGCATAGATGTTCTTCACTTTGTTTTGTGCGAAGGCCGTACTACTTAGGGCCATAGACACCATTGTTGCAAGTAATAAATGTTTCATACGTAATAAGTTTAAAAAGTTAGGTTTGGTGCAAAGATACAAAAAAGTTTGTATTGTAACTCAATTTTTCCAAATTTTTTGTACCTTTGCACGAAAATATTCAGAATCTGGTATGTATAATATAGATAAGGTACGCGAGGATTTCCCTATCCTGAGTCGCGAGGTTTATAAGAAGCCGTTGGTGTATTTGGATAATGCAGCGACGACGCAGAAGCCGTTGTGTGTGCTCGATGCGATGCGCGACGAGTATCTCAATGTGAATGCGAATGTGCATCGTGGGGTGCACTATCTCTCTCAGCAGGCAACCGACCTGCACGAGGCGGCTCGCGAAAAAGTGCGCGAGTTTATCAATGCCTCGAAGATAGAGGAGATTGTGTTTACACGAGGCACTACGGAGGCCATCAATCTCGTGGCTCAGACGTTCTGTGAGAGTCAGATGCAGGCAGGTGACGAGGTGATCGTGACAGAGATGGAGCACCACTCGAACATCGTTTCGTGGCAGCTGCAGGCGATGAAACGGGGAATTGTGGTAAAACACATCCCCATCACCGATGACGGCCAGTTAGACCTTTCAGTTCTCAGTTCTCTGTTCTCAGATCGCACCAAACTGCTTAGCGTGGCGCACGTCAGCAACGTCCTTGGCACGGTGAATCCAGTAGAGGAAATCATCAAGATCGCCCATGCTCACAATATCCCTGTTCTGGTGGACGGTGCCCAGAGCGCGCCCCACTTCAAGGTGGATGTGCAGGCGATGGATTGCGACTTCTTTGCCTTCAGCGGCCATAAGATGTATGGTCCTACGGGCATCGGTGTGCTCTATGGCAAGGAAGAGTGGCTGGAGAAGCTGCCGCCCTATCAGGGTGGTGGCGAGATGATCGACAAGGTGACGTGGGAGAAGACCACCTTCGAGCGCCTGCCGTTTAAGTTCGAGGCAGGCACTCCCGACTACGTGGCGACGCACGGACTGGCGAAAGCCATCGAATATATCGATTCCATCGGCTTTGAGGCCATCCAACAGCATGAGCAGGAACTCACCCGCTATTGCATGGAACAGCTCCAGACTATCGAAGGTATCAAAATTTATGGCCCGAAGGATGTATCGAAAAAGGATGCGGTTGTTAGTTTCAATGTCGGCGATATCCATCACTTGGATATGGGTACGCTCCTCGATCGTCTGGGCATCGCCGTACGTACTGGCCATCACTGTGCACAGCCGCTGATGGACCGCCTGGGCATCTCAGGAACAGTCCGTGCCTCGTTTGCTTTGTATAATACGAAGGAAGAGATAGATACCCTCGTAGCAGGCATCCGTCGCGTGAGTCAGATGTTCTGACTACATCTGCCTGATGCTCATCGCATAGAAGATACCTTTTTTCGCCATCAGTTCCTCGAAGGTTCCCTCTTCGGCAATCTTACCCTTATCGAGTACGATGATACGGTCGCAATGGCGAACGGTTGACAGGCGATGGGCAATGACCACACGCGTACAGTTCTGCTGATCCAGATTCTCACTGACCTGCTTCTGTGACAGATTATCCAAGGCTGACGTCGCTTCGTCGAAGAAGATAATCTTGGGCTTGGAGATTAGTGCCCTCGCGATGAGGATACGTTGCTTCTGACCTCCAGAGAATCCGCTGTCATTGCCAGAAACCATCGTATGCAGGCCCATCGGCATCTTACGCACTTCGTCCTCGAGACAGGCCATCCGCAGGGCTTCCCACACATCGTCCTGTGTGGCCCAGGGGGCTGTAATGGTGATGTTGTGCAACAGGTCGCCGGTAAAGAGACTGCCGCTCTGCAGACAACAGCCGATATTCCGTCGAAGACTCGTCTTATCCACCTTTGCCAGGTCGTAGTTGTCGTAGTAGATACCTCCAGAAAGGGGCTGTTCAAAACCGAGGAGCAGGCGCATCAGCGTTGACTTACCACTGCCTGACTTTCCGACGATACCCACATACTCTCCTGGATAGATTCTCAGATTGAGGTCGTCTAATACCAATGGGCCGTCATCGCGATAACGGAAAGAAACCCCAGAGACTTCAATGCCTCCGAAGAGGTCGGCCACCTGTGGGGCTTTGGCCTCCATCTCAGGAACGGCCTCCAGTATTGGACGTACACTCTCCAGGAGTGGTTTGATCTGTGCCAACTCTGGAATGACGTAGTTAATCTGCATCAGAGCTGCCGTCATCAGTCCAAAGGCTGAGGCAAAGGCGATATAGTCTGAGGCGCTGACCTTGTAATAGAGTGTTGTCCAGAAAATCAGTGCCATACCGCCGATGGAGAGCAAAGCGGACAGGGCAGGGTAGAGACGTCCCTTGAAGGCGGGGTTGTAGAGCAGACGGGCCGTGGAAGTGTAATAGTCCAACCAACGGGTGAAGGCACGGTCTTCACTACCCGTCAGCTTCAGTTTCTGGATACCCGCAAACATATTGTATTCCAGTCCGCTCAGTTGTGCCGCCTTCTCCGTGTACTTGGTCTTGACCGCCACCGTACGATGATAGCTGAGCCATAGCATCAGGACATGTAAGGCGATGATGAGCAGTGCGGCCCAAAGCAGATGTTTACCATAGATCCATACCTGTATCAGATAGATCAGCGACAGCACCGCCGACAGTCCCACACCCACGATCGATTCATTGATCATGGCGCTGAGTGTCGACACATTGTTGAGTTTGGCCGTCAGCTCACCGCTGGCATGCTTCGAGAAGAAGGTGGGTGAGAGCAGGAACGTACGGGCCATGATAGCAAACTGCGTGTGCATGTCCACAATATGCTGCACACGACTGATATAGAGGTTGCGGGTCAGTGTTAGCAGTACCGTTCCGATGGTCACACCCAACAACAGTCCTGTGATTGGCAGCAAGGCGGCAGCGTCGTTGGTGGGGATGACAGTGTCGAAGATGAGCTTGTTGGCCATCGGCGTAAACATTCCCAGAAGTACGACCACTAGCGCAGCGGCACAGAGCAAGAGTGCATTAGGTCCTGAGACGACACCCCAGGCGAAGCTGATCAGGTCTTTCACCCTCAGCCGGTGCATCGGCAACGGTTTGGTGAAGGTGATAGCGGTGGACTTCAGGTCATTGTCCATCTCCTTCTGTCCGACCTTCTTCAGCGTACCGTCCTGCTGGCGATACTGATAGCCCAGTCCGATGCTGGTCTCTGTGAGGGCGATGAGTCGACCGTCTTTGCCATAGCCCAACAGCGGACCTACGCATTCACGCCACCAGGTGCCAGTGAGTTTGATGCGACGCATCATGATACCCCGCGGACGGAGGATACTGGTCAGATGTTCTTCAGGCGTCAGGAGATTGTCCTCCAGTTCGTAATCCGTCACCCCAAGGGCGTCAAGGACCTGTCGCAGTGCCGACTCATTATCCTGGGGTACCATCCGTTTCTTCCTTCGGAACCCCATGCGCTGCGCCCCACGCTCGATGGCTTCTGCCAATCGCGCCTGGTCCAGCTGTCGACGTTTCTTAATCTGATTGATATATACTGCCATAGTCCTTAACTATTCACTCTTCACTCTTCACTATTCACTTTTCATGAGTTCCCTGTACATGCCTTCTTGTTCTATCAGCTCTTCGTGTCGTCCGCGCTGAAGTATCTTCCCTTGGTCCATCACGATGATCTCATCGCAGTCGCGAATGGTCGACAGACGGTGAGCCACGATGATCTGTGTGGGTCCCATCATACGGATGGCGGTCATCACCTCGTCCTCTGTCTTGGGGTCGAGGGCACTCGTGGCCTCGTCCATAATCAGGATCGACGGCTCACGCGACAGCGCTGTGGCGATCTCCATCCTCTGCCGCTGTCCACCGCTGAAGTTCTTGCCGCCCTTGATCAGCTTCGTGGCGAAACCTTCCGGACGACTGACGATGTCGTCGCGGATCTGTGCATCACCGCAGGCCATCATCACCGTAAACTCCTCGATGGATTCATCCCACATGCGGATATTCTGTGCCACCGTATCATCAAACAGCACGATGTTCTGGTCGATGACGGCCACGGAGTTCGTGAGCTCCTCGTGGGAGATGCTCTCGATGGGACGACCGTCAAACAGGATCTCGCCGCTCCAGGGCTGATAGAGTCCGCTGATGAGTTTCGCCAGCGTCGACTTGCCGCAACCGCTCGTGCCCACGAGAGCTACGGACTGTCCAGGTTCTATGCGCAGGTTGAAGTGCTCAATAAGCGGGGGTTGCAGACGCGAGTAGCCAAAGGTGACATCCTTCATCTCCAACAGGCCGTCGAGCTTGCCTTCGGCAATGTCACCTGTGCCGTCGCGATGGTCCTCAGGATATTTCATGACGTCCTCCACACGCTCCATTTGACTGCGCATCTCGACAATGGTCTGCGAGGCGTTCACAATCTTGTTGACAGGCGAGAGGAACGATGACATGAACCCCTGGAAGGCCAGGAGCATACCTACCGTCATCTCACCTTTCAGGATCATCAGTGCGCCGAGTATCAGTACGGTGGTGTCCACGAGTCCTGAGATGAGAATCGGCAACAGGTCGATCTGCATCTGGGCGGCAGCACTGTTGCCTTCCATATTGAACTTCCTCGACCACAGACCGCTCCAGTATTCGAAGAAACCGGCCTCTGCACCTGCGGCCTTGATGCTCTCCATATTGTCGATACACGACACAGTGGCCGAGAAGTACTTGCCTTCGGCTTGTTCCATCGAACGGATATCGTTGATATGTCTTCTGGAGAAATACTGTACCAGTGCGAGGTTGATGATGACGGCGAGGATACCGATGATGGTCAGCTCTACGGAGTAGGACAGCATCAGGGCCAGATAGAGCACCAGCAGTCCGATGTTGATCATCTGCGGCGCCAGCACCTCTACCAGTGTCTGCGTGATGGTCTCGTTCAGGTGTTGACGCTGCTGGATCTCACCCACCTGTCGCATGGCAAAGAACGACATCGGCAGGCGTAACACATGCCGCAGATACTCCACAGTACCTTTTAAGGCCAACGATCCTGCCATACGTTTGGCATAGCGGCTACGGAGGTAGACGAGTACAAACTGGAATGCGGCCACCATCAGCATACCGGCAAAGAACCACCCTGCCCAGTCTCTGTTGCGGCCAGAGAGGATCTCATCGAGGAAGATGCGGGTGAACAGCGGCGTCACCAGCGCCACGAAGGCCGCCAGCAGCGCGAAGGTGAAGGTCAGCCAGAAGGCCGTGCCTGCCCCTTTCAGGTTCTTGCGGACATACGAGAGGATACTCGTCTGTTGTCCGCTACGCTCAAACTGCGCGGTGGGTTTGAAGGTGAGCACCACCCCTGTGTACGACTTGATGAACTCCTCCATCGGCACCTCCACAGGTCCCGTCTCTGGGTCGTTCAGACAGGCAACACCTTTCTTAAAGCCTCTGAACAGAACGAAGTGCTTGAAGTTCCAGTGGATGATGGCGGGCTGCAGACCGTCGAGCAACTCGTAGGAACCGCTGTAGCCGTGTGCCTCCAGTCCGTAGTTGCGTGCAGCGTGAACGATATCCTTCGCCGAAGAGCCGTCGCGCGACACGTTGCAGGCCAGACGGACCTCTTCTAATGGGAGCCATTTGCCGTAGTACGCCAGGATCATCGTCAGACAGGCGGCGCCACATTCCACCGTCTCCATCTGCATGACCATAGGTACCTTGGCAACTCTGCTCATAGCTTATTTAGCTTATTTCCCTGTAAGTGATTCTACGCTGTCATCGACTGCGCCGATAAGCACGCGCCAAACGGGCTGACGTGCGGTGACGACATAGACGTCACAGAGCGTACCCGTCGTGATGCTGAGGCTTTCGCTCTTATCACGGCTCCATACCAGATGACCGTCCTTCTCGTCGAGGACAACGCTGACCTCATAGACGGCGTCGCCCTGGGGGATAAAGGCGGCAAGAGGGGCCAGCTTTAGTCGTTGGGCCACGGCCTGTCGTGTAGTGGGATATTGGGCGATGGCGGTGATCTTACCGTAGGCATAGCCACAGCTCTCGCGCTCCAGGTCGGCAGGCGTCACCTGCACCTGTTGTCCGATCTTCAGTTTGCGGAGGTCGTAGAAGGTCACGTAGACCAGCATCTCCCGACAGTCCTTAGGCAGCGACTGTACGTCGACTTCATTCTTGACGTCAGCCTTGAAGGGGAACACGACGCCTTGGGCCGTCACCTTGTAGTTGATGGTGCCAAAGGCGCACCAGTAGATGGCCACGGCCAGCAGGGCGAGCATCGCACAGAGTACCACTACGAGTTTTGGTGAGGCCACGCGCGGCATCTCCTCCGCCTCACTGTGGTCGTCGAGGGATTCCAGGGCCGTTTTGCTGAAGATCTCTGTCATAACTCTCAACTTTCAACTGTCTACTCTTGCTCTATCTGCAGATGCCGCGTAAAGCCTGTCATCACGAGAACCTTGTAGATATTGGGCTTTACGTGTGTCATCTTGATCTTTCCGCCGAGTTTCGTCATGACGGTACGCATCGTCGACTGCATCACGCGAAGACCCGAACTGGCCATGTAGATCAGTTCGGAGCAGTCGAACTCCAGGTCTATGTCTTTTTCGAGCACCGACTCTATGTCGCGCTCAAACTGTGCGGCATTCATCGTGTTGATGCGCTCGCCGGTCTTGATGATGGTCTTGCCATCTTTTTTAATGATCTGGGTCATATCGATTGAGTTGTTGTTGTCTTGATTCCACCGGTCACTTGCTCTAACTGCGTATCGTCCAACTCTTTTAGAGCTGCTTGCTTCTTTTCTTCTTCCATATCCGTTTGTTAGTTAGGTGGGTGCAAAGTTACACTTTTTTAACGACAACAAGGACAACTTCAACAACTTTTTTTTGAAAATGTTGTCTTAGTTGTTAAAGTTGTCGTTTATTATATTGTTTTTTCGTACCTTTGCGGAAAAAATAAGGGAACGATGCTGGAAAGTCATTATTATGAAGGAAAGATAGAGGCCGGATGCGATGAGGCCGGACGTGGTTGTCTGGCGGGCAGTGTCTATGCCGCGGCAGTCATTCTGCCGGAAGGTTATCAGAACGAGCTGCTCAACGACTCGAAACAGCTCACTGAGCGTCGTCGTTATCAGCTCCGTGAGATCATTGAGCGCGATGCTGTGGCCTGGGCGGTGGGAATCGTCACGCCTGAGGAAATCGACAAAATAAACATCCTCAACGCCTCGATCCTCGCCATGCATAGGGCCTTGGATCAGTTGAAAGTGCGTCCAGAGGCCGTCATCGTCGATGGCAATCGCTTCAAGCCTTATCAAAAGCTCCCTTACACCACCATCGTCAAGGGCGACGGCAAATACCTCTCCATCGCCGCAGCGAGCATCCTCGCCAAGACATACCGCGATGACTATATGAACCGTCTGGCTGAGGAATACCCACAATACGATTGGATTTCTAATAAAGGCTACCCCACGAAGAAACACCGCGATGCCATCAGGCAATATGGCATCACCCCCTACCATCGTAAGAGCTATAACCTCCTCGGCGTCGAAGAACTCTCCCTCGATTTCGGACTATAGGCTCATGCGGTTAATATAGTCCATGATGACCTCCACGGCGTCGTCCTCGTTCAGATCGTCCATCGAGATGACAAGATGGTAGTTACGGGTGTCGTAGCGCGAGGTATCCTCATACTTCTTGATATAGGCCTCACGGCTGGCATCCAACTTTGCGATGATGTCGCGGGCCTCCTGCTCTGTGACGTTCTGACGACGCATGACGCGCTGGATGCGATAGTCCATTGAGGCCTGGATGAAGATGCTCAGATGGTTGGGCCATTCGCGGAACACCATGAAACCCGTGCGGCCTGCCACAACACATGACGTCTGGGCGGCCAGTTCCTGAAGAATGCGCTTCTCGGTCTCGAACATCGTGGTGTTGTCGAGCTTCACCTCGGCTTCCATAGGCATGTCAGCACTGTTCACCAGGGTATTGTAGTAGTTGGTGATGTCGTTCCACCACGACTTCTTCTGTGCCTTGACCTTCTCGATGCGCTCTGGGGTGAGGCCGAACTTCTGGGTCAGGCCTTCAATGACAGCCTTGTCGCAATACTTCACCTGTAACTTCTCGGCTAACTTGCGGCCTACGGTACGACCACCCGAACCGACTTCGCGGTTGATGGTAATCACAAATTTCTCGTTCTTGTTCATAACTTATATTCTTCTTAATGTTCTTTAACTTCCTTAACTTCTTGTCTTCTGCATGAACGGCAGCGTCTCAGCCTGCTCCATCATCAGGTCGGCAACCATGGCGTTGGCATCGTTTTCACCATTAATCATGTCGTAGAGCGATTTCAGACCGTCGCGACCACCGTCGTGCTTCAGCACATAGACCAGACAGAGATACTGCAAGGCTGTGTTGGAGGAGAGAAGGTCGAGGTCGGTGATGGCCAGCTGAGAGAGTGCCAACTGGTAGGCATCGTCGCTGTTCTCATCGATGAATCGCTGTACGTCGCCGAGGGTCTCCAGTCCGAAGGATTCGAGTACCCGCAAATATGACATCATGGAGACGGGATAGATCTCTGCCTGGTTGACGGCGGCGATGCGACGGTTCAGACGGTCGAAGGGCTTCAGGTCGAGATAACCGCGGAACGTCTCGCGCGACAGTGGTACGTCGTCGAGCTGGCCGTTCTTGACCAGTGCCAGCGTCTGGCGGCGGTAGTCGGTGAGCGCCGTGCGCAGACGGCTGAACTCGTCATCGGCCAGTTCGAGCAAGCCTGCCATACGGCTAAACTGCCGAAGGTACTCGTTGGGAATCTTTACGTCGCCCTTGTAGCCAGTGTCGTGCTCGATGGTCGACCATACATGCTGCAAGGCCGTGCGCATCTGTAGTTCGAAGCGCGGCCCGCCTGTTTTGAGCCGGCAGATGTAATGCAGGGAGTTGTAGCCGAAGCTGTTCAGTTGGTGCAGCTTCCGCTTGTCCACACTCTCTTTCCAGTCAATGTCGAAGATGCGCTTGGCAATGGCTGCCACCTTATCGACCTCATCGCTGTAGAAGGTGATGATGCGCAGGCCAACGAGATCGGTAATATCGTCGATGGTCTTGTACTTCGCACCTTTCAGCTCCAGTTTGCCTATCAGCGACTTCTCCGTCTTTACGCGATGCTCGATGGCCGTGACGTAGATGCCCTGCTCACGCAGTGCGTGAAACAGCAGGTCGTAAGCCTCCTCTGACAGTCTGTCGAGTGTGGGGCGCAGTTTGCGGTATTGCTGCAGCAGGGCCTCACCGTGTGGGTCCAGTTTCTCGTTATCCATGTTTATTTAAACTCGAAGATGTTACTGAAGCCTGTGATGGTGAAGACGGCACGGACGCTGTCGTTGATATTCCTGATATAGACGTGCCCGCCCTTCTCCTTGGTTTTTTGCAGAATGCCAAGAAAGATGCGCAGACCGGCAGAAGAGATGTAATCCAGGTCTGTACAGTCGATGATGATGTCCTTGCCCTCTGCATCGTATAGAGGACTCATTGCTTTTTCAGTTGCTGGGGCGGCAGCTGTGTCGAGATTGCCCTCAAGAATGGCAACCATGTTGCCGTCTTGTTCTTGAATTGTTGTTTTCATTGTTTTTTATTGATGTAATTTTTTTCTGAGTGTCAATACATTGAGGTTACCCATGCGCTCGTAGTTGATGGAGTCCATGATCTGGCGTACGATGTGGATACCCAGACCGCCGATGGGACGTTCATTGGCCGGAAGTGTGGTGTCGACACCGGCCTGAACGGTGGGGTCGAAAGGCTTGCCGCTGTCGATGATGGTGAACTTCAGACGTACGTCGTTCGATGCAGCCTCAATCGTCACGTCACCGCGAGTGCCTGGCGGGTAGGCGTAGTTCATCACATTGACGACGGCTTCCTCGATAGCAACTTTCACCTGGGAGGTCTCATCGGCACTAAATCCCACCGCCTCACAGACCTCATCTACGAAAGCTGTCAACTTAGGAACTTCCTGAGTGTCGTTGGGCAGGATGATGCTCTTGCGCATCAGCACATCGCTCTGCTGATGGATGTATTGGATGGCCATCATCGTCAGGTCGTCGCTCTGCTCAGCATCGCCCACGAACTTGTGGACGGCATTGGTCATCTGCTCAATAAACTGCCTTGGCTCCTGCTGCCCGTGGGAGAGAACCTTGATGGCCACGTCGTTCACGCGTTGCATACTGAACTGGGCATAGTCGGCATCCATGGCCTCGGTCAGTCCGTCGGTGAAAAGGAAGATGGTGGTACCAGTGAAAATCTGCGCCTCCTGCAGGGTATACTTCCACGAGGACATGAAGCCGACGGGGATGTTCGGGTCACAGGGCAGTTCACCTACACCAGCACCGACGAGCAGTGGGGAGTCATGACCAGCATTGCAATAGTGCAGACGACCTGTAGGCAGGTCAAGCACACCGACGAAG